>PJEL010004655.1_pt1 | contig 11233 bp, 10 predicted proteins | sample 1853271 | NCBI WGS metagenome assembly PJEL01 (sample SAMN08108733, study PRJNA415343) | Invertebrate metagenome, whole genome shotgun sequencing project. | host: Globobulimina | place: Sweden: Gullmar Fjord | collected 2015-08 | reverse complement strand
AAAAAATCACTTGATGAATAAATTTTAGTAGCATTTATAGTCAACAAAATGGTTTTATACTCAAAATATTCCAATCAAAAAATCTGAAAAGAGACCCTTCTATTCAGTTACGAAAAATCAATATTATTTTCTAATGATTTTAAATAATAATCCATTCTATTATCAGAATCATCAACTTTTAGTTTTAAGGCTTTAAGACATTCTTCCATTTTGCTTTTTAAGGGCAAATATTTTTTCTTTAGCCATTCAAAATATTTGATACCAACTTTTTTATTGAATTTATTTTCAATATTTTTTTCTTTTAATAATTTATTTAATTCTTTTATTTTGGCATGCCCAGATACCCTAATTATTTCTTTTATTTCTTGGTTTTTAAATATTTCTTTAACTTTAATGTCATCTCTTTTTAATAATTTTTCTATTATTTCTAATTTTTCATTTTTCTCTCTATGAAAGCAAGTAATTTCTAGGTTATCCAGATATTCTTCTGCTTTTCTATTTAAATCCACTTTCTTTTTTTCATCAATAGGTTCATTTATTTTATTTATTTCTTTAATAAATTTATAATAATCTTTCAAAGATTTATTTAAATTAAAATTTAAGATATGAGTATTTAAAAATTTATTAATTTGATTTTCTTCTTCTAAAAGCTTTAAATATTTATTTAATTCAAATCCTTTTAAAATTTTTTCTATTTTTTTTACATCAATATTTTCCTCTTTATTTTTAATTATTATTTTCTTTAAACAAATTTTTATTTTCTCTTTTAAAGCATTGTTTATTTTAATAAAAACTTTCCCTGAATCACAATTTTCAAATATATGTGAATCGTTTATTGCATGTTTTTTTTCCAAAGTATAAATTAAATCCTTTAATTCTTTAATTTCTGGAATTTCTGGATATTTTAATTGTTGATTTTTTAAGTTTATTTCAGATATTTTAATTTCTTTTTTTGATAGTAATTCTATGAGTCTATCAAGTTTATTCTCCTCTTTTTCAAGTAATCTATGATATTTTGCAAGATTAATATTTTTAATTAGCTCTTCATTAATTTGTTTTTTTTCAGATTCGTTTATATTCTCCCCAATATTATCTATACTTTTTTTTAGTTTATTAATACCTTTTTTTAATTCATTTTTAATGTTTTCTCTTTTTTCGATTGCTCTTTCATTCTGAGATTGATTTTTAATATTTCCTGTTTTTTTCTGTTTTCTCATCATTTGGAGACTTTTTTACTTTATTATCATTTTCTTTTAATTTCTCATTTTCTTCTAAATTATTTTCATTCTTTGGTTTACATGAAAAAGTAAATAAAAATATTACTAAAAATATTTCAAACTGTATTTTTCTCATTTTGCATGGATATTTATATTAAAAAATTAATTTGTTTACAAATATAATCTAAAAATATTTAAATTCAAAATTAGGTCTATGCTGAATAACAAATTCATACATAAGCTTTATCACATTATCAATATCACTTTCATGAACAGTTTCAACAGTAGTATGCATATATTTTAAAGGCAAAGAAATCAAAGCTGAAGCAACTCCAGAATTGGAATAAGCAAAAGCATCAGTATCAGTTCCAGTATATCTTGAATTAGCAGATTTTTGAAAAGGGATTTTTTTCTTATTAGCAATTTCAATAAGTTTATTTAAAAGCTTCTTTTGAATAGAAGGTGCATAAGCTAAAACAGGTCCTTTTTTGCAAGCTAAATCTCCTTCCTTAATTTTATTATAAAGAGGTGATTGAGTATCATGAGTAACATCAGTTATAATAGCAACATCAGGCTTTATTTTATTAGCAATCATTTCTGCTCCTCGTAATCCTATTTCTTCTTGAACAGAGTTTACTATATATAATCCAAAAGGTAATTTCTTTTTATTTTCAGATATCATTCGAGCCACTTCTGCTATCATAAATCCTCCCATTCTATTATCTAAAGCTCTTCCTGCTATATATCCATTACTCAGTTCTAATAAATCAGCATCAAAGGTAACTACTGATCCTACATCTATTCCTAATTTTTTAACTTCTTCTATAGAATTGCAACCACAATCTAATACTATATTTTCTATTCCTGGATTAAGAGGTTTTTTAGCATCATTTCTAACATGTATTGCTGGCCATCCAAAAACAGCAGGGATCTTTCCTTTTTCTGTATGTACTTTTGCTCGCATAGAAGGTGCTATTTGATAATCTGATCCTCCATTTCTTATTACATATATATAACCTTGCTTTGTTATATAATTTACATACCATGATATCTCATCTGCATGTGCTTCTATCACAACTTTATATTCTGCTTTTGGATTTATTATTCCTACGGTTGTTCCATATGTATCAACCATATAGTCATCGATATATGGCTTTATATTTTTTAACCATATTTTTTGACCTTCGCTTTCATATCCTACTGGAGAATTTGCATTTAAATATTCAAATAAAAATTTTTTATTACTCATATATATTTATTTAAGGATTTGTAATTGTATCTTTTTTTTGTAATTTAGCCATCTCTTCTTTTGTATCAAATTTTTCAAAATTAGCTTTTAATTCATAGAAGCCAACTTTTACCTCGCCATTATTTAATTTCATTGTAATATACCATCCTCTATCTACAGGTGTTGTAAATAGTTTTGATACTTTTCCAGAATATAGCAATGTTTTTTCAGCTCCTTTTTTTTCTTTAGCTTCTTTCAAAACCTTTTTAAATTCTCTTTTAAAATCTTCATCTAAATTAACGAGATCTCCTGAGATATAATAATTCAATTTATTTTCTAACATATCGTCTTCAGTAAAATTGAATATTTTTTTTGCTATTAAATCAACTTGACCTACTAATGTATTATTGGCTTTAATTTTTTCAATAAGATCTTTTAAATCTATTTCTTCAAGTATAAGTTCTCCATCTTTATATACACATCTAGCTATATGAGTATTAAATTTTTGGTATTCTAGTCTTTTATCGTTTGAGGTTTGACTTTCATTTAAAGAAACTACTCTTATATCATCATCTCCAAAAGCAAGATTATTATTACCGCTTCCATCTGATTTTTCATAAAAAAGAAAATCTAATAATTCAGTCCCAGTTTCATTATTGCTAAATGCAGCTGATAAACCATCTCCTACAATTTCTTGAATTATTAGTCCGCCTTCAGATTTTTTTCTTTTTACAGTATAATATTTATCATCAGACCCTTTTTTAATTTTTACTATTACACCTGTTTCTTCTACATGTCTTAAAGCTACATTATTTTGAGACAATATTTCTTGCAATTCTATAACAGCTTTTTCACTTATACCATAAAATCCTGTTCCTATAGTTGCTTTATATTTTTCTATAGATTTTAGATTACAGCTAATTATATATACAAACGATATAAATAAAATATTTTTGAATAAATATCTTTTTAATCTAACTAGCATGAGATGATATTATAATTAATTTTATTAAATACTAGGCATTTCAGACTTTTTTGGAGACTTTGGAGATTTCATTAAATATATTGCACCTCCACCTTTATAAAAGTTCATAAGTATCATAATTTTATCATTTCCTATAGGTATAACATTCCAACCTTTTATTCCTTTTTCTTTTATTTTATGCCATTTTGAAACATGACCTGCTATTTCTTTTATAAACGCTTCAAAATTATACTCAGGAGTAGCTGGAGCTGGAGTAGGTGTAGGACTTCCTGGAGTAGGTTCCTTTTTAAATTGAGGGCTTTTTAACTTTTTTAATGCCTCATCTTCAAAGCCATACTTTTTAAATATATCTTTAAGTATACCTTCTAATTTTGGTTTATTTTTTAATAATATCTGTAAATCATTTCTTTTTACAATACCAACTTTTATTTTTCCTTTTGTTTCATGAACTACAACAAGTGTAGGTGGTGGTATACTGGCATATTTACCTTTGGGAGAGCCACATTGAAGAAAGTATATTTTAACAGGAAGATTAGAATTATTTTTATTAAGATCATATATTTCTTTATTCATCCTAACATGAGATTCTTCGCTTCCTATAAATAATTTATTATTATGAATAGTGTAATATTTTTCATCTATCTTAAAAGATACTAAAGCATCCCCTGGGGTAGTGCTAGGAATAATTACCGGTTCAATACTTTTACATACTCCAACCTTTTTGGGAGGAGTGATATTATCTCCAGTATAATGCTCAGGATTTTTAAGAGTACAAGAACTTGTAAATATAATAATTAAAAAAATGCAAAATTTATTTAAATGGATTTTCATAAATTTTAAAATAATGATTATCTACAATAAATAATTATAAATCTATACTAGACGTATCTCAATTTGTATTTTAAAGTAATTGATACTCAAAGAGTTAAGACCAATTATTAATTCAATTTCAAATGAAAGCAGTATATCTCAAAAATTTGATTTATATAATTAACTCAAGTTGCGCTCTACTTAAAATGAACAAAAAATCCACTGTCATCCTGAACATAGTGAAGGATCTAATTTCTTAAAAGATCTTTCCTTTCAAAAATTAGATGTTTCGCAGGACTCAACATGACAAAATATATTTTTATAGCAAATTGAATTAATTAACGTTGCGCTTTACTTAAAATAAACCCTTTATCATCCTTTATTACATTCAGAATGACATACTTTTTTAGTTTTTTATATTACGCAATTTAAGTTAATTACTTTATCAATTGCTAATATACCAAATTAAAACTATTTTATTAATTTTTAATTTTATAATAATCTATATTGTTTTACTTATAAATAAGCAAATCGACTTAATTCAAAAATTTTTGATATCATAAATTTCTTTTTTAGTTAAAAATCTCCATTTACCTCTAGGAAGCATTTTTTTATCCAAGTTTCCATAAATAACTCTATCTAATTTTTTTACTTCATACCCTAAGCTTTCAAATATTCTTCTTATTATTCGATTTTTTCCAATATGTATTTCAATTAATATTTGTTTTTCATCTTTATCTGCAACTTTAATAAAATCTACTAATGCAATTCCATCTTCTAATTTAATTCCTTTTTCAATTTTTATAATATCTTTTTCATCTATTTTCTTATCTAACTCAACTTCATATATTTTTCTTATACCTTTAGAAGGATGTGAAAGCTTTTGTGCAATTTCTCCATCATTAGTTAATAACAATAAGCCTGTTGTATTTCTATCTAATCTTCCAACTGGATATATTCTTTCTGTAGTTGCTTTTTTTACTAATTGTATAACTGTTTTTCTATTTTGAGGATCATCTAATGTAGTTATATAATTCTTTGGTTTATTTAAAATTATATAGATAGACTTCTCTTTTTTTAAAATCTTGTTATTATATTTTATTATATCCTTCTCTTTAACTTTATAACCTAATATTTTTATAATCTCTCCATTAACACTTATTTTCCCTTTTTCTATTAATTCATCTGCCTTTCTTCTAGAACATATTCCTGCATTAGAAATGAATTTATTTAATCTGATTAATTCATTGTTATCACTCTTCATTCTTTAAGCTTAAGTCTTCATGTGGTTTTTTTGCAAATGCTATAAAAATTAATCCAAAAATTATAGCAGCAATACTTAATAATTGAGCTCTATTTAAATTAATAATATGAGGAAATGGAATATCTCCAATTTTTAAATATTCATAAAAAAATCTTAATCCAAAAACAGCAATCCAGAAAAATCCACATATTTGACCTTCTTTAATTGTTCTCCATCTATATTTCCACCATAATAACATTAATATAAATAATAATAAAGATGATAAAGATTCATATAATACAGCTGCATGTCTTGGTATTCCTAAAGTATATATTTTAGCAACATATCTATTATCTTTATCTTTGTATAAAGTATATTGTAGAGGATCTCCTTCTTTTTGATAAACTATGTCAGTTATTCTATTATCATATTGTAACTGATGTTTTACATTTTTCTCAATATAATTTCTAATATCACCTTCGTCAATATGATTTTTTCTAAAAGAAGCAATTATCTCAATAGGCTCATATTTTTTATTTTGTGAAATAGCATTCTTATTTTTCTTAATAGATATCTTTTCAATAGCAGGACAAACTGCTTTTAATTGTTCTTCAACATTAAAAGCAAAAACAATACCATATGGTTTATTTGTCTCTTTTCCATATATTTCAGAATTAGTAAAATTCCCCATTCTTATACAAAAAGCTGCCAATGCACAAAAAATTGCTATAATATCCCCCATCCATCTAAATGATTGCCCTAGTCTTTTAATCCTTTTAATTGAAAATTTAGGAGGGAATAAACCTATCTTTATATCCCAATTACAATAAAGATAGGTACTTATTATTAATCCTATTGCTCCTCCATGACTAGCCAAACCTCGATATCCAGTAAAATGAAAAGAAGGATTTAAACTAATTGGTAGGAAAGCTTCAATTGGATGCTGCATAAAATAATGTAAATCATAAAAAATAACATGTCCTAACCTAGCACCAAGAATAGTACCTATCATACAATAAACAACAGCTGTTTCAATATCTTTAAGAGGCCTATTTTCTGTCTTATAAATGCAAGAAGCGATTTTCGGAGCAATTATAAATGTCATCACAAATAATAATCCATACCATCTAATTGGTAGATTCCCTATTTTAAAGATTTCAGGATTTAAATTCCATATTATATAATTTAAAGTCATATTTATTTTTTACTTAAACAATCTGAATTAATTAAAGTTATAAATTCATTTTTCTATTTATTTATCAAAAATAAGCTTTATATCTTCTGTAGAAATTTGTAAAGAATGATTTGTATTTGATGAAGATAATAATGATGATTTATCATGTCCTTGCATTGTATCTATTCCAAAAACACCATTAATTTGTCTTTCAAAAGCAGCAGCTTGATTCGCTCCAAAACCACCTGATTCAAATTCATTTTTAACATTATTAACATCACTACCTCCATTTCCATATTTATGATTCCAATTGTATTGATTTGCTCCCCAACTCATTATTCTAATAATTCCAGCTTTAGTAAGACCTGCATGTATCTGATGAACACCATATTCTGGTTTTTCTTTAACTCTACTGCTATTTTTTTTGGTCCAATTAGCAAATTTTACTTTATTTTTATGTTTGTTTTTAAGTTTATTTATTTCATATTTAAAAAGATCTATAACTTCTTTTTTTCCTCCACCAACTCCCGTGCCAAAATTATGTTTATCTGGAGAACTTCCTGGTATCCATACTTCTATATTTAGATTAGGATCTGATAAATAATTATCAAGCTCCATGAATCTCATCTGTACATGAGTATGCCATACTGGAAGATTTATTTTATTATTTTTATTATTATTTAAAAGAATTTTTATTTTATTTTGATCAGGCAGATATTTATTTAATTTTGGATCATTCATAGCTCTTATAAAAGTTTTCAAAACCTCATCTATATGGTTTTTTAAAAGTAGCTTATCAGTATTTAATGATGGATCTTTTATTATTATAAGTGATTTTTTAAATTCCAAGTATTTATTTAGCACTAATGAAAGAAAAAAGAAAGCATTCGAATTATCTTTTGCATATGCTTTCACAATAAATGTTAATTTACCTAATTCATCATTTGTATAATAACCTTTTTTATTAACAAAAGACGGAGCATTTTTTAATGTTAATTTATCTCTACAGAAATCAGTAATTCCTGTTTTTATATTTAATACTCTTTGTTTATCTGTTATATTTTGCTGTTGTTGCTGAGTTTGAGGTTTATTTTTATGGTTTTGAGTTTCTTCTTGAATTCTCTGTTGTATTTGTTGTTGTTCTTTTTGTAAGTTATCTAAATTAGGTTCAATATCTAATTTTTTTGACTTACTTGATGGTTCTTTAGGAGATCCACATGATAATAAAATCATATTAATTAAAAAAAGCACTTTTTTAAAAAATTTCATAACCAATAATTCAATAAGTGTTAAAAATCATACTAAATTAATAAATAAATCCTAATTACCAATATTAGTTAGTAAAAGGTTACAAATTTTTAATATAATCATTAATATTATGAGCAATTTTATCTATATCTCCAGCTCCTATAGTTACTAATACTTCAGGTAATCCCTTTTTAAATAAATTTTTTATTAAATCATCTTTTTCACACATCATTTTATTTTTAGATTTAATCTTAGTAAAAATAGTTTTTGAAGAAATGTTTTTTATAGGAAGTTCTCTAGCTGGATAAATAGGTAATAAAAATATTTCATCAGCTTGAGAAAGACTTTTTGCAAATTCTTTAGAAAAATCTTTTGTTCTAGAATATAAATGAGGCTGGAAAACAACAGTTATTTTTTTATCAGAATACATTCCTTTAATTGATTTAAGTAAAATAGAAATTTCAGATGGATGATGAGCATAATCATTAATAAAAACTAAATCTTTTGTATCAATAATAAAGTCAAATCTTCTTTTTATTCCAGGAAAATTTTCTAAAGCTTTAACAATTATATCATTATCTAAACCTAATAAAGAACATATGGTGATTGCTGCTAAAGCATTTTCTACATTATGATAACCTTGTATTGGCAACTTTATTCCTTTGAGTTTAATATCAGGTCTTACATAATCAAATTTGGTATATCCTTTATAAAACAAAATATTTTCAGCTTTAACTTCAGAATCACCTATAGAATATTTTATAATATTAGGTTCAATATTTTCAGGAATTTTTCTTTTATATAATACTTTTAAAGCATCTTCTTGTATAATTAATCTTCCATCTTTTGGTAAAAGATCTATAAACTTCTTATACCCATCTTCTATTCCTTTCTTATCCTTATATATATCCAAATGATCGGGATCTGCTGAAGAAATTATAGCCATATCTGGATGAAGTTTTAAAAAAGATCTATCAAATTCATCTGCTTCTAGCACAGCTATTGCATTTTTCTTTTCTTCATTATATGAAATTAAATTAGAATTATAATCTTTTAAAATTCCTCCAATAAAACCTATCATATTTTGTTTTGAATAATATAATATATGTGCAATCATTGAAGAAATTGTAGTTTTTCCATGAGTACCTGCAACAGCAACTGTAAATTTCTGTTCAGTTATCTTAGCTAAAATTTCTGATCTTTTAAAAATTGTATATTCTTTTTCCCTCACATATGATAAAATTGCATTATCATCAGGTATAGCAGGAGTATAAACTACTAAAGTTTGTCTTATATTATTTAATATAGTTCTTGGCATAAAACGCACTCCATCTTCAAAGCCAGTTGAAATATTTAATTTTTTTAGGTCATTTGTAATTTGACTAGGAGTTTTATCATATCCAAAAACTCTAATATTATTTTTTGCAAACCATTTAGCCAAAGAACTCATTCCTATACCTCCAATACCTATGAAATATGCATATTTAAATCTTTTTATTAATTGAGCATTTGATAATTTTGAGATATCATGAGGTATCTTTAATATTTCATCAACAATTAGTTTAGAAGCATTGGGATATGCTAACTCACCTATATTTTTTGATAATTTTTTTAATTGATTTGTATCTTTTATAAGCTCTATCGCTTTTTTTGTTAATTCAATTTTAGCTTTTTTATCTTTTATTAAAATTGCTGCATCTTTTTTTATTAAAGAAGCTATATTTTTTGTTTGATGATCATTTGTAACATTTGGAGAAGGAATAAAAATAGTAGGTTTTTTCTTTATAGCTAATTCAGAAATTGTGATTGCTCCTGCTCGAGCAATTACTAAATCTGCAGCTGCATATGCCATTTTCATATCTGAGATAAAAGCAAATGGTTTTACCACTTCCATAATTTCTTTAGGCATTTTTTTAATTATTTTTCTGTAATAATAATTACCTGTTTGCCAAATTATTTGTATATCAGATTTAATAAAGGTTTTTAAATTTTTAATAATGGTATCATTAATAGTTTTTGCTCCTAAACTTCCTCCTAAAACTAGAATACACTTTTTCGTAGGATCTAATTCAAAATGTTGCAATGCTTTTCTTTTTCCAATTCTAGACTTTACAATTTCTTTTCTTACTGGATTTCCAGATAATATTGCTTTATCATATTTTTTGTTAATTTCTTTATATAAATTCTCATCGCTAACAAAAATCTTAGAAGCTTTTTTTAAAAAACTTTTATTTGTTAAACCTAAAACAGCATTTTGTTCTTGTATTACAATTGGTATACCAACTTTAGAAGCTTGGGAAAGTATTGTTGCACTTACATATCCTCCTGTACCAATTACTATATCTGGATTAAAATATTTAAGTATTCTTTTTGACTTCCAAAAGCTATATATCAGCTTTAATGGTAATAATAAATTTTTAAAAATACTCCATCTTACAAATCCATCTATCCAAATTTCAGCCATAGGAAAACCTGCTGCCCTTACTATATCTACTTCCATTTTACCTTTAGCTCCTACAAATAAAATATCGTGATTTGGATTCTGCTCTTTTAAGCTTTGTGCAATTGCTATAGCAGGATATATATGACCTCCTGTACCTCCACCACTAATAAGTATACGCATATTAATTATTGGATTTATTTTAATTAACTCAAGTTGCGCTATATTTTCCTTTTGTCATATTGAGTGAAACGAAATATCTATTTTTAGACTAAAAACAAATATTTAATGAAATAGATCCTTCACTTCGTTCAGGATGACATGGGCTTCTACAGCTATTTTAATACTACGCAACTTGAGTTAATTAATTATTAAACTTTAAATTAAAAGTTATTTAATTATATTACTTCCATTTGAAACTATAAGAAAAATCGATCTTTTTCTGCAACTTCATATACTGCTTCCAATTGAAGAATATCTGATAATCGGGCATTCCTCTTTAAAATCAAATGATTCCAGATACATTTCATCTACGATTAGTATATACTTTTAATATATTTAAAAACTAAACTAATAAATTTTTGAAGAAATCAAATTTAATGAAATTTAAACCTATACACAATATCATTTGCTAAAAATATATGAATTATGAAAAGAAGTTATTGCTAATTAATGAATATACTAAAAAGTATATGATGATGAGGAAAAAGATTATAGATATTAAAGTAATTACGATTGATTTTTCTTATAGCTTTAAGATAGGTATATAGGAAGCATAAATATTTTGTGATCTATGCTGCTTTATGATATGCATTTAGAATATATTTCTCCCAATTCTTATTCCAATCATTACTTGAAGAGGCTGCTCTAATTTGTAAAATAGGCTGT
>PJEL010004654.1_pt1 | contig 11234 bp, 9 predicted proteins | sample 1853271 | NCBI WGS metagenome assembly PJEL01 (sample SAMN08108733, study PRJNA415343) | Invertebrate metagenome, whole genome shotgun sequencing project. | host: Globobulimina | place: Sweden: Gullmar Fjord | collected 2015-08 | reverse complement strand
CGATCAGGTTCGCACCGGGCGTGGAGGATCAGATCGCCGCAGAAGCCCCAGCGGCCCCCGGCGCCCCCGGAATTCCCAATGCATCCGCCTCTTCCGGGATTATCCAGCATCTGGCCTGGCACCTGCTGGTGTCGATCGCGATGGGGGCCCTGGCCGGGATTCTGTTCCGGCTGGCGATAAGGCGCGTGGCCGATCACATGGGGATCTTCGTCATCGGCGCGGGCTTCGGCCTGGCGCTTTTTTCAGAAGCGCTGGAGCTGGAACCCCTGCTGGTTTCGCTTTCGGCCGGCTTCGTGCTCGCGAACCTCTGGCCTCGCCAGAGCGAGCACATGTTCAATGCGACGGAAGAATTGTCCATGCCCGTGTATTGCGTGTTCTTTGCCGTGGCCGGAGCGAGCATAAGAATCGATGCCGTAATCAGCCTCTGGCCTCTGGCGCTGTTTATCGTGGTGGTGAGAGGAACTCTTGTCTGGCTGAGCACCTGGATCGGGGCGTCGGTGACGCGGTTGAAACCGCCCGCCCGTACCTGGATGGGAACCGCTTTTCTAGCCCAGGCGGGAGTATCCATCGCTCTGGTCACCCAGGTTTCACGTGCATTCGAAGGCTATGGGTGGAGTGAGGAACTCGCCTCGCTGCTGCTGGCGGTGATCGCCATTCATCAACTCATCGGACCGCCTCTTATGAGATTCGGCCTGATCCGGGCGGGGGAGATACGGCTGGATGGTCAGCCGAGGTGAAACGGGGCCGGTGCCGCTGATCAGATTGGTTTGCGATCCCGGTTTATTATTCCGGCTTTTGCAGGGAAAGGTCCATGATCGACACTCATTGTCATCTTACGTTCAGGGATTACACCAACCGAGTAGACGGCGTGCTGGAGCGGGCACGCACCGCGGGTGTGCGGGGATTTGTTACGGTTGGTGTGACTTCCGCGAACTCCGTGGACTCGTTGAAGTTGGCCGAGGCCTACCCCGATGTGTGGTGTTCGGCTGGGGTGCATCCTCTCTACGCCGATGAGCCGCACGATTGGGATGCGGTGCGCACGGTTGCGGAGCACAGCAAGTGCGTGGCGTGGGGCGAGTTGGGACTGGACAACCATTACGACAAGCCGGATCGCAGATTGCAGGATGGTGTTCTTGAGCATCATCTCACGATGATCGAGTCAGCGGCGAAAGATGGAATCGATCTACCGCTCATTGTCCACTGCCGTGATTCATTTGACGACCTGCTCGCCGCGTTCACGGGCTCAACCATCGATCCCGGGCGGTGCGTGTTTCATTGCTTCACGGGCGGACCGGATGAGGCACGCAAGGTCCTTGACTTCGGGGCATGGATCAGCTTCACCGGCGTGGTGACTTTCAAGAACGCTGGCAAGACCGCCGAGGCTGCGAAACTGGTTCCCGAGGATCGCATAATGGTCGAGACGGACTCCCCGTTCCTTACCCCGGCGCCCTTGCGCAAGATCCGCCCGAACGAACCGCAGTATGTTGGGCATATCGCACGCCGCCTCGCCGAATTGCGCAGCGTCGATGCGGTGGACTTCGAACACCTATTGGACGCCAACGCCGAGCGCTTCTTCGACATCAAACTCCCCGAGTAGGCCGGGCCGTGCATGGCATCTGACTCCCCTCTCCTCCCGGGAGAAGGGCCGGGGGTGAGGGCGGACCGTCCCAAGCGTTCAGCCCTGAAACACGGCGCACAATCAGAAAGCGAATCTCGATCCACCGGGATCCTGACGTAATCTGCGCGATTCCGACCGGCATATCCGGGCCTGCCGTGGATTCACGCCCCCCCTAGTGAATCCGCCAGCGCCAGCCGCCCCTCTTCCTCCTCCGTCAGCACATCCGGCGGCACGCCCAGATACTGAAGCGCCGCATCGATCACATCTCGCACCACCGGCCCCGAGATCGCCCCGCCGTAATGCCCCTTGGACTTGTCCGGATCATCTAACACTGCGAGCACCACGATTCGCGGATTCTCAAACGGCGCGCCCGCGATGAAGCTCGAAACGTATCGGCCTTCGTGGTAACCGCCGCCGTTCTTCTTCGGCAACTGGGCCGTGCCGGACTTGCCGAACAGATGATACCGCTCGGACTGGGCCTTCCGGCCGCTGCCATCGGTCATGACCTGCCGCATCACTTCACGAGTGGTCCTCGCGATCGACTCCGGAATCGCCCGGCGGATGAACTGGTACTCCCGATCATTTCGGCCCGGCGAGGTCAAACGAGGTGTGGGAATCGTCCCGTCCCTGGCAAAGGCGCTGAAAGCCCTTACCATCTGCACCGGCGTGACTGCGATCTCATGCCCCATCGCGACGGAGCTCTGCGTGTAGCGGGTCCAGTCCCTGGCACTGGTTACGATGCCGGTCGACTCGCCCGGTATGCCGCAACCGGTCTTCTCGCCGAAACCGAACCGCGTAACCACCTCCTGCAACTGCCGGTGGCTCATGCGTTCGGCGACGATTGCCATGCCGCTGTTCATCGACTTTACCAGCACCCATCGCCACGTCGAAGGGCCGTAGTAGTAGGCATCGCGGATCAACCGACCGTAGCTGGTCCGGTGGCCCACTGCACCGGGAGTGGGAAGTACTTCCTCGAGTTCGGCCTTTCTCAGTTCGGTGGCCACCGACCATACAAACGGCTTGAAGGTCGAACCCGGCTCGTATGGATCGGTCACGCAGCGGTTTCTGCCGAGAGCGATGTGGATGTCGCGTGCGGGGTCTTCCGTCTGTTCCTCCCAGCCCGGCCGGGGGTTCAGAACGTCGTACAGTGCGAGTATTTCGCCGGTTCGGCAATCCAGAGCGACCATCCGCCCGCCGCCGGCGTTGTATTCCTCGACCGCACGGTTCATGCGCTCTTCGACGATCTTCTGGATGACGAGATCAATGCTCAGCCGCACATCGCCGCCCTCGTGGCTGGGCTGGTACCCATCGGGTTCGATCCACAGTGGTTTGCGGCCGGCATCGCGGAGATAAGTCAGCCGCCCCGATTGCGGAAGCATCGCCTGGTTAAAGCGGTGCTCCATCCCGCTGAGACCTGTGTGCTCGAAGCCGACCTTCCCGATCAGGGCCGCCGCGAGATCGCCATGGGGATAATGCCTCAGCAGCCGGGGTTCAAGGCCCACCCCCCTCAGGTTGACCTGTCTCATTGCATCGACCTGCCATTCCTCCAGCAACTGCTTCACCACTGCGTAATTCGTGTGCAACCGCTGGTGGAGGGCCATATCGATCTCGACGGGATCGACCCCGATGGCGGCAGCGATGTCCACCGCGATGGTCTGTAGGTCAGTGACCTGCTCGGGATCCACGAACAATCGATAGCCCATGCTGCTGGTGGCGATGATTCTGCCCCTGCGGTCGAGGAGATCGCCCCGGCGCGCCAGTTCGCCGCGGCTGGAAATCGCGCTGCCCACCGCACGGGCCATTCGCGGGTCGGGCCCGAGCTTGAGTTGTGCAACTCGGCCGAGCACACCGAGGATGGCGAGCAGAATGACGATCAACATCAATCGCCCCCACGCGATGGTGCGATCCGCCTGCCATTCATGCAGCTCTTCTACGTTCGAGATGTTTCGCCGTCGTTCAGCCACCGAGCCTCCGATCGTCTTCGGGGGCTGGGGCCGGGCCCTCCAGGCCACTTCCGGGGGCGGCCGGGGTGTAGGGGATTGTCTCGCGGTCGGCGGCAGCTCCAAACCCGTCGGTGGCGCCGATTTCGAGGCCATCCCCATTTCCGGGGGCGGGGGCCAGCATAGTGGGGTCGGGGATGGGCTTCCACTGGTCGGGAAGCCTTTCGATCATCGTTCGGATCTCATCGGGGCTGCATCGCCGGGCGATCTCGCTCTGCATCTTCCAGAGCGCCCGCTCGTGTTCGTTCATCTGCTGGTGCGTTCGCGAGATTCGATGGGCGGTATCGAAGCGATGCTGGCGAATCACCAGCAGCGACGCCGCCATGACCCCCGCGGCAAGGATAATGAGAAGCAGTTTTCCGAACATAGAACGACTTCTCCGTGACGACAATCGCCTTTTCGCAGCCTTTCATGGATCTGCTGCGCCCCACCGAATCCACGGGGGCAAAACCGGGGGCCCGGGGGCTCGGGGGCCGAGACGCGAAGGACGCAGAGCCGAACGGCGAATTCCTCCTCAAACCCTTCTCCTCTTGCCGATCCCCTCTGCGTCCTTCGGGTCTCCATGCGTGCCACGGAGGCCTGCCTTTTTCCTCCCGCTCAGTCTCTCACCTCCGGGATCTTCAGGACCATGCCCGGCCTGAGGCTGTCCGGTGAACTGAGGACATCGCGATTGTGTTCGTAGATCGCCAGGTATCGCTTGCCCGATCCGAGGAGACGCTGGGCGATTGTCGAGAGATTGTCGTTTTCCTTGACTGTGTACGTTCTTGCCGACGGCTGACGGGGAGTGGCGTTGTTTCCGCGATAAGCGGGGGAGGTCCCGGGCGCATCGGTCTGGCCCCGTACCAACGCGGAGGCTGCGGGGATCCGCAGACGTCTGCCGATCTTCAGGCTGTTGGGATCGCTGATCTCGTTGAATCTCGCCAATTCGGCGACGAGCGAAGCATCGCCGTAGTACCGATTGCAGATGGTGGTCATCGATTCCCCGGACCGGACATCATGGAACTGGTAGGGGAGTTGAGCCGCCTGTCCCGGGTTCAGGCCCACGCGCCTGTCCCCGGCTGCGCCCATTTCAACTTGTCTGGGCGGCTCGTTGGCGATCGGATCGACCACGTTTCCGCCCCGCTGAAGATCATCCTCTGCGAATCGATCTCTGGGCTGCTCCTCGTAGATCGGCTTTCTCACGGGAGTAACGGGCCCCAGTGCGATGAGGTCCGGGTCCTCCCATCGGGATTGATGGAGGGAATCCTGGGTTCCCGTAAGCTCCGCCGATCTCTGGGTCCTCGCTGTGGAAAAATGGTCGGAAACGAGGATACCGACCAGAAGAATCAGGCCGAAACCAACCACCAACGCCAACTTGTTCTCGCGTGTCATGTGCCTCAGCATCCATGCCGTGCTCCCGGGCGCATTTTCCCTGCGCAGCGGGGCGGGTCACTCTCCGACCGGGACGTCCATCCTGACGACCCGTAGTTTAGCCGATCTTGAGCGACTGTTGGCCTGCACTTCCTGTGCCCCGGCCGCAATGGGCCTTTTTGTCAGTCTTTTGGCCCGGCCACTCTTCGCCAGATCGACAAACGCGCGCTTTACGAGCCGATCTTCCAGGCTGTGGAAGCTGATGATCCCAACTCTCGCTCCGGCCCTCATCCATCCGCCTTCATCTGTGTGCTCCGCGCCGCGGGCAATCAAGTCGAGGAATGCGCTGAGCATTCCCAGCTCGTCGTTGACCGCGATTCGGAGAGCCATGAAGGTTCTGGTGGCCGGATGCATCCGCGAGTGCCTTGCTCGCGGGCCATATGCCTGGACGACCAATTCAGCAAGCTCTGTCGTCGTCTGAATCGGCTTATTTTCGCGCATTTGTACAAGTTTTCGAGCTATCTTTCGGCTCAGAGGCTCTTCGCCGTACTCCCATATCACATTTGCCAGCTCCCGCTCGGTCATTGAAGCGAGCAGATCGGCCGCAGTTGCGCCGTGACTGAGGTCATAGCGCATGTCCAGCGGCCCGTCGGTCCGGAAGCTGAAACCCCGGCTGGGATCATCCATCTGGACAGAGTTGAAGCCCAGATCCGCGAGGATGATGTCCGCTCGCAAGCCCAGTTCCTCCATCTGTCGTGGCAGGCTGAGGAAGCTCTCGTTGATAGGCGTGAGCTGGGCGCCCGCGGCCTCGATCCGCTCTCCAGCGTACTCCAGGCTTTCCGCATCCAGATCGAAACCCACAACGTGTCCGGCCGCGCCCACCGCATCCGCAAGCAACATGGTGTGCCCGCCCCGGCCCACAGTGCAGTCCACAGCCACCTCGCCGGGCCGCGGCCCGAGCAGTTCCATCACCTCTTTCGCGATTACCGGTTGGTGGCCATGCTCATCCATCTGGGACCCTAAGCTACCGAACCAGCGGCGGCGCAGCTACCTTAGCCATATCACGAACCCACGGAGTGACTCCAATGCGACGCATTCTGGCCCTTCTCGCCCTCTTTGCCCTTCTCAGCGGCTGTACGAGGCTGCGTTTCGTCATTGATACCGTCCCGGCCGAGGATGGCCTCGTGGAAACGGTCGTCCTGGAGGACGGTTTGGGCCGCCCTCTCTTTGACGCTCCGTCGAAGATCGCTCTGATCGATGTCACGGGGCTGATCGCGGACGCTCAGAGGCGCGGTGTGATTTCGCGGGGCGAGAACCCTGTCGCCCGCTTCGCCGAGGCCCTCCGTCGGGCCGAACGAGATTCTGAGGTCAAGGCAATCATCGTTCGCATCAACTCGGCCGGCGGGACGGTCACCGCCTCCGATGTGGTTTACCGCGAATTGAAGCACTTCAAGGAGAAGTCCGCCAAGCCCGCGGTGGTCCTTATGGCAGATGTGGCCGCCTCGGGTGGCTACTACCTCGCCTGTGCCGGTGACGAGATCATCGCCCATCCCACCACGGTGACGGGTTCCATCGGCGTGATCATGCAGACGTTCAATTTCTCAGATGGCATGCGGCGGATCGGAATCAAGGCCGATGCCATCACCAGCGGGCCGAACAAGGCGGTCGGCTCGCCCTTCGAGCCGATGCCCGCCGAGCACCGCGAGCTGCTTCAAGGGATCGTCAACGAGTTCTACGCCGGCTTTCTCGCCATTGTGAAGGACAGTCGGCCGGATCTGGCGGATGAAGACATAGAGTGGATCACGGACGGCAGGGTGGTCACCGGGGCACGGGCTGCCGAGGTCGGGCTTGTCGACAGTCTGGGCGATCTGCGCGATGCTTTCGATGCCGCGAAACGGCGGGCGAACCTCCTGAGAGCCCAACTGGTCAAGTATCACCGGCCGATCGAACACATCGGCAGCGCGTATTCGCAAGCGCCGGTGAACTCCGCGCAGGCGAACCTTCTGCAACTGAACATCGCGGCCCCGCCCCAGTCCGAACAGGCGGGTTTCTACTACTTGTGGGATCCGACGGTGTGGTGATGATGAGCCCCTTGCCGTCGCCAGAATGAACCACTATCACGTCAATCTGTCAGGCATCTGGGATCCAACATCATGAAAACGGGTGCAGCGTCGGAGGGAAACAGTCAGCGGGCCACAGACTCGTATCGTCTGCGTGGTGATTGCGAGCGGCTGGTCGGGGTGTTGACCATGCTCTTGTTTGCCGCCCTGCTGTGCTGTTTGCAGGCGGTGCTTGCATGCGTGGTAGTGTTGATCGATCGTGTCTATCCGTTCCTCTCGGATTTCGAGATCGAGCCCGCAGTGGCGATTCTCGAAGCGATTCTGGGATTCGCTCAGGGCGTGGGATCGTACCCGACGCTGCTCGCATCAGTGCTGGTGACTCTCAGCCTATGGCGGTCGGCTTCTGTCCGCTGCCGCAGTATGCGCGAGGCTTTGTATTGGGCCGCGGCCATGCCGTTTGTGTTTGTTTTCCTCGGGGGGATCCTGACAATCGGCGACGAGCTTGCGAAAGTCTGGACCGGCATGCCGATGCTCAACCGAGATCTGGCAATCTGGGCCATCGCAAAATGGGCTTTCCCACTTCTCGCGGCGCTTTCAGGGATTGCCTGCGCCACGATCGCCATCCGCTTCAACACCCACCTGGGTGGCCGGCTGACATCAGAGTTTCGTATGAAGCTGCTCGCCAGCGCAGGAGTGATATTGATTCTGGCGGTACCGGGATTCACTTTGCTGGCGCGATGGTTGTTCCCCGACCCGTTCGGTGCGCCAAACGTTTCGAGCGGATTCGACTGGCTGTTCTGGCCTCGCCATTTCGTCGCGAGCTGGGCCTGGCTTGCCTGGCAGATCTGGCTCCTCTTCGAGCTCATGTCCGTGCGCCATCGCCTGAAGCGGTTTGTCAGAAAGGGTAGCTGCCCCAAGTGCGGCTACGACCTGCGCGCCGGCGCTTTCGGGGGCTGCCCCGAATGCGGCTGGGAGCGAGCAGATTCATCCGACGCGGCGTGAGGGCATGTTAGTCCCCAATCCACCCACCGCAGACAAACCTCAGGAAACCAATCCTCACGAAAAAACCGGACCGCAAACGCGGCCCGGTTCTCATTGATTCTTATGACCACCGCGCCTCACAGCACGGCTTTTCAACTGCCGATACCTCTTACCGACCGCGACCGGAGGACGCCCCGACGGGCTCCTTCTTCTCGCCATCACCGCCATCGGATCCGCCTTCGGCCTCTTCCATCGCGGCACGCCGGGACAGCTTGATGCGGCCGTTGTCATCAACGTTGATGACCTTGACGCGGATCATGTCGCCGATCTTCACGACGTCCGTAACCGACTTGACGAACCCATCTGCGAGCTCGGAAATGTGGCACATCCCGTCCGTCCCGGGTGCGATCTCGACGAACGCCCCGAAGTCCTTGGTCGAAACGACCTTGCCTTCGTAAATGGCTCCGACCTGGATCTCGGCTCCGAGCGCCTCGACCTCGGCTTTGGCCAATTCGCCCGCTTCGCCGCCGGTGGCAGCGATGTACACCGTGCCATCGTTCTCGACGTCGATGGTCGCGCCGGTTCGCTCCTGGATCGAGCGGATTGTCTTCCCGCCGGGCCCGATGAGCTTGCCGATCTTCTCGGGATCGATCATCACTGTGAGAATCCTCGGGGCGTACTTCGAGAGCTCCGCCCGCGGCTCGGGGATGACCGCTTCGATGGCATCGATCAATTCGAGCCGACCCTTCTTCGCCTGGATGAAGATCACGCCGATCTCCTCGAACCACAGTCCCCTCGCCTTGAGGTCAAGCTGGATTCCGGTGACACCATCGCGGGTACCGGCCACCTTGAAATCCATCTCGCCGAAGTAATCCTCTTCGCCGATGATGTCCGTCACGTGAGTGACTTTGCCCTCTTCGGAGGTGAAACGTCCTACGGTGATACCCGCGACCGTGGCCTTGAGGGGTACGCCCGCATCCATCATCGCCAGGCAACCGCCGCAAACGGAGGCCATCGAAGATGAACCGTTGGATTCGGTGATATCGCTCATCACCCGGACGGTGTAGGGGAACTCATCCAGCTCCGGCAGCACCGCCAGCAGTGATCGCTCCGCCAGCGCACCGTGGCCGATCTCGCGCCGACCGGGACCTGCGATACGTCCCGCTTCGCCCACGCAGAACGGCGGGAAGTTGTAGTGCAGATAGAACTTCTTCGCGTATTCCGGCAGTAGCCCATCTACGATCTGCTCATCGCGGCCGGTACCCAGGGCACAAATCGCCACCGACTGGGTCTCGCCTCTCTGGAACATAGCCGAGCCGTGCGTCCTCGCGAGGATCGACACCTTCATTTCCAGAGGCCTGATCTCCTCCGCCGCGCGACCGTCAGCACGAGCGCCGGATTCGATGATCAGCCGCCGGGTGATCTTCTTCTCCAACTTGCGGAAAGCTTCCTTGGCGTCCCGCCAACGCTTGTCGGCAATCATATGCTCGGAGTAGGGGATACCCTCGGGGATCGTGAAGTGCTCTTCCAGCATCTGGGCGCGAAGCTCATCGATCTTCTCCAGCCGCTCCTGCTTGCCCGGAATCTGTCTCGCCGCGGTCAGCTCATCCGTCATGATCTCAGCGACCTTAGCGACGACATCTTCCGCGGGTAGCGTGAGCTCGCCCAGCACCTTCTCCGCCGCGCCTGCCTTCTCCATCAGCTCGAGCTGCATCTCGAGGATCGGCTTGATGCCCTCCTCGTAGCCGAACTGTATCGCGGCCAGAACATCCTCTTCGGGAACCTCGGCCGCCCCCACCTCGATCATGTTCACGCCGTCGGAGTGACCCGAAAGGACCATGTCCAGATCGGAGAATTCCATCTGTGCCTGCGTGGGATTGAGAACCAGCTTCTCACCATCATCGGTGACAATCCTGCCCACCCGCACCGTGGCGATCGGACCCTCGAACGGTGCATTGGTCAGGCACAGAGCCGCCGAAGCCGCGGTGCAGGCCAGCACATCGGTATCGTTCTGGCCATCGTGGCTCCAGACCCAAGCCTGGATCTGCACTTCATCGATGAAGCCATCCGGAAAGAGCGGACGGATTGGACGATCCATCATCCTCATGGTGAGGATTTCCTTTTCGCTCGGCGGCCCCTCGCGCTTCCTGAATCCACCCGGGAACTTGCCGCCCGCTCCCAGTTTCTCTCGGTAATCGCATTGAAGGGGGAAGAAATCCAAACCCGGCCGCGGATTGGCCCGCATCGCGGTGGCCAGCACCGTGGATTCCGCATAACTCGCCACCACCGCACCGTTCGCCAGACGAGCTATCTCGCCCGTCTCAAAGCGCATCATCCGCCCGCCGATTTCTCGTTCGACTGCTACGTTCGGCATTGCTGCTTCCTTACACTGTCTGATGTCTGCGCTCCACCGGAGGGAGCGAGACTGGTTTGAAGCAGCGGCCAACATCTAAGAGGCAGAAGGCAAGCGACAGTCGCCAACGTCACCGCCAGGTTCGCCGGATCGTCTGTAGCTTGCCCACTGCCGCCTGTCTATCGGCCGCCGCGGGTTGCCCGACCTACTTGCGGAGCCCAAGCCGCTTGATCAGCGCCTGGTAACCATCGCGATCTTCTCTCGCGAGGTAGCGGAGCAGGCGGTTGCGCTTGCCGACCATCATCAACAGACCGCGCCGGGACGCGAAATCGTGACGATGTTCACGCAAATGCTCCGTAAGGTCGGCGATTCGTCTCGTCAGCATCGCGATCTGGACCTCGGGCGAACCCGTGTCGCCTTCGTGGCGCCGATTTTCGGAAACCAATTTGTTTTTCGTCTCAGCCGCGATTGCCATGTTCTTTGCTCTGTCCTAACAACACTTTTGTTCGATACGTCTTGAATCGCTCATTGTAGCGGCTTCCCGCCTTCCCGTCCAAACACCGCCGCCCCGCGATTACCCCCCCGCCTAAGGCTGCGAACCACATCCGAAGGCTCCATCACCACGCCCAATCCAGGGGCCCAATCCGGGGACCACGATGCAGCATAGGCCCCCAATCCCCCAAGAAACCGTCTTTCTGCCTCCCCAGACCATCACGGCGGCATTTATCGGCCGGTCCCTCTACTTCTTACCCTTGGAGGCAATATCACGGATTTCGCCATCACCTTTCTTCGCACCCTGACCTGCTACGATGCCCCACTCACCATGACCTCTCCCCCACCAGCTGCCGTAATACTCCTCTCCGGGGGTCTCG
>PJEL010004653.1_pt1 | contig 11238 bp, 10 predicted proteins | sample 1853271 | NCBI WGS metagenome assembly PJEL01 (sample SAMN08108733, study PRJNA415343) | Invertebrate metagenome, whole genome shotgun sequencing project. | host: Globobulimina | place: Sweden: Gullmar Fjord | collected 2015-08 | reverse complement strand
TCGACCTTATCTATCTTTTTGAGAGTAATGAGATAGACCCCCAAGTAGCATTGTCGGCATTGGAGATGGTTAAGTCAGATCTGATGGCTAAATTGTCCAAGTAAGTAGTCGAAATAAATGCTCAAAATAAGTCATCCAAATAAACTCGCCTCCTTACTCTTCAGACCCATTTATTAAATCTTGTCCGGTGGCGATTCAATAGCCACTTTTTTTGATGAAAGTTTTATCAGACAAGCACGGTCTCTTATACTAATGCGGTATTTCCATATGAGTGGTTCGCCTCATTTCCGGCGAGCACTATCTTACGGTACCGTGAAAAATGCTGTGTGTGGATTACCGAACAGCTTGAGGGTTTACTATGTGCAGCACGCCTAAAACGAATTTGACAGCGAAAATGCCCAAGACGCCATTCCGAAGTTTTATGGCGAGCATGACGCTTACCCAACGTAAACGTTTTGCAGAGGTTGCGAACCGAGCCGAAGAGCGCCGTGAGATCAGAGAGCATTATCGTCAGCAAGCCAATCAGAAAGTCCAATCCCTTAACCAGTCACGACCTTCGCCAAGCCTGCTTGAACGGGTGAAATTACTTTGTGAGCAGACGATTAAACTGATGTGATCTCGTTTCAGCATCCTTGATAAAGTAGTTGGATGCTCGATATCTGTAACATCATCTATTTTCCCGAAGATTGTCCTGACCGTTCAAACGGCTTTGTTAGAACGGCCATCTCCTTCCCCTTAAACTGCTAAGTGCCCCACTTTAACGAAAATGACTGTCTCCTGTTTCACAAAAGGATGATGCTCGCTCAGGTGCGGACTACGGATCCAGGTGTGTGTCGGGTACTTCCCGTGCTCATCTTCAAACTGCCCTGACAGGACTAATATCTCCTCGCCACCGAAGTGGCGGTGAGGCTGGAAAACCTCATTGGCTGGCCATTTGACTAATGCCGTATGTTGTCCCTCAAAATCATGCAGTGACATGACCTCGAGTCCACCAATTCCAGCTTGCCATGGCTGGGCACGGGTATCGATACGCACTCGCTCAGTATCGTTAACGTCAAATTGATTGAGTTTGACAAACAAGGTGCAGCCAGCCGTGCTGAAAGGACGATGAGAGCTGCCAGGTGGATTACGGATATAGGTGCCTTGTGGGTAATCACCATCTTCATCGGAAAAGGTGCCTGCTAAGACAAATATCTCCTCACCCATTGGGTGGCTATGAGCACTGAAATGCGAACCCGCCTGATAACGAACTATGCTGGTGGCATGGCCACTCTCTTGGTTCTCTCGAGCCAGAGGCTTACGGGTGACACCTTCGAGTGGGCTGGGACGCCAATCTATGGTGTTTGAGTCGAGAACGACTCTTTTAGATAAATCCATATTAAGATGCTGCATATGTCACCTGTGTTGTATCTTATGTTACTCGAAGCTCGAAGCTCGAAGCTCGAAGCTCGAAGCTCGAAGGCTTATATAGGCTTAATTACGTCCGGCCATCACGCCACCATCGATATCCCATATTGCCCCAGTCACCCAATCACTGTCACTGGAAAGTAGAAAACTGATGCTGTTGGCAATATCAGATGGTGTACCGATACGACCAATAGGATGGAAACTATTAAAGCCTGCCAGAGCTTCATCCATCTGTGCCGGGTCGATAAAAGTTTGGTAAATTGGGGTCTTAACGACGGCAGGGGAGACAGCATTGACCCGGATATTAAAGTCTGCCAACTCCATAGCCATATGCTGAGTTAAAGCGTGTAACCCGGCTTTTGCCATTGAGTATGCCGAGGAGGGGGTCGCTTTAATGGCTTGCTTAGCCCACATGGACCCTATGTTTACCACATTGCCGCCACCATTTTTTATCATGTTTTTAGCCACCGCTTGAGAGACCATAAAGGTAGCCTTGTTCAGCCCCATATAGATTTCATAATCACTTTCACTATGCTCAACGAAAGGTTTTGGGTTGAAATATCCGGCGGCATTGACCAGATAGCCTATGTCAGTCGTTGGTAGCTCGATAAAGTCTATGATGCGCTGCACATGGCTAGCCTGAGACAGATCTGCCTGAATACCAGCGGCTTTTTCTTGGCCGGTATCTACGCTCTTGCTTAAGCTGTTGAGCTCAGAGAGTGCGCTGTCGAGTTTCGCTCCATTATTGCCGACGATGACGACTTTAATACCTGCCTCGATGAGTTGTTTCGCCGTCTCGAAGCCCATGCCGCTGGTGCCGCCTATGATGAGTGCCACACCTGTTTGAGTAAATTTCATAACTGATATTTCCTGTTTCTATTCGCTAACCTCATGGTTGAGTCAGCCTAAAATTGATGATGGGCTAGCGGATGAAGCCAGCTCGTTAAGTGTGGTAATCTTAGGCCTCTCCCCCAGGTGAAAAAAGTAAGCACAAATTGGTTCGCTAGGTACTTTTTGGTACATCTTTATGACTTTAAAAGAGAAAGAAATTTCAAATATGCAGGAAAGAGTAGTAGGCCCGAGTGAAAGTACCCGCATGGTCGAAACCATAGTCGGCTGTAAATGGTCGCTGACCGTATATCAATTATTGGATCAAGATATCAATCGACCCGGCGAGATGGTGCGCAGTGTCGAAGGTTTAACGACTAAGGTGCTTAATCAATGCCTGAAGCGCAATGTCGAATTTGGCATCTTAGAAAAAATCAGTTACCCGGAGATCCCGCCGCGAGTTGAGTACCGTGTTACTCCGTTTGGTGAGAAATTCATGCTTATTCTCGACAGTTTGAGTCAACTTCAGCGAGAAATTGACGGGAATACCTAGTTTGGGGTTGATAGCCCAGCCGTTCTGGTTAATTCATAGGTTTCACCAAGGCCAATGGCACATGTTTGTCACCGCCATTGTGATCGCATTTACTTGGGCTTATGACTTTCCTCTCCCACTCCTATCTGGATACAGCCTCCTGCTTAGCGCGGAAAAGAGGCTGCTGAAAACAGGTATTTTATTATCGGGATAAACCTTCATTAGGGAAGGGGATTCCGTTAAACTAGCAAAAATTACATTTTTGTTACAAATCTACTATTTATTTCTATGGGTAAAAGAGCCGGGTTGAGGATATGGACTGCAAGCAAACCATTGCACAGCTAAAGGAAGAGATAGCACTGTTACAAAGTGAGAACCTTAAACTTCGAGTCGAAAAAGATAGCGTAGAAGAGAAGCTGTCTGCGGCGCTCGATGGCACAGGTTTATGTCTGTGGCAGCAATATATTCCTACCGGTGAACTCACTATTTTTAACCGGGAATGGGGGGATCTGTTAGGTTTTACTGAGCAGGAGCTTGCCGCTACTATTGATAGCTGGAAAGGCAACCTGCACCCGGAGGATAGAGATTGGGTGATTGCCGCTTTTGACGACCACGTTCAAGGCAAGTCAGATACCTACCAAGCCGTACACCGCATGATCCATAAAGATGGCAGCGTGAGCTGGGTGTCTGACAGGGGGCGAATTATCGAATATGGTCCTAAAGGTGAGCCGCTTAGGATCATGGGAACTCATATCGATATCACCCAAGAGAAGCGTTATGAGTTGAGCCTGGCACAATTAGCACATGGCGATCCATTAACCCACCTGTTAAACCGAAAGGCACTCGAGAAGGCCTTTTGCGAAAACAGACTCGCTGAAGAAACTATCGGTGGTGCGATGTTCTTTATCGATCTCGATGGGTTCAAAGCCATCAACGACAGGCATGGTCATCGATTCGGTGACCTTCTGTTGATCCATGTGGCAGATTCACTACGCTCCATAGTGGGGGAGGACGCAAAACTTGCGCGTATGGGAGGCGATGAGTTTGTCATACTGCATCCGAGCTGTGATGTGGAACGACTTGCTCATTTGGCGCAAAGGCTTCTGGAGCGATACCACTTACCCATAAAATTGGACGGCAAGTTAGTTTCAATTGGTCTGAGTATTGGGATCAGCCTATTTAAACCAGATGATGAATTTATCACTGTGTGCGAGTATGCAGATAAAGCCATGTATGAGGTTAAGCGGCAGGGAAAGCATAACTATGGCTTCTGGCAAGAAGCGTTAATCTGTGCGAGTCGATAACAAGAGTAATTTAAGTGATATATAACCGACTTGTTATTTTAACTGTTGTCGCTATTCAATATTCAGGCTGACGGCATTACAATAAACTTTATAAGCCTGAGATTGTTCTCCTCGAAGCGACTCTTTATTTAGAGGGCTTTGATTCGATGGCTCTTGATTCAACTGCTCTTTGTTTAGGAAGAAGTACAGCGGCTCAAGTTCGACACGATATTGCCTCGGTTCCAGTCGAAAAGCCTCGCTTAACTCAAGTTCAATTCTAATCTCTTCACCCGTTTCGATCACCAAATAATCTTCATCATGGGGTTGGCCACGTTTAGCAAGTGCCCCCTCGTAGATGACAGACATTCCTGCCAAAATCACGCGGATAAATTCACTGAACCATGGCATTCTTCTGTATGAAGAGCGTTGAGAGAAAAGAGCCGAACCCGCTAGCATTAGCTCAACTAAAAGCGACTGAGTCGCACTGTTGTCGTAGAACCCTGGAACCAGGGACGGTGCTTAACCGACCTGGTAATAGAGGCGCGACGAAAGTGAGATCTGCTTTATTTTATTAGTTTAATCTGGCTAGTTTAGCGTGAGTCGCTGATCTTGGGCCTGGTCATCATATTGCCAAATTTGATATTTAGGTGCCGTGCCATCGTAGAACCAAAGTACGGCTATCAATTGCCCATTATGGTTGGCAATTTTGAGATCTGTATCAAGCTTGCCATTCACGGTCGGCCCCCGGTACTGACAAGACTCGAAATTCACCCTGTAGTCGTTATTACTGCCACTGAATTCATCGCAAAGAGAAAAATAGGCGCGTTTTTGTGAGTCGATATCTATGGCTATTGTAAGTTCGAAAGTGGCTTGCATAGCATTGTCGGCATCGACTATCAGATCATCCAGTGAGGTTGGATCCGGTATCGGTTCAGGATTCGGATCCGGATCCGGTGTTGTGGTCTCAGGTGGCGTAGTTGTGGGTGTCGTTGTATCAGTCGTTGGCGTGACGCCGGTCGGTGCATTCGTGGTTCCGGCTCCATCATCACCGCCTCCGCCGCAACCCGAGAGTAAAGTCGAGATAATGGTGATGACCAAAATCGGTGATATGAAAATGGTTCGGCATAATTTGGTTATGCTTTGTTTCATTGGGAATATCATAAGCTGCTCCTTATTCCTGTCTCGTCTAATCCTGGAAAATCAGTGATAGATTTGCATTGAGGTACCAGTTGGGATTGGTGTTTCCCGTTTTATCTGCAGCAAAGTTAAGAAATTCTGAATAGGTCATATCTAACCTCTCTCTTTCGAGAGGGTGTTGCCAACTGGTCGGGATCTCGATAGCCCAACTCATGCCATTCTCATTGAGGAAATATTGGCCCGCATCAGGGTCGGATCTATCCTCTCTCGATCCGAAATAAGCGGTAGCAAATTTATCGGTCGGGGCCTTGTTTTTCAGGTGGATCTCAAGCTTACGTCCCGGCAGCTCTCCAACCACGTTCTTGGCCGCTAAGCCGTGGTCAGTGCCGGGGGTGGCAAAGATAAAGGGGTCATAGGGAAAGTCCGGCATCTGTGATTGGGCAATAGTGGTTTCGAAGGGGACTCGCATCTTCCAGGTGGTTCGATAGCTGGTGCCACAACCAGATTCGGTTCTCAGGTAGTTACACCCGGTCGATAAACTGATGTGATCCCACAAGTCCTGGGTAAAGATAAATACGGCATTGGTTTGTCCCGACTCTAATGGAGAGCCGCTTTGCGTGACATCGTCTATGCTCCATTCGATGGAGTTTTCTTTAACCTTGCCCATAGCAACATCGGGTAGTTGTATCGCAAACCCGTTATGGTAGGCGGCGCCCATAGCGGCAAGCTGAGCTTCAAACTCGACCCTTATTATCTGGTCACTCTTGATATACTCGACAAGTCTCAGGTGAAAGATGACGTCGTTCATATCGTAATCTTCCTGATCGGGGTAGAGATCTTCATAGGCAACCGAGGTGTAACTCGATGAGGAGGGGTAGTAATTAATCGTGACCCCGGTTTCGGTTATGGTGATCTGATGATCTTCCACCTCACCGTCACCGACACCGCCAGTCGGACCGATATCCGCCAGACTGCTGAAGCGAAATCGTGCCCAGGATTGGCCGGCTTTTCCCCAGGTTGGCACATCTAAACTCACGCTGTTACTGCCAGGAGAAAGTGCATGGCCGATAATTGCCTGTTCATCACTGTCGAAACTGCCGTTTTGATTCCAATCGAACCAGGCATTGAGGTAACCACCAGTACCTGTAGCGGTCGCTAATATTACCGCCGACTCTCCCAGCTCGAAGCCAGTCGGAAAGCTGATACCATCCTCATCGTCTATGCCATCGCTGCTATCATCCGATAGCGGAACCGGGTAACCATTGGCTTCATTATCGACGAGTGAGCCCAGATAAAACTCATCGATAATCGAGTGTCTGGCACCATTAGATGCCATATAGGTGCCGTATGAGTCTGGGGCGTCACCGAAGTCAACGTTATCTCCAACTGGGACCTCGGCCAAGGCGCAGCGGGCACCATCATTGCTCGATGATGAGGGGCCATAAGCAAATATATCTGCAGTGGGATTCGCTTCCTCGACGTTGAGGCGATAGATCTTTCCGTCACTGTTATTGCTGAGATACAGCGTTCCATCAGGGTCAAAGAACTGGGCACCGAAAGTAAAATTTGACCCCGATGAGGTGACCACGACACCTAAGTTGTTAGCCAGACCATTTGAGGGGTCTATCTGCAGTAAGCTACCTGTCGCACCATTGGTCACTGCATAGATGTAACCATTACTGGGATGGAAGGCAAAGTCAGTTATCTTATAGGTGGCATTACCGGTACTTCCGGCAACCAATGACATTGAATAGTTATTAGGGTCATCGAGAGGGATTTTAAATAAGCCTTTGTTTTTTTTATACCCGTACCAAACATTCTCCTCGATGGCGACATCACCCACAAAGAAGTTACCTGCAGCGGCGGCCGAGGTATCCTTAGTGACGTTTAACGGCTCGATAATGTAATCATCGCCAGTCTTACCTAAGGTACTGCTTTCGTAATCCCAGCCATAAATATAGTTATCATGATAATTATATCCGACACCGTTATAGGCTTTAATGCGATTCATGTCGTTTGAAAGTATGACATAACTTCCTGTCGCCAGCTCCACGCCATAAGAGATAGGCACTGAAGAGGGGGTTTGTATGATAAATGCTTGAGTTGGACAGTTAGAAAACTCTGCCGCCCATGACGTTCCCTGGCTGAGCAATAAACACGTGGTGATAACCGAGCAGTATGCTGTTTTCATTGGGTGTCCCTATATCCATATTCTCTGTGTAGAGGGTTAAGTGCAGGGGATGTGCCATAAATTAAAAGTGTTAATTATCATGTTGTTACGTTTGGTTTGTTGTTGGTTTTTTGAAAGTAGATGCAAACTGCGAATCAAGTTGCAATTGGAAAGAGGGCTGGATAATAGGGTTAAAAAGTGGTGGGATTTGTAGAGTGAACAGTTTATACCGATTGGTATTATTCAGCATTGAGCTCAACGGTTCTCGATTGTGCTCAATGCTGAGTGGGCCTTGAAGACCGAATTGTTATACCGATAGGTATTACTTAATTGGCGATGTAACTACACCATTCACTGAGTTCACGCGGATCGCCATAGGCTTTCATCCAGCGAATAAAGCTTTGAGGGCAACGAGTGCTGAGATTTAACTGGCACCAGGCATCGAGCGCCGCCTGGGTATTATACCCTTCAAGGTAAGCATCGAAGGCCTTGTCTGAGTGTCGCCAGAATTTATGATCGATTCTGCCGCGTTCAGCCAAGAATGGATGGTCGCCTTTAGGTTGAACCTGCTTACGAACGTGATTACTCAGATCATTTAATATCCGCTGCAGAATATCGGCGCCAATCTCATTCATCTCCAGCTCGTCGATCTTGTCGATGTCGGCACCCACCAATAGATTGATACGTTCAATTAAGTAGTCGGTATTGAGTGTGATAGCCAATTCGTAAGCGAAAAGGTCTAACTTAGCGAGAATTCGATCTCTGTACTCCTCTTTAGAGAACAGCTGATCTTTAATCGCCTTGTTGTAGTCTCTAACACCTGGATGCTTGCTGATAAGCTCCTTCTGCAATAGTGGGTATTCACTTAACTGCTCTTTAGGGAGTAACGACAACAGATTAACCAGCTCAGAAGTATTGACCATTAAGCTGCCAAGTTCTGCCTTAGCTTTAGGTGATAATTTTGTTGTCATCTTAGTCTCATAGCGATTCAAAAAGTGATTTCAATATTACCTGTTTATGACTTCACTGGATACCGCTAAGCACTTGAATGAGGGGTTTATCACTAGAAATCATTAAGAGGAAGAGTGTTTTATAGTGAAGCGCTGCTTGGCATAGTGTGGCCCATGAAGTCTGTAGCGTAATAGAAATTACATCGCTATTTAAACAAGCGTTACCAAGTTTCTTTTCAGGAGATTTTAGATGAAGAGCATTGCATCCATACTATTATTGGCGCTTCCCTTAGCCTTGAGTTATCAGGCACAAGCGGTGGAATTTAAGCCTGTCGATAACGCATTTGTCCAGCAATCGGCAGCTTTTGGCGTCACTCAGGATAACTGGGACCATGGAGCTCACGCTGCAGCGACATTTCCTAATGCGTATCGGTTTACCCCTCATATGGAGATCTCACTGCCTGTCGATGTTAAGCCTCGTGAATGGCCAAAGCGCCCTCAAGCACTGTTGCAGTTGACAGCTGCTGATCTCGACGGCGAGCACAGCTTAGAAGTGCTGCTCAGAGACAGATTGAAAAATCACTCTATGGTGGTGCTTAACAAAGGGGTCTTAGTGCATCAGCACTTCTGGAATGGTTATGGCGCTGAGCAGACACATCTGCAGATGTCAGTGACTAAGTCTTTTACATCCCTATTGGCTTCTATTGCCGTAGCGCAGGGCAAGCTGGATATGGACAGAGCCATTATTCATTACCTGCCTGAGTTGAAAGGAACGGGCTTTGAGGATGCGACAGTGCAAGAGGTTGCCGATATGCGTTCAGGCATAGGTGTTAAGTTCAGCGAAGGAAAGCTGTGGGACGACCGTATGACAGAAGCCCAGGATTGGAACGGCGACAGTAAATATCCGGATATGCGCGGTGTGATGGATTATGCCAAGACTCTGGATAACCACAGGCCGATAGGCAAGGTGTATGATTACCTGGATGTGAATACTGAGCTTTTAGGTAAAGTCGTCGAGAAGGTACAGGGCCAACCGTTATCAGAACTGCTTGAGTCGCAAATCTGGAGCAAGATTGGGGCGCAGCAGCCAGCCAGGTGGATGAGTAACCGTAATGCTGAAGTGGTGGCATCGGGAGGGTTGAATATGACAACCCGAGATCTCGCTAAAGTGGGTGAGATCATCGCCAATAAAGGGGTTAATCAACAGGGCGAACGAGTCATCCCTGCCGAGTTTATCGATGCGCTCTTTCAAGGTGACGATAAAGTTCGTTTTGCTTGGCAGCAGGGCAAGGAGTCGGCGCTTGCGACAGGTTGGTATAAAGATCAATTTAGAGTACTCGATATTAAAGGGCATAAGTTTATCGCCATGGTCGGAATTCATGGTCAGATCTTGGTGATCGAGCCTAAAAGCCAAACGGTTATTGCGATGAACTCAGGTTTCGGCGAAATGGAGCCACCACGCATGGCCATACTTATTTTCCAACAAATTATACCTGCAATTTTAGATAAGCAGGCACAGGATAAAGCATAGTAAAAGTTTATGGACTCTCTGAAGCCAAGGATGGCCCCCTTTCTTAAAATCGTTCTCTTATGATTAGCGAACATGCTGGCTGGTTGTGAGAATTCTATAAAAATGAAAATGCCCTCTTTATTATTTTTAAGAACGCTTTTTAATATCTAGTTTGTAAAGTAATGTTTAAATATTACTTTTTTTAAGTGTATTTGATGTGTTCTTAATATGTTTCTAGTTTAATTAAGCTTGCTAGTGATGATTAATGAATCTTTTTAATTTAACCTCCCTCTGTACTCTTGTTCGTCACATGAACTCATGTGTTAATTAGCTCATGTTTCACGGACCGGGGGACAAATTAGCTTCCCGGCTATTAACCGGAGAGAGGTCACACCTCTCTCCATCTAAATAATATCACTATTATGAGTCACCTCTTGGTAGAAACCCTATGAATAAGGTATGGATTAACTTATTACTACTTGTTCTTTTGAGCGACATAAATGTTTTTGCCGCCGATTCACCTGATTGGCTTGAAGTTGGTGGTGCTGTAAAAGTCAGCTACAAATATATCGATTATAATCAAGAGTCGAAAGACAAACTGGGTGACTTAGTTTTTGATGTGGTGTCGATTAAATTTTCAGGAAAAAATGGCCAATGGGGCTTAGAATCTGATTATCGGTTTACTGCGGACAGTCATTATGTGAGATATGGCTATGGTTACTATGATGTGTCGAATGACTTTCAAATCCAATTCGGTGTAAATCAAACCCCTTTCGGCAATATAGGTGTTATATCAAATAGCTATTGGTTTGGCCTGCCTTATTACTTAGGCTTCGAAGATGATCATGATGTGGGGATCAAATCTGTATATAAGGGTGAGAATTTTCGTACTGAGTTCGCCTTCTACAAGAATGCCGAATATGGTCCAACCGAGAATAAACGTTACGCGACCGATCTATACACAGGCACCATCAATGGTACCGAGTATAACAACGAAGAGACCAACCAGGTTAACGTGCGTCAGACCTACACGGCTGAACATGAAGGTGGCTCAACGACCTTCGGCGGTTCTGTTCAATATGGTCAGATCTACAACAGCAAGACCGGTAATACCGGTGATCGCTACGCCGCCGCGCTTCATTTAGACAGCAGCTACAATGGCTGGAACCTACAGCTTCAGGCGATGCAGTATGAATACGATGCGGCAGATGCGGTCGATTCAAATAAAATCGGCGTATCTGTGGTTAGCTGGCAATACGAGATCGCTTCTAAAGGCCAGGCCTATAGCGCCAATATCGCTAAGACCTTCACAACTGATTGGGGTAGCGTGAAGTGTTATAACGATTTCGGTCTTATGACGCCTGACGTCGATGACAGCAGCTACGACAACAGCATGCAGAATGTCACAGGTTGTGCTGTAT
>PJEL010004652.1_pt1 | contig 11238 bp, 8 predicted proteins | sample 1853271 | NCBI WGS metagenome assembly PJEL01 (sample SAMN08108733, study PRJNA415343) | Invertebrate metagenome, whole genome shotgun sequencing project. | host: Globobulimina | place: Sweden: Gullmar Fjord | collected 2015-08 | reverse complement strand
AAACCTGTAAGATAACATTGACTGACTAATACCGTAATAATAGGTCTTAAAACCTGAAATTCTATCTGGTCCTTATGTCAATGTTTTGCAGATAAAGGACTAATTCGATTTATAAGTCTTAACTTAATCTTTACTCTAGTTCTCCTTTATCTGCACTTACTCTTTAGCTTTCATAAAGCCAATTGAGTAAGTATGGAAAATATAGCTAATATTCTCCATATTTTTATATGATACTAATCTAACGGATCTTTACTCTTTGAAATCAAAAGGTTTTAGATACAGTTCATTTACGATTAGTATATACTTCAAAATTAGAAAAAATTAAACTATAATTTCTTTTTTAACCTTTCTTTTACTTCAGCATATATATTTATCAATTTCCAATCTCCTTTATCCTCATAAGGTATACCTTTATGATCTCTTTTAATTATAGCTATAACAAATTTACAAACTGAATCATATTCAGAAACTTGTTCAAGCAAAATAAGAGAATAAATAATTTTTAATAATCTTATAGAATAACTATCCCATTTTTGATCAGGATGCGGATTATCGATAAATTTTTTATTTTTAAGATCCCAACCCCAAGCCAAAAGTACTAATCTTACTCCTTCTAAATAATCATCAATATAACTTTTATCTTTAAGTAGTTCTTTTAATAACTGCTTGTCAAAAGCAAATTTCATTTTATAACCTGAAGTACTTCTATCACTAGGAAACATCCACCAATCATAATGAAAACTATGTATTTTTCCCCATTCATTATTAGATGCCCATAATTTGATTTTCTTTAAATTACCAAAATCTCCTTGATCTTTTTCTCTAAAAATATATTTAAATTCTTTTAATGCATCTTCTTTACTTTTTGATCTTTTTATAAAAGAATTATTAGGAATTTGAATTGATTTAAAACAATATTCTTTTTTTAAAGTTTCTATTGAATGTTTGATATTTTTAGATTCAGATTTTACAGGATTTTGATATTCAATTTCATTAATTGAATTTTCATTAGTATCATTATTTGAATCTTTACAATTATGAAAATAAAAGATAAATAATAATATTATGTTTATTTTATTCATAAAAAAGTTTTTATTATTAATTAATCAAATTGTATATACTGCTTCCAATTGAAGAATATCTGATAATCGGTCATTACTCTTTGAAATCAAATGGTTTCAGATACATTTCATCTACGATTAGTATAGTTAATGCCATAAAGTTAAAATTAGATCCTTTTATTACATTCAGGATTGTAAAGGCTAATCCTTGATAGCTTTTTTCATATTTAATTAGATAATAAATATCTTAAAGTAAAGGTGATATATTATAAATACTAAAATATTAAAATTTTTTCTTTACGTTTTTAAATTTCTCTATTATAGAAGAATCTTTATTTTTTGTTTTTAGACTTATTATTATAATAAAAAAGGTACTTATTAAAAAAGCTGGCAAAAGGCAAAAACCAGGCAATAAATCAGGATAATTTACTAATGTATTTCCATTACGACTTAAAATTTCCCATAAAATCACAAAACTACCCCCTGATAAAACTCCAGAAATAGCTCCTTCATAAGTTATATTTTTCCAATATAAGCTCATAATAATAACAGGACCAAAAGAAGCTCCCAAGCCACACCAAGGAAATGCAACAGATTGTATGATAGTTATTTTAGGGTTTGAAGCTATCCAAAGTGAAATTATTGCAATAAATATAATTCCTAGACGATGCATCCAAATATTATTTTTATTTTTAAAATTTTGCTTGATATTTATGATTTTATAAAAATCTTCTATTAAAGCATTGGCTGACATTAGTATTAAAGCAGAAACTGTACTCATTATAGATGATAAAACTGCGCAGAGAAGTATTCCATTTAGCCATGGATTAAAAAAGACTTTTGATAATTGTAAAAAAACGGTTTCTGGATCTAATAAAGGATTTGATCTATAATAAATTGAACCTATCAATCCAACAAAAAAAGCACAAATCATTCCAATAAACATCCAAGTTGTACAAATATTTCTTGCAAATGGCAATTCTCTATGAGATCTAATTGCCATAAATCTCCCAATAATATGAGGTTGGCCAACATAGCCCATTCCCCATGCAAAAAGTGATATTATGCCTAAAATAGTAATTCCTTGAAAAACATTGAAATAATTAGGACTTTCTAATATAATTTGATGTATTTTTACTGATATATTATCAATTTTATTATAAGTTACTAATGGGACTATTAATAAGGCGAAAAACATTAATATACCTTGAAAAACATCAATCCAACTCACAGCTAAAAATCCGCCAATTGTTGTATAGGCTACAATAAATATTCCACTAATTAATAATGATAAATGATAATTAAATCCAAAAGTTATTTGTGTTAATTTGGCTGCAGATATAAATCCAGCTACAGCATAAAAAATAAAGAAAATTATTAAAATTAATCCTGTTATTAATCTTAGACTTTTACCTTTATTATTAAATCTATTACTCAAAAATTCAGGAATTGTTAATGAATTATTAGCCTCTTCACTATATATTCTAAGTCGTTTAGCAACAAGTTTCCAATTTAAAAAAGCTCCAATTGTTAACGAAATTGGTAACCAAATTGTACTAAATCCATTTAAATATACTAAACCAGGTAATGCCATTAATAGCCAACTACTCATATCAGAAGCTCCTGCGCTCATAGCTGTAATAAATCCACTTAAATTTCTATCTCCTAATACAAAATCAGATATTTTTTTAGTATTATAACTTGCAATTAATGCAATTATATAAATTATTGAGGTATAAATCATTAAAATTATAAATACTGGCAATAAATCAGAACTGAAAAATTCTTTTAAGTTATTCATAGATTTGGATAGCATATTTTATGGTTTGATTAATATACTAATTTGTTATATATAATGCTAATAAAAAATAATAAATTATTGCTTTTAATTTTTTATTAAATTAATTTTAGAGAATTAAAACTAACCTTAAGGGCTCTATCTTTTGGTTAATTTGCATTTTTTTTATATCTTTGTATTTAAGAAGTTTTTTCCATTTAAATAATTACAATTATGAAATCTTTACTTTATTTTCTTAAAAATAGATTTTCAACAATTTTATTTTCTATTTTAGTATTCAATTCCTTTTTTTTAATATATAGTTGTAAAACACCAGATTCAAATAATGAAATAGAAGAGGATAACAACAATGAAATAGAAGAGGATAACAACCAAAATCCTAAAACTAATAATTCAAAACCAGGAAATGAACAACCTACAGATCAAAACCAAGAAAATAATAATAAAAATTTAAATAATGGACAACCTACAGATCAAAACCAAGAAAATAATAATAAAAATTCAAATAATGAACAACCTACAGATCAAAACCAAGAAAATAACAATCAAAATTTAAATAATGAACAGAATAGCAATGGTTGTATACATGGGAATATTGATTTAGCAAATGAATTTAAAAATATATTATCAGAAGAAATGCTAAATTTAATGCCACATTTATCAAATTTAGCTTTAAATTACAATTTAGTAAACTTGGATCCAATGGCTTTAATGACAGGTAATGCAGGTATCCTTCTTAATAATATTTTACAATTAGGAGTAAGTCTCATGAGTTTAGGGGCAAATTTTTCTATTATATTAAAATATATAAATCCCCCAGATAACAAAAAAGAAGAGTTTTATTATAGAATTTTACTAGCAATGAATGATAATAAAATCTCAATAATAGACTTATTAAAAGATCCAGAAGAATATGCAAATAACAATAGTAATAAAATTAAAGCATTTATTAAAAACTTGTTTGATAATAAAACTCTTGAAACCTCTGGAGCTCCTTTATTAAAATTAATTTCTAATAATAATAATAAACAAAAATACTTAAATACATTCACTGATAATTTTATAAAAGACTTATTTAAAATATTAAATGTAGGCTATAAAGGATTTAAAAATAATAAGAGAGTAAAAGAGATAACAAGTAATATCCAAAATATATCTTTTAATCAAATGCCAAATGAAAAAGAAGCAATTGGACAAATGTCAAAATTTATTAATAAGCAACACCAAAATTGTGAAATTATTCCAGGTATATTTAAAAACCCACAAATAGCTAACGTTCTTCCAATACAGAATTTTCGTTGTGTAGATGAAAATGATGAAGATTGGATTAAAAAACTAATAAATAGTATGTGTGGATTCAGTTCAGTATTGATGGCTGCTCAAAATGAAGGCATGAATATTTCAAAGAAAAAAGTATGTAAAATGGCATATAATTTTTGCAAATTTCCTAATGAAATAGTAGATATAGAACAAAAAGTTTCAAAAACTTTTTTCAATAAAGCCTTAGGAGATCTTGATCCAAAAGAAAAAGAATTATTAAATATTATAGTTCCTATAATGTATATGATTATTAAAGAATTAGTTACTCCTCAGATGGGAGTATTAAGACCTTCTAAATTTTTTAGTAATTATAAATTAAATGGATTTAAATTAAAACCAGAAATTACATTTTCTAATAGAAATTCTATAACTAATTATTTAAATAATCTAAAACCAGGAGAGAAAAGAATAATATTAACTTATTTAGAAAAATCAATGCACTTTTATATCATTGAAAAATTATCTGATGGTAGATTTAAAACTAGTGATCCTGATTTTGACAAAAATTCCTTAAATGAAAATTTTAAAAATCCTAATATTAAAGATATCAATCAAATAATATCAGAAATGGAGTTGGATATTAATAAATTAAAAGGTTCTATACAGCAATGCATAGAAGATTATAAAAATCAATTAAGCTCTAATCTTAAAAACATCGATGTTACAAATTTAATTTCAGGATTATTAGGAATTAATAAAGAAGAACTTTTAAATAGACTTGCTATTAATATTAAAGATATAATTCAAGATAATATAGGACAAAAGCAAATATATTTGCTTTGCGAATATGAAATAAATAAATAAACAAAACTTCACTGATTGAAAATTATTAGTGAAGTTTCTATTCTATCTTATCTCTATAAAAATACTTACTTTCTAATTTAATCAAAACTCAAATCTAAATAAGAGTCATAATGACTTTTTCCATAATTTAAATCCAAATTATTGTAGAAAACAAATAAAAAATTTTGATAATATTATAAAACTATACATATTTGCTATTGACTTCTTGGTCTATACTGGATATAATATCAATTCTAAAAGTAATTTGATATTCAAGAAGTAAAAATCAATTATCAGTTCGATTTCAAATAAAGTAATATATATTTGATTGAGACTATTTTATGTAACTTTAGATAAATTATAATAAATATGTATATAAAAGAAATAGCTAAAAACTCTAAATTTTTTAAATCAAAATTCTCAATTCTTTTTATATTTTCATTAATAATTGTAAATATAAATTGTAGTAATAATAATGATTCTGAAGAAAATTCTGATAGTAAAATTGAAACTCCTCCTGAAGATCCGCAAAACCCAAAACCTAAAGATACAGGTTTATCTACAAAAGAAAATAAATCTAATAAAAACAATGACAGTTCTACCTCTACTTCGGAAACAGTTAAAAAAGATTTAAAGAATAATAAATCTATTAATTCTAAAAAAGATGAGAAGGATTTAAAGAATAAGAATCCTAATAATTCTAAAAAGAATGAAAAGGATTTAAAGAACAAGAAGAAACCTAATAATTCCAAAAAGAATGAAAAGGATTTAAAGAACAAGAAACCTAATAATTCCAAAAAGAATGAAAAGGATTTAAAGAACAAGAAACCTAATAATTCCAAAAAGAATGAAAAAGATTTAAATAATGATAATAGTAAATTAGAAGAAATAAATAGCAATAAAACAGAAAATAATCTAAATAAAGATAAAACCAACAAATCTAAAAAGAAAAGAAAGAATCAAGAAAACATACCATTAAAAAATAAAGATATTTTGAAAAATAACCCACAAATGTTAGAGTTTGCTAAAAATTTTGGAATGGATTCTATGTCAGAACAGGAAATGTATAATATGGTAGGAAATTTCTCAAAGATAATGCCAAAAAATGCGCAAAATAAAGATTTTTTAAAGAATATGATGCAAAACCTAGGGAAAATGGATGCCAATAAATAGATATAAAGTTGGTTATTTCTTATTATTTAATAAATCTATTTTTTAATAATTCTTTTAAATCAGGAGATACATTTAATGAAATAATAAGAAATAAATATATAGGAATAAATAAAATTATTCTTAATAATATATTTAAAAAATCATTTTTAAAAATTGGAATAAAATTATTTAATAAAAATAAAGTTAAACCAATAAAAACTACTAATAGCATTTTAAAAGAAAATGGATGAAGCTTTGTTTTAGTCCAAATGAATAAACAAATAGAAAGATTATAAAGAAAAAAAGATAATGAAGTTGCTGCTGCTGCACCTGCGATATTCCAAATAGGAATCATTAATCTATTTGTTAAAATTGTAAAAATAGCTAGTAATATCAATGAAACAATATTGAACCAATAATATTTAGACATAAGCATAATATCGTTTCCGATACTCATTGAAGAATCTATTAATTTAGTTAATGATAAAAAGAAAACTACTAGTTTCCCATATTCTTGAATCTCTTTATTAGGAATGATATTAAAAATAAAATCTATATTAACAAAAATCAATATAAATAAAATCATCCCAGCAATAAATTGATTTAAAGAAATTTGTTTATATGTTAATTTTATTGAATCCCAATCTTCATCATTAATAAAATTAGAAATTAGAGGAACAGATAATTGCTTTATAGCCTTTCTTGGTATTTCAACAAGTTTAGGGATAGAAACGACAATGGCATAAATACCATTAGATTTAAGACCTATTAAGGAAGATATCATAACCGCATCTATTTTAGTTACAATTGAAAATCCATTATTTCCAACCATTGTACAAACATTGTAAAATGTAAATTCCTTTAGAAAAGATGGTAATTTTAAAGAAGAAAAATTTAAAGATAATTTCATCTCTCCTATATATGATAAATGTAAAAACATTAAAATAAAACAAGTAAAATAAATTATTAGAATTGAAATTAAAAGCGAATTGAAACTTATTAAATTAAAGTAGTAAAAAATACCAGAAATATTAATTAATAAAAATAAAAGTACATTTTGAATAAAAGTTGGTAAAGTTGATCTAAGAAGCGATCTATACCATGATTTCAATATCATCATTAATAATAAAAAAAAAGCAATTCCTAAGATTAAACTAAAATGCTCAATAACTTTAGCTGACTTATTTTGAAATAAAGAAGCAAATTGCTTTTTAAATAAGATTGTTATAAAAGTAAATGAAGCAAATATCGTTATTGTTGATAATAATATAAAACTTAGAAAAGATTTTTTATGATTTTTAAATTTTGGCATATATCTTACTATTCCTTGAGGTAAACCAACTTGAGTAATATATGCTATTAAATAAGCAGAGCTTGTTATGATTTGATAAAGACCTATTTGCTCTGATGTTAATATAAGAGGAAAAAACCATAATAAATTTATAGCTTCAATTGTTGCTCTTATATAGTAAAATATTGCATTTGCAATACTTTGACGTAATATTAATACTTTATTCATGATTTAAAACTTAAGATTAAGTAAGTCATTATATTAGATATACTAAAAGTATATGAAGAAGCAGAAAAAGATCGTTGATATTTGATGAGTTACGATCAATTATCAGTACATCTTCAGATGAAGTAGTCAATTTATATCTAAAAACAGATTTAGGTCAATATAATAAAAACTAATTTATTAATGATAGGATATTAAAAATTAAAAATATAACTATTCTTTTTAATAATAATAAATGTAAAATTGTATATTATAATAAGATATCTTTTTAACTTTTATAATATGAGAAAAAAATCATTATCCATTATACCTATTTCTTTTATTTTAGGTATCTGTTTTTATATAATAATTATTATCTTAAATAATAGATGCAAGGAAGATAATCCTAATATTATAAAGAATTCTTCACATATTTCTGGAAACATATCTAAAGATATTCATAAAAATAATTTTAAAGATATTATAGAAAACAAGAAAGGTATTTCAATGATTTTGTTTTATAAAGATGAATGCCCTTTTTGTGAAAAATTTGAACCGCATTTTGAGATTTTAGCAAATGAATATCAAAATAAAGTTTACTTTGGTAAAATAAACTTATCATTGAAAGAAAATTTATATTTAGCTGATGAAGAGGAATATGATATTAATAAAGTACCTTCTATTTCAATTTTTAAAGATGGTAGAAGAGTTAAAATATTTGAAAATGATAAAGAAAAAAGAGAATTAGATAATTTAAGAAAAGAATTGAATAAATATTTACAAAATTAAATATATGATATTAAAAAATTATAAATTTTTATTTATACTAATCGTAGATGAAATGTATCTGAAATCATTTGATTTTAAAGAATAATGACCGATTATCAGATATTCTTCAATTGGAAGCAGTATATTAAACCTAGATTAATATTTTCTAGAATATTATTTTTAATGATTATATCATCTTGTAAAGGATGTGATGATAAACAAGTGCCATCTGTTCCAAGATTTAATGAAGAAAAAGATAATGTAAAAAACTTATCTATTTCAAAAAAAAACAAAAATAGCATTCAAAAGCAAATTATCGAGCAACCTGGATTATATATGCTACTGCTTTATGTAAATAAGTGTATATATTGTAAATTGTTTATTCCTAAATTTAAAAAATTATCAGATGAATATAAAGAAGATTACATCACTTTTGGAGGAATTTTATTTAGTGATAATGATAATGAAAGGAGTCAACAAAAACAATTAATAAATAAATTATATGGAATAGAAATAAAAACTTTTCCTTGTATTATAATCGTTAAAGATGGAGATTTTAAAGAAATAATTCAGGGGAAAAAAGAAGAAAGAAAAAAAGATAATTTAGTAAGTTTAATTGAATCTTATATAAATTGAACCTCAGCAAATAAATTGAGAGCATATGATATAATATTCATAAAAAAGTTATACTGATATATAAATTTTTAATAATATTATTTGATGATAGGTTTAAACTTAATACATTTCGGAGATTTTTTTATTAATCTGTTTTTATATATACTAAAAGTATATGAAGATGCGGAAAAAGGTCGTTGATACTCAGCGAGTTATGATCAATTTTTCTTACATCTTCAAATGGAAGAAGTATATTATCAATATTCTATATTGTTTTCCAATGAAAATATTCTGATAATCCGTCTTTGTTCTTGGAAATAAAACAGTTTTAGATATATTTTCATATATGAATAGTATATCACCATTTAAATAAAGTATGAGTTCTACTATTAAAATTAAAGTTATATTATTTTGTATAATAATAACAAAATGTAATAATATTTCAAATGAGTATAAAAGGATGTTTTCCAATAATACCCAAAATTCGGAAATAAAAATAAAGCAAGAAGTTATAGAACAAATAGAATATGAAATAAAAGAGAGCAAAATTAAATCAGAAAATGATAGTTCTCCATCTATGCATGTTGATAATAATTCAAATATTATTAGTTTAAATCAATATAATAAACAAGTAAACTCAATAATAAATTCTATTTACATGAGGGATTTAGAATTATTAAAAATATTATCAAATTATATTAATTTAAATAATATAAAATTTAATGATAATTCAAATTTAGTTCATTTATCAGTGAATTTAGGTTTTCCTGAAATTGCAATTGAATTAATAAATAGAGGAGTAAATCCTAATGAAACAAATTATAATGGAGAGAGACCTTTATTAATAGCTATATTCAAAAAAGATATTGATATGGCTTATAAATTATTAAATACTAAAAAAATTGATATATATTCTAAAAATAGAGATCTTTTAAATTATTTACATATAGCTTGTTTTTTAAGAAGAGAACAAATAGTAAGAATTTTGTTGCAATATGAAAAAGATGAAAAACTAAATGGAGAATTAGTATTATCTAAATCTAAAAATGATACACCATTAGATATTATAATTTTCTCTTGGATAAAAACATTAAAAGAATTGAATAATATTAATAATGATTTGATAACTAGAGTTATTTCTCAAGATAAAATAGTAAGAAATATTTTACAACATGCATTCAATAGAAATGTTGATTTGACAAAACTTTCAAATAATTGTGAAATTACAAATGATAATATTAATGCATTTATAACTACTAAACTATCAGAACAACAAATCAATAATTATTTAAATTTTATAAAAAGATATACTACTCGTATGTGTCTCGTTCTGAATTCTATGACGTTTCAAAATAATTTATAACTTTTTTTTTATATTTTTTTGAAAAAAATTACGCATAAAAATTCATTAAAAAATTATATTTAGTTAAATCAATGTGAATAGTTGAAAACTTAAATTTTTATATTTTTATGGAAAAGTTTACAATAGGGAAGTTCATTATAAAAGAAACATAAAAAAAATTCAAAAAACAGTTCAAAAACACACAACAAATTCGTAAATTCACCGATATAGTTAAATCACAAAAAAAGATATGACATCAAAATATAGATAAACTATATAAAAGCGTTGCATTCAATATTAAAAACGATATGAATTTTTCTATTAAAATCCCAACCAGAAAACAAATCTCAATATTTGATTATCTTGATAAAAGTAAACTTATAAAAGAAAATTTTTAAAAATCAGATTTAGGAAAAATATATTTGGCAATACCTTGGCAAAAAATGATAAAAGAATTTGGTCTGGAAAAATCAAGAACAGATTCAAAATCTAAATTTAGTAGTCATGGTAAATTAGCCTTAATGTTTTTGAAAAGCTTCCTAAATTGCTCAGATCGCCAATTAATGGAAAATATAAATGGAAATAAATATTTAAAAATATTTTGTGATCTAGATATATCAAGAATAGATCCAGTAGCTAATTTTAAAATAATAAGTAAAATAAGAGTAGAATTATCTAAATCACTAAACATAGAAAATTTAGAAAAAGTATTAATAAATCATTGGAATCCTTATATGAACAATTTAGGTCATATAACAATAGATGCGACGTGCTATGAAACATCCATACGTTATCCAACAGATCAAAAACTACTGTGGGAAAGCCTAGAATACCTTTATGGTTATATAAAAATTCTTGAAAAAGAATTAAAAATAAAGTTACCAAGAAATCAATATGAAAAATG
>PJEL010004651.1_pt1 | contig 11238 bp, 9 predicted proteins | sample 1853271 | NCBI WGS metagenome assembly PJEL01 (sample SAMN08108733, study PRJNA415343) | Invertebrate metagenome, whole genome shotgun sequencing project. | host: Globobulimina | place: Sweden: Gullmar Fjord | collected 2015-08 | reverse complement strand
ACTCCCTCTGAACGCTTAGTTGTTGCAATGACAAAGTGATTCTTGCATGGATAATACTTGCCATTTCTCACTATGATTCTTGATGTTGATCTCTGGCAGCACAAATCATTTGGAGAACTTGAAGTCTATCCCGCTTCTACCAAGCTTGACTCGTCTGATCGTTGCACACAACAAAATAATAGATATTAGTGGTCTAGAGAGAATAGCTGGGTGTTCTTTGGAATATCTCGATGTACATAACAACTGCTTAACGGAGCCATTTTCAGTGCATGTCCAGTCTCTAGGGGGTCTTCTCTCCTTGAAAGAACTCGTTTGGTCCCCAAACCCTTGTGATCTCTCTGAGAGACTGCCCAGTGTTGCAGTACTTCTCCATTCTCGTACGTTACCATGTTTGGAGTCACTGGATGGGAAGAAAGTGACGAATTTAGAGAGAGTTATTCACGATACTACTACCACCGCCATTAACCCCGGTTGTCACCCTATAAGTAATCTTAATCCTAATTCTAATTCCAGTGACCGCACCTTGGACATGCATTTTTCTTTAACCACTCCTGCCACAAGCTCAAAAGAAGTAAGCCTACCCCGTTTTACAGCAATTGCCAAGCAGCATCTCAAGCTTCTCCGTGAGCGGCAGAGGAAAAATCGTGAAATACCTGAAGTGGAGGGAAGTAAACCATGTAAGATTACGGCTTGAGAGACTTTGGTGACCCATCGGCAATGTCAAGTTCACATGAACCCGTTTTAGACATCATATTTCATGATCTCATGATACTTTTAATCATCTTGTTTTATGTTTGTTGCTCCAATTCTAACTACATCTCTGTCTTCGTCTATGACAATCTTATCCCATTGTTGTCTGTCCTAGATGTATGCCCTGAGGATGACAATGAGGGTGATCGTCTGGCAAACCTGGAAGGCCTTGCAACAAACATTAGAGTGGAGCTTCTGGAAAGGCGTTTGGAGGCCTTGGAAGGCGAGAATTTAGCTTTCGTCTCGACACCACAAGTAGGTTCAAGGCAGCATCCGAAGCAAGAGAGAAAGGAAAAGAAAGCTGCTTTGATCAGGAAACGATGTAGTGTCAACACCCCGGACTTGAGAACTGGTTCAAGCTCAAGCCTGCACGGCGTTCTAGGATTACATACTACTGGTGAGCTAGGGACAGCTTCCCCCACTTATTCTGCGGTACCAATGAAGATGCACTCAGGAGTCCAGACCACATTCGATTACTCAAATTTCATGGTCGATGCCGCTTCTCAAGCCGTTCCTGATGTTAGAGATACTGTTGTGCAGACAGTAACTCAGGCAATGCAGGATGCAGAGACCCAAGATGACAGAGGAATTGAAGCGGATGAGACACTTAATTGTCATGGGAGCCTCAACTTGGCTATGAAGTGGCTATCTTTAATGGCCATGAAGTGTGTGTCTTGGAGTTTCTCCAGGTGGAAAAATTACACAGTTGCTGCAGTTATCTCTCTAAAAGTGTCCTCTGGGGCTATAGAAGCAATTCTTCTGGCGATGAGCAAGGAAGTTGGTGACGATGTACGCGTATCTACGTCAGTGTGTTTATCCCCTGCCACTGAAAAGGTGGTCACAGAATCTATTAAAAGGGTGGCGAACTCAGCGAACTCCGTCATCAGGGATGCTCGAAGTTACATTTCTACTCTTGAATTAAACTTGACAGAGGAGCTCAGATGCCACCTCGAGTTGAAAAAGGTCTGTGCTCGAGAGTCACAGGAGACAGCGATGACCAGGTCGAGAATGGTGTACATTAATGAAACCCTCAAAGTGCGTGAATTGGAAGTTTCTGCGCTCAAGGAGGAACTGAATAAAGCTCATGATGATATGCAAAAAAGGGATGCAACCATGAAATTGGAATTGGTACTTCTCAAGAAACAGCTTTGCCGGGTGGACCGGGAACGGCAAGCTCAGAAAATAATTTACAAGACTCTCGAAGAGGAAGCACGCGACATGAAGGAGGAACTCAAGGATGAGCAAGCTGCTAAACAAATGCTATTGAAGAATACTGAAGTGGAGCTACAGCGACAGGTGGCAAAGGCCCTGTCAGCAGCAGAGGTAAAAATTCACAAGTGCCATAACAATGCTGAAGCAAAGGTAGAGGCTTTTCGCTCCGCATTTCATCAGCTTGTGGCCATGACCCATGAGTTGAAGGATGACCTATATAGGGTATCCTCTGAAGCAGAAGTAACCAAGAAGGCCAAAACACGGCACAAAAAAGAGTCCCGGGCATATCAGGATGAAGTGAAGAGATTGTCAGCTGAAATAGCGTCGATTGTGGGGAAAGAAGAAATAGCTACGGGGAAACTCCAAGAAGGCATGGAGGCCCAATGTGGATGTGAAATTGGAGTGAACGGACTTGAAGCCCGTGAAAGTGTTGAATTACTCCTCGATGAGGCTTATCAAGACCTCCAGAGGAGTGAAAAAGCTAGAGAAAGATTAGAAGCTGAGGTTAAATCAAGAGACAATGTACTTCTATATGTAGAAGAAGAAATGAGGGCCCTACGGGAGGCCAGACGGGACGAAATAAATAGTTTAAATAAGCAATTAAGAGAAGTAAAATGTGCGGAGGAGGTGAATTCCTATGCCAAGCAAGTAGTTGACGAAAAGCTTAAGAAGTTGGAGGAGGATTTGACATCGAAAAAAGTGGAACTGAACACGGTACACGCGACAAAGGCTGCCTTGACTGAGGAGCTTAAGTTAATCACATCTGATTTGGAAGCCACTAGGAGCGATTTAAAAGCTGTAAAGCTAGAGTTGCAAACTTCACGAGAGAATGAGATGGCTTGGAGAGATGAGGCTAGACGTTACATGGCTTATGTGCAGAACATGGAGTGCAAAATGAAGGAGCTCATATGTGCGGTAGATGGAGAGAGGGCTATTGCCCGCCAGAAAGCTAAGGTGGCAATGCTTGCGTCTGAGAAGCTGGCAGCTGTGGCGGCTGAAACGTCAACTGTACTTACCATTGATTAGGATACATTTTCAATTCATGTATGAGCCAATATTGTTTCTTTTTCTTTCCATATTTATACATGGGATGCGCTTTTGCATATATGAAACAGAAAAGATTATCGATTACTGGGGTGCTACAATTGAATAGCATCAGTGCAGCATTGCTCTCACTTTTGAAACCACAACAGTCAATTTCATAACTCTCTCTGACATTTGGGAGTCGCCATTGATTGGCTGTGTTGCCAGCTGCGTATTCATAATAATATTGTAATCAATTGCAATCTGGTCCAATCTTTCCAACTCACCAGTCTACACTGTTGCTGTATGTATACGTCATCCCAAATTATAAATAACAACCACTCCCCTGACCATGTTTTACATCATAATATATAAGTCTGGCCAATGCCAGGGCGGCAGTGGGTCATTTGCATTTAGTGTGTGCCCAGGCAGCCAAGAAAGAGTCCTTACCATGCACTAGAACCTCGTATGCTCACATCAGAACAGCTGAAATCCAGTAAATTTTATTTTTGAATCCCCTGCATCTGAAAGAGTCTTGAGGAACCCGGCGATAGTGCACATGACCGCTTCAATATATAGTAGAGCCACAACCTTGACCTAACCCTAAGTCAGTTAAAAAGAATCGAAAATCCAAATTCCAAGAATATTCCTGCAAATTTCCCGAAAAGTTTCTCGACAAACCAATTTGATTGTAAAGTTTGTGAATCCGGATGAAACACGCCACAGAGACAGGACGTTGGAACGTAACCCAAAACCCCACAGCCAGTTGTTGAACTGGGTAGGCCTACACAACACTGTCGACAAAGACATTGACTAGTTACTCTATTACACGCCGTAACAGTGTGATAAGGGTTGGGAATTCGGGTAGAGGCCTGTGAGTGATTAGCGCTACACAGAGAATTCAAACCATCACTTGCGAGACAAGGGGGAGCAAATAAGAGGGTTCCGGAAGCCACAACCCTAACCCTAACCCTAACTCTATGTGCACCTCAATAGGTGTAATTACACACAACCCTAAACCGAACTGGAACCAAGCCTCGTAACTGGTACTTAATCACACCTTTCCTTAGCCTCAGCCTCAAACTGTGTAAGTTGAAGTGGGGTGGAGAATTCGAACCGGTATTACTCATCCACATTGACCTCCTCACTTCCATTATAAGTGCCATTACAGTGCTGCCCTAACCCCGAGAGATCGATTCGAACCGCGACCCAAACCTTAACCCTAACCTTCCCCATCCGCCTTGCTGTTGTGGGGGTTCTTCTTGCTATTTGCCGTTGTTTTTGTCGTTTATACCCCTATTAACCCAGCCCTAGATAATTATATTTCGCTATCCGCTTTACAAAAGTGCAGGAGCGAAGAATTGGCCCATTCTCGCGTAGCAGAATATGTTACGGTCAATGGCTCTACCCAGAAATACGACGAAATTAATACCGCAGAGCAAAGCCGCCATGCGCATGGCAATAGGCACAGTCGCCAGAGGTGTAGAATCCGCAGCAAACGGCAAGGGGGAACCCAGTCCATGGGAGGTGATACCAATGGGTCCACCCGACCCTATTTTGGGGCTCACGGAGGCATTCAAAGAGGATACAGATAAAAGAAAGGCAAGGGGAGATAATTATGATAATGGATGGATGCCATATCCACCAGTCTATTTATCAACCTGGACATTAATGAGAGTAGTAGTACTGAGGTTTAGTGGGTTGGGGTGAAATGTCAGGGATGGAAACTCCAGAGCAGCTTCACTGTTCCCGTCATGTGGTCGAGATTGAGATGAGGCATGGCATGGGGTAAGAGGGGGTTTACATATTTATTGACACTGACAGCAACCTTCCGCATACACCATTAGGTAAGCCTTGGGGCGGGCGCCTACCGTGACAATGATGGGGCACCACTTGTGCTTAACACTGTCAGGTGCTGCTGCCCTGCGTCCCTGCCGATGACTCCTGGCATCGTACCATCCTGACAATTTGGTTTTTAAACAACATAGGAAAGCAGAGGAAGTTATTTTAAGAAACAAAATGGATCACGAGTATGCCGGCATTGCTGGTAATACTACTCAAGTTATATGTGATGATGACAACTTGAGTTTCATAGAAGGATATTTAATGCCCACCATCCATCTTTTTTTTTTGGATAATATAAAGGTATTCCAGAATTCAAGAAATTGGCACTTGAATTTGTATATGGTGCTGACTTCCCAGCTCTGGTGGATGGTCGCATTGCATCTCTGCAGGTATAGATGTAGTATTATTAATCTTCTTGCTTTGAGTCACCACTATTTAGCACCTGGATTCATCACTGCAACATGTGGTGTTTGCGATCGTCTTCCTGTAGTCTTTGTCTGGGACTGGAGCTTGCCGTGCATTTGGGGAGGTCATTGCCACTTATATGGGGCGTGGAACGGCCATATATCTCCCTGATCCCACCTGGGGAAACCACATACCCATCTTTAAAAATTCTGGCCTCGATATTAAAAGGTATGGGCTAGGGGCTGGCTATATTACCAGATTTATGGAGTGAATGACGGACGATGCTTTGGTGACACTGTGGTGAAATATGTTTAGTTGTTGTTAGCCCTGACAGCTGCTTGTCATCATGTAGGTACCGTTACTTTGATCCGACCACATGTGGTTTAGACTTCAATGGGCTTAAGGAAGATATTTCAAGTGCACCTAATGGGGCTGTATTTCTATTCCATGCCTGTGCACACAATCCCACAGGTTGTATTTTTACGCATGCGCTAATGATGGATGAGGCAGGCACAATATCTCAGTTGAATGAAATTTCTGAACACTTATCCTGAAACTTTCATGCTTGTGAAGGAGTGGATCCCTCTGAAGCACAGTGGCGGGAATTGTCCTCACTAATGCTCTCTAGGAAGCACATCGTTTTAATGGATTGCGCGTACCAGGCACGTTTCTGGTTGTGTTGGTGGAACAAATAGTAATTTTGCTCCGTTATTATAGAATCCATTCCACTCCATTCCATCCTTCACAGACAGTAAGATGATTTTCACATCTAAATGTAGTCTTTGTAGAAAGCCCATTGATGTGGCATTTGATAACTATTTCTTCACTCTGATTTTATTGGCTCTTCACTTCTATACTGCCAGGTCTAACCCCCTAAACTCTCTCAATTGTAGGGATTTGCTAGTGGTGATGCAGTGAAGGATACATTTGCAATCCGGCAGTTTGTGTCTGATGGTCACAATATTGCCCTTGCCCAGGTTATTATCTCTCTATTCCCATAGCCCTATGAGGAATATTCTATACCCCCTATCTGACCTGTTTACCGCTATGGCACACGTCTAGTCATTTGCAAAGAACTTTGGTCTTTATGGAGACCGGATTGGGACACTGAGCATTGTTTGCACAGATAAGGAGGAGAAGGCTAGAGTAAGAAGAAGACTAAGCTTCATTTCTCTTCCCAGTTCAGCTAGCCTCTAATTGTGTCACAATATAAAACACACTTGCCTATTGCTACGTCCATCCTTTTGCTATTTTCATCAGCTACCCTGAGGCCGCCGCCGCCTCCTTCTGGATGTTTCTAATGACGATCTAATTCGACCAATTCAAGGTGGAGAGTCAGTTGAAGCGCATTGTCCGACCCATATGGTCTAGTCCCCCCCTCCACGGTGCTCGAATTGTGTCACACATTCTGTCTAGCCCTGCTTTGACTGAAGAGTGGAGACAGGAGTGCAAGGTAGCAGCATTAAAAAACCTCATCGTCGTACCTCCCCGTTATCTGTTTGCTCTTTCTCTGCCTAATTTTAATTACTGAGACTTGCTGGCTATGTCTTGTTCACAAACCGCCTCTCGCACCTCTTAATACCTTGAATGTGTGTCATCCAAAACAACAATATATGGTTTGTATGTAGCACACCTCTACTCATAGCAACAATGTACCACCCCAAACCTTAACTGGTAGGCAATGGCCGATCGCATCAACGATATGAGAATTGAGTTGAGGAGGAACATTGAGGTATTTGTTTTTAATTATTATTGGATGGATGGTTGGTTAAGAATGGGTGCTACTCTGGTTAGTACCATAGGGGTGGCACTATATGGATTGCTTGTCCCGGGGTCTCGTGATAAGTATTTACATTTGATTGTGATGTATATGTGTTTAGAACAACATTATATGGTGCATACATAGCGGCATTGTTTCAGGAATTAATGCAACCCTATGTATACGTTGAAACGACGCCGCCAACCTATGTTTTATCCTTTCCAATTCAGGCACTTGGCAGTAGCAGATCATGGAATCACATAACTGATCAGATTGGCATGTTCTGTTACACTGGACTCGATAAAGACGCTGTGAGAGATGATGGATGTATTTTGTTGTGTTTTTAAAAATGGTGGCGTCCATGTGGCACATTAGCCAGTATATACCATGGCCCTCACAATTGACTAGTAGCAGTACCTTTATGCTTGGTGTCCTTCGAAGGACCGACCCACAATTACCTCAACATATTGATTGTATTGCTTCCCCCTGACATATCTATCCTCCTAACTTAGGTCTTGCGCATCCGTAAAGAACATCACATATACTTGACTGAGGATGGCCGCATTTCTATGGCTGGCCTGAACCACTCCAATATCAAGTACGTCACTGAAGCTATTGTCTCGGCAACAGGATGAAAACAGACAATAGCTTCGAATGGTGTATGCATCTGGTTAATTAATTTCCTTAACAAAATCCGGATGCCTTTTTTCTTAGTTCAGTTTCAAACTATTATTTGTTGTTTGCCATTTTCTGTTTTAAAGTTTTATGAGTTGTAATTGAAAATGTATGTGAAAGCAGCAGTGGCTTACAATTCCATTCGAAAATAATACTACGCGACGTTTTACAATACTTCAATAACTGACCCGTAAGCACTCAAACTACCTACTTCTTGCCACTGCATCTGCTCATGAATCAATCGAGACGGTTAGCTAGAGTAGGTCTGGAGTAGTAGGGTAGAATTAAGGCAAGATCTTGCCTGTTTAAAAAGTGGAAAAAAATGTGCCACACCACCGCACGTATCACATCGCTCCGGTTTAGGACCTAGCACTCTTAACTGCATGCTCCATTCGACGTAAAGCCTCCAGCAGTCTTGCTCGAGGGCAAGCAAAATTTAAACGGACATAGTTTACTCCTACAGCACCAAAACGTGGCCCAGCAGATAGGCCTACTCCGTGTTTTTCAAATTCTGAGTGTGGATTTTTCCATCCCAGTCCCCTCGCATCAATCCATGCAAGGTAAGTAGCCTTAAGTAAAGAAGGACAACAACAATATCAGCCCTGCTGTAACCATCTCTACAATGTTGGAATGAGCAGCACGTTACCCCTAGTTCCAACATTCTGATGGAACTACCTACATTTCAAAATACCTGCATGGGTTCCGTGTGTAACTCTGGCATCTTTTCCTTAATGAAGTTATACACCAAATCTCGATTAGAGCGGAGATGGGATAGATATGCCTGTCTCCAGGGTTCACCCTTGGTATACGCTGCTTCTGTTGCTACATACCTATGTAGGGCAGGCGGAGGGGGCGGGATAATATGGAGCGTATAGACACAAAACAATTTAGAGTGGCAAGGCAAATGACATTATGCGGTGCGGCACGCACGCACCCAAATAGATTGTTATTTGCCCCTACAAATCCCTTTGCCATCTCACGGAACCTTCGCATGAGGTTTGCATTTGGTATGTAAGCCCATGAAGTACATAGCCCTATTCATATAGAGTTTAGGTTAGCGCTAAGTTTGATTGGTGGGGCAACAAAGGCTCTCCCCCCGGGCTTCTACAATAATTGTGAATTTCAGTTCGACCTAATCTACAAAATCAGAAAGTATCATTCTAAACACATTGTGATGGGAGTAGTAGCTGCATTAAGGACACACACACACATCCACCTGGAATGTTATATGTCTTTGAAGGAGAACCAAGGGTTATCGTACGTTGGGCAAATTCCCCTCCATCCACGTAGGCCATAGGTTGATGTTGCACATCCTGAGATGTAGTGGCAAAAACAGTAGTCATCACAAACGTCATTTAAATAAGTCCATAGGCCACAGGTTGTGATTTGCTGCTTACTACCTCGTCTAGGATTAGTTGAGAATGGATTTCGTCCGAGACAATAACCATGTCATGATGTTCACAAAACTCCCTGTGGAAAGAGATGTAGAGATAGAGATGAAATATCCAAATTGAACGTGCTGCGTAACGGGTTGTGCAATGCAGTGGCTGCTGAAGAAGTTCAAAACACGAAAGAGGTCACAGAACTCTCAAAAACTAGCCAAAGGACTTACCCTACTTCCCGTAGTTCTTCTGCCGTGAAGCATCTTCCTACCTGTGAATGGGAAACACAAGCTAAGCAGGCGATCACGCCGAGAGCAAAAAAACAGAGAATTATTACATTCCCTAACAAATGCAAAGGGAACGATAATCACAGGTGTACACATGCAGTGACTCCAATAAATATTTTCCCTTTTTTTGCATCTGCATCATCTAATTGTCAGAGCATACCTATCTAAAAGCAAAGCACCATACCGGGTTGTGTGGGTTGCATAGAAGTAGCATTCGTATATTTGGATTGGCCTTTTTGGCTTCTTCCATGGCATCCATGTCGAATATCCACCTATTTGGCATGAAAAAAGCATAAGCACAAGCGTATGATATGCGTATGCATGACATAGAGTCTGATGCATGCATTACAGGCTACCAATGGGTGAGAAACTTCTTACCTCTCCTCGGTAGAACCCGCAACAGGGCCCATCTTCAACGGTACCTGTGTGAATTACGGCTGAGTACCAGAGATGAGCCTCTACTAACATTATCATACAATGCCAAGAGCTTCTTTAATCTGGGAGGAAGATTCATTGGGAAAGAAGAACACTACTGAGGGTCACCTCAACTGTCGTGCAACATACTCGTTCTGGGGCCCATAAAAATGGCGGATAGATGGGAGTAAAGACCATAACCGCTGATCCTGTGTGTTGGATGACACACGAGGATAGAACTTCAGTGGAAACAGGGGTGGTTGTAATTAAGTAAATAATAATCTCCTTCTGACCTGGTTCGTTTATTCCACAAGAGAAAATCAGGCCCTGTATTAACCCTGGAAGGAAAAATAGTTGCGAAGGACGAGGGGGATATGCCAATTCTTTCTTAGGAATGAAATCGGGAGGGCTAAAGGAGGCAATATGTGAAACAACTGCCGCTCTGACTCCATCTGTCGCTCTGGTGTAGCCAAATGGTGCACCTGACTTGGTCCGGCAAATAAGAGACTCAGTGATGACTGGTGCAGGGGGCACATCAGCATCGGCTATCCACATCGGCAGTATGTCCCTTTCCCTGTAATGGTCCCACTTCGGGAAGGACGCATGGATTAGCCCCCCATTCATTTATTGAAATAGAAGATGAATGGATGTGCACATACAAGCAAAACAAAAATCGTTCAACTCTATTCTAGTAATCCACGAAAGCAATGCTGTATCAATACAGACATGTCATGCAACGAGAATGATGATGACACTGACTTTTTCAGACCCTGTCCCCTTTCTATCCGGCAACACATCAATTTCCCATTCATCAACGGCACTTTTCTCCTCGTCCTGGCTACTATAATCGCAATTCGCACTGTTTCCTCCCAGTCTTAGGGTTCTGCTGTCGATTCCGGCACACGAGGAGGAGAAAAAACAGAGAGGAAAGTCCATGAAAAGCTTGCTTGGATGGTGTGTGTGTAATCCCAAAATGTGTCCGGGTTGCTCGCAGAAAAACAATAGACGAAGTATGGAAATTGCTTGGAGAGTTCTCATAACATTGCTGAGTTTCCCCGGGTGTTAAGATAAGTAGAAACGTGGTTGTGTGGTTTATATATGTATGTGAGTACGTACACAATACTATGTGTACATTCATATTGTGGTGTGTTCGAGTAAATGTAAAGGACCCGCGACTGAAGTGTCTATAAACTGAATAAAATATCACTGTCTTGTTTTGTACCACACCTTAGTACTATCTCGAGAATTATAGCTACCTTGCTTATTCTAAGCGTTGCATAGTGACACTACGTCTGAACGCTACCACCCAACATATCAATCACACAAACATAGGAGTACACCTCAGTCGGCGTACATACACATATATATCTATATATTCACATTGTTGAACTTGCGCAACTCGACATCCTGGATGTTACTTTCTCCCCCAACGACAAGTCATTATGTAGACAGCGCTGGCAGTCGAGACGTGACAGTTGCGGTGTTC
>PJEL010004650.1_pt1 | contig 11239 bp, 8 predicted proteins | sample 1853271 | NCBI WGS metagenome assembly PJEL01 (sample SAMN08108733, study PRJNA415343) | Invertebrate metagenome, whole genome shotgun sequencing project. | host: Globobulimina | place: Sweden: Gullmar Fjord | collected 2015-08 | reverse complement strand
TACTATAAGGTCGGAGGCGTTGAATGAGTAAATATTATCGAATACGCCATCGAAGTGATTAAATTCTGCTGAAAAATTTATTCTGTTCTCAGAACTAAACTCAATAATTTCTTCGTACAGTAATGCCTCTACAAACTGGCGTACGACTCGTTGCTCTTCCTTATCAGAAGATTCAGGACTTTCTATATATTGAGCATGTTGAGGACAAAATTGTTCTGCAATTTTTATCAATATTGTATCTTTATCTAGACTATCCATAGACTGCACCTCGCTCACCTTCGCCAGCTTTAATAAGATCTTTCTGCAGCACGGATGTTGCTGTTGATACAGATTTAGAGTTTGACTTTAAATACAGGGGATTCACGATTGTTGAATAAACGGTGTGCTCCATGCCTTCCTGTAATTCATCAATATTATTTACGCGAGCCAAAAGATTGGTTTTATAATCCAGTCGTTCACTGTTCAGAATGTAGTTAATAAAATCCTTACCGATACCTTGCATATTTTTTTGCATTTCTAATAATTTTTTACGACAGCGCTCCACCAAAATGCCTTCGTCTATTAGGCCATCGGCTCCTAAGCGGTAGATCACGGCAAATAACTGATTGACAAAGACGTAGTAGGAAATGGCCGTGAAAATTTTGTCATCATCATAAAAAATATTAGTGAGATTTAATTGACTTCCAACTTCCGCTAAGTCCGCTTTGAAGTGCTCTGATAAATAAAATCCCTGATTATCTCGGTAGTAATAGCAGCTTGGGTAACCTGCTGAGACATCCAATAAACTGTTTTGCTGATGCGCCTCTAATGCGATGCCATAGCCATCATAAAGTGACAATATTGACTCAATGGCACAGTGCCAATAACGATCAAACCACTCGATAGCAACCTGATCGTGCGATCGATTTTCTTTAGCAGACAGATCTAAAATAATATTATTCAGTAAACTGGATCCTGTTATTCCATCGGCATTGGGAATGGGATCTTGTACAAGTGTGAGAATTGAACATACTCCTCGACCTTTTTCTTTCATAAATACATTACGGCGTAAAACAACTTCAAAGCCGGAATCTAATTGATGATCTTTTGGATGATTGATGGTGATGTACGCGGGATCATCAACCACTTTAAATTGAGGGCGATCCGTCAGAAAGCCCATGTGATTCAGATAGCTCTCAATCACCATTCCGTCTTCTAATTCACGCCGTTTATTAGTACGTAATGAATTGGTGATTTTTACAGGAATCGATAGCTTTATCATCCAATCAGACGTTTCGTTAGCGACCGTACGCACAGAAGAAGTAGCGGTATATTCAGCCCCTTTCTCTCCAAGATAGTTCAAGCGTCCCTCTGCAATAAGATCTTTCACCCATTTTTCCAATAACAGATTAGGAGCCTGTAATGGGTGAACCGGAACGAGAACATGGTCATTCGCCAGTTCTATCGAATCGTAGCGACTGACTTCAGAATATAAAATTTCACTGGTGCTTTTCGCTAATGAAGAGCCTTCTTTAACTAAAGATTTATCAGCAGAAAAATAATGTAATTTAAAGCGGCCGCATAATTCAGGGGAATAAAACGTTTGCTGCCAAGGTGTAATACCTTGCTGACTTTTTGGTGTTGGGTGCAACCAATGTCCGTACAGAATGGATTGCTCGGAATTAATAAAATCAAGACTGTTTAATGTCGCATCGCCCGCTCGCTGGCTAAGAAAATACGCCATAGTTTGATAGCTGCCTAATAGACGACCTAGCAACTCAACTTCATTCATTCTTATTGATTCTGACAATTCACTCCCCATAGAAAGTGTATTTTGTCGTTGGTAAATCTGCCGAACCAAAGCAATCAACAAGTACATGATATCGGCTGACTGCCAAGGACTGCTATGCGCTTCATTGTATTCAGTGCGCACATACACACCCTGAAAATGATGACGACCTACTTTAGATTTGTAGGCTACATCCATCACAATGCACTGCTGACTTTCAGGTAAACGAAGTTCTAAAACCTCAGCACCCTTTAACTCATAAGGAAAATCTGACAACGCCAAAAATTGGCTTTTGACCTTCCAGGTTCCGGCGTCAATTTCGCGTAAGTAAGCATTAATAAAAGCGTGAAAAGATGCGTACTCAGCAATGTTGTTTGCTGCAAATTTCATATGAACCCTAGCTCACTAATTTCCATTTGAATCGCAGTATACACACTAAATACGATTGATTCTCATTTTATTTCGCATTTAGATTAAGATTTATGATTATTTTTATAAAATAAGATTAGTTACCTAGAAGACAACACACGGGACTATGTGAAAGGCGCACCATTAAAGGCTTACCTTTCGAATATTTAATAAAATAAAGAGCGCTATCGGTAATAAACCGATAACCTCAAAAAAATATTAGTTAAGCGATTTTTTAATCAATAATGCAGGTCGATAATTAATATAAAAGATGAAAGCAAATACAAATGCTAAGGCTTCTGCTACAGGCACTGCGTATAAAAAACCAATGTCTGGAAGCATGATACTGAGTAACAACGCAAAGCCTATGGGTAAGATTAATGAACGTAACATAGCAATAATACTAGAATGCATCGCCTGCTCTGCCGATGTGAGATACGCACAAATAAGCACATTAAAACCGTTAAACAAAAAGATAGGCCAGATAACATGTAAAAAATTCTGCGCTAATTGCTGAGCCTTTTTTGCATCATCATCGAGAAAAAAGGCAATGATTGGGCCTTCAAAAACATGCAGTATAACCACCAGCACAATGCTCAATATCGCAATCGATATGGCCGCGATCCGCATAAACGCCTTAACCCGATCAAGACGCTGCGCCCCAAAATTATGCCCTAATAGAACATGCATCGCGTCAATGATGCCGTAATACACCATTAAGCTGATATAAATTAAATAATTCACTACGCTAAATGCTGCAATCCCTTCAATACCACTTTGCCGACTAATAACCCAATGAAAAACCAAAATAACTAAGCCAATGGAAAATTCATTTATAAACTCAGAGAAGCCATTAAAGGCAATAAAGCCCAATTGTTTAATTTTAAAAATCGGAAAGGATAACTTCAAACTATTATGGCCAGAAAAAAAGTAGCTTGAAATGTAAATCAATTGAATCACTTGCCCAATTAAGGTCGCCCAAGCGGCTCCCTCAATACCCCACCCCAAATTGCCTATAAAAAGTGCATCAAGAGCAACATTGACAAATGCACCTAACATCAATGCGCGCATACCCAACTCAGGTCGATTATCTGCACGAATAAAGTAGTACATCACCAGACAGGTCAGTTGCACTACCGTTACAAAACAAAAAACTTCAAAATAGCTCTGCATCAGAGGATATAACGAAGGGGGAGCCCCCAAAGCAGCAAACAGATACTCACTAAATATAAGAGACAGGGGTACCGCCAGCACTGCCATGGCCAGTATCACAAAGAAAACCTGACTAAAAATAGATGACGCTAAAGCGTATTTTTTATCGCCGATATAAATACTGGCTTTAACTGAACCTCCGACGGCAAACATCAGAGCCACACCAAATAACAAGGCAAAGTACGGCATCAATAAATTAACCGCCGCTAATGCCTCTGCTCCAATATAATTTCCCACAAAAAAACCATCTACGACACTGGCAGTCGAAATAGCCAGCAAACTCAATGTAGAAGGAATAACAAAACGGAAAAAAGTGGCTACTAAAGGTCCACTATCAGGAGAGGTATCGATTAGATTTTTACTCATAATATCTCAAAATATTTTATAATAAATTTCATAACATTTTATAAATAATCTTATGAAACGTTACGACTTATTTTTTGGTTAGTTTTAGTTCTTAACAGCTTGTATGGCAAACCCAAAAGCTGGCTGTTCAAACCAGCCCACTCATTAATTGTCATAGCAGAGATGTCCATTTCTTGATCAGCATCTATGGTTAACGCCAAACTGTAATCTGACCACACGCTAAATAAAGCGATAAAACTGCCTTTTTTTACCGGTAAAATTTCAGCCAAAGAAGGCGACACACTAAGACCCAGATCGCCTTGCCCCTTAAAAGAAAAAGCCAGCTTAGCGAGCGGTATTCTTATGCCTAAACCACTGGCCTTCAGGTAGGATTCTTTTAACGTCCACAATTGAGCTATGCGTTTTATTTGCTGCGGCTCAGTCAGCCTCATCAGATCAGCCAATTCCCTTTCAGAGAAATAGCGTTTAGCAAAGGCCATGTTAAATATCGGACGATGAATACATTCAACATCAACGCCCAAATCCAATCCTTCACCTAGCCCCTCACCTAATTCTTCACCCAGAGCCAATACAACTAGGTCTTCACTGTGTGATAAATTAAAGTGCAGATTTAAATATGAAAACCCATCCGCCAATCTTGGTTTACCAGTATCATCGATGACGAATACCCATTCATGGGGCAATACACACGGCACTCGTTTTGATAATTGACTACGCAATAAAGCCCTCGCTAACAGATATTGATTAGCCTGCTGTTTATTCACAAAACGCTTATAGCGCTTTCGCTCGTCTGCACTCAGCCAGCCTAGAACCTGCGTTGAAAAACGTTTATCGTTTAAAAGCTCAAGGGACGCATAGTTCAGCTGAATCCAGGGACTCGGTAATGTCGTCATGTGCATTGCACTTTTTATGATCAAGTCAGATTATGATTAAGTCAGATCAAAGCCTGGCTCTTCAATTACCTTGAACGGCAGGCCGTATTTGTTCATATCATCCATAAATGGATCTGGGTCCATCTGCTCAATATTCCAAACCCCCTCTTTTAGCCACTGACCTTCGATCATCATCTTGGCGCCGATCATGGCTGGCACCGCGGTGGTATAAGAAATAGCCTGTGACTGCACCTCACCATAACAATCCTGATGATCTTTGATATTGTATACATACACTGTTCGAGTCTTACCCTCTTTCATACCGGTAATAACACAACCGATGCAGGTTTTACCTATTGTACGAGGGCCTAATGTGGAGGGTTCAGGCAGCAGTTCTTTTAAAAACTGAAGTGGGATAATTTCCTGTCCATTAAAATTAATAGGTTCAATACCTGTCATACCCACGTTACCTAATACTTCTAAATGTTTCAGATAACTATCACCAAAACTCATCCAGAATTGTGCACGCTTAAGTGTTGGATAATGCTTTGTTAATGACTCCAATTCTTCGTGATACATGCGATAAATATTGTAAGTGCCAATACCATCGGGGCAGGTAAATTCTTGATTGGTCGACATAGCAGGTGTTGTAATAAACTCACCGTTTTCCCAATGGCGACATTCAGCGGTCACTTCACGAATATTAATTTCCGGATTGAAATTGGTCGCAAACGGATAACCATGATCCCCCCCATTAACATCAATGATATCTAAGGTATAGATCTCATCGAAATAATGCTTAGCAGCGTAAGCCGTAAACATATTGGTCGCGCCAGGATCAAATCCTGAACCTAACAGCGCCATCAAGCCCGCTTGTTTGAATTTATCCTGATACTCCCATTGCCATTTGTACTCAAATTTTGCCGTATCTAATGGCTCATAATTGGCCGTATCAAGATAGTGTACTTTCATTTCTAAGCAGGCATCCATAATGGTCAGATCCTGATAGGGCAGCGCCACATTGATCACCATGAACGGATCGTACTTCTTAAATAAGCGCACAAGATCAGACACACTATCCGCATCAACGTGATCCGTTTCAATGTCGCGACCATAGCTTGCCTTAATTTGCTTGGCGATATCATCACACTTACTTTGAGTACGGCTGGCCAATACAATGTCACTGAACACTTCCGGCAATTGAGCACATTTATGGGCAACAACCTGGCCTACGCCACCAGCACCAATAATCATTATTTTTTTCATAACAGGTTCCCCTAAACTTTTCTTTAAATTATTTAAAGCACATGGTCTTTTTCGTAATAGGTGTAGCCTTGCATACTGGCATTGAAAGTATTCATCATTTGCTGGCGTTCACGAGCACTGATGCGACCTTCATTTACGGCGGCTTCTAATTTATTGCGGTAACGTAATTTCATTTCCCAAGGCTGGTATTCCACATAACCCAAAACGTCTTCAATGGTATCGCCGTGAATTTCTTTAACAAATTCGTACCCACCCCCTTCGTTTAAACGAATGCTGGCCACGTTGGTATCACCAAACAAATTGTGTAAATCCCCAAGGGTCTCCTGATAGGCCCCCACAAGGAAGACACCCATATAATATTCTTCAGATTCTTTTAATGAATGCACGGGTAAGGTCGGAGCATATTCGCGATCGGTAGCAATAAAACGATCAATTTTTCCGTCGCAATCACAGGTAATATCCGCTAATACAGCATGACGATCAGGCTCTTCGTTTAAACGATGAACCGGCATCACAGGGAACATCTGATCTATAGCCCAGCTATCTGGCAAAGACTGAAACAGACTGAAGTTGCCATAATAAATATCAGCTAAAGATTCATCGAATCCTTCTAGCTCTTTAGGAATTTGATCCAGTTCAGGCAATAAAAATTTAATATCTCGCAGCACTTTTAAAAACAGGTTTTCTGCTTCAGCACGGGTACGCAAACCTACCTGACCGCGCTTAAACAACTCACGCACTTCATCCCGATAATAGTGGGCATCATTAAAACACTCTTGCACCCGATCTGGTTTTAAGTAATCAAAGATGCTGTGCAAATTATCAAGTAACTCATGCCCTTCATCACTAGACGTCCTTATCTCGACAGGCTCAAAGCGCGCGACATCTAAGATGTTAAATAATAATATAGATGAATACGCGACGGTGGCACGACCAGATTCCGTAACAATCGTTGGATGGCTGATACCATAACCATCGAGCGTCGACATAACGGTTTCGACCACATCTTCACAATATTCATCCAAAGAATAATTTCGACTTTGGCTTTCTTGTGAATGCGCCCCCGTATAATCTACCGCCAACCCACCACCCAAATCGATATAATTCATCGCGGCACCTTCGCGACACAAGTCTGCGTAATAACGACAGGCTTCGCTTACACCACCACGAATGTCACGAATATTAGGAATTTGAGAACCCAAGTGGCAATGCAACAATTGCAAACAATGCAACATATCATTGTCTCTCAGTACATCGACAACCTGAATAATTTGGCTGGCTGACAAACCAAAGACACTGCGATCACCACTGGTTGAATTCCAATGACCACCAACCTTAGTCGTCATTTTTGCTCGTACACCAATCAAAGGTTCGATGCCTAAAGCTTTGCTGCGCTCAACAATAATTGGCAGCTCGGACAGGGCCTCAATCACCACAAAACAACGAGTACCCAACTTGACCGCTTGCAAGGCCAGATCAATAAACTCCTGATCTTTGTAACCATTGCAAATCAACATCTGATCACTGCTATTACCGAGCGTTGATAATGCGGCGATCATTTCAGGCTTACTGCCCACCTCAAAACCATAACCATAGCGCTCCCCAAACCGAGCGATCTCCTCAACGATTTGCGCTTGTTGATTAACCTTGATGGGAAATACACCACGATACGAACCCTGGTAATCGAGACGCTCTATAATTTTTCTGAAAGAGTCATTCAAATTACTAATGCTGTGATCGATTATATTTTCAATACGTAATAACGCGGGCATGTGCAGGTCACGATCTCGCAAGCCTTCAATAACTTCCAGCAAAGACAAGCCAGAAGACTGCTCGCAAAAAGACTGCTCGGAAGAAGAGTCCTTGGGATTTTTAATAACTACTTCACCGTCAGGGCTGATATCAAAATACCCATTTCCCCAATTTTTTATGCCGTAGGTATCTTGCGCTCGCTCGATATCCCATTCAGCCTGCTGTTCTATTTTCATATCACGCACGACTTAATCCTTACAATTTAATGACCTCAATGGTAATGGTTTGCATTTAGATTATCCAGCAATTAAATGCAATTGATAAGCATTATTATTTGTGGAATAATCCTGCCCTTGATTGACATACAAGCGACTTAATAAATTTTCTCATGAGAGTGATGACATAATGGATGACACAATGAAAGGCTCCTCAAGAATCAAAGTGCTCGATTTCTATCGAGGAATTTGTGTCATGTTTATGCTGATCGTGCACTTCCTTTATTTTTATGGCGCGGCAGAATTTAACAAAAGTATTATTGGCTCATCTTTTGAATTGCTAACGATTTGGACTGTCGTGACACTCTATTTATCATCGCTACTTATCCTACTGACTCCGAATGCTACGGGCACGCAACACATCAAACGCATAATATTTCTTTTCATCTTCGGCTATGCATTGATATTAAGTTACCTACACGGGCTTAACGTTCAGCTAGAAATTACTCACGAAGTATTACTCTTCAGTGTCTGCTGCTTCGTATTTCTGATGGGCATTTTTATCACTCTGACAGGACATAAGAATTTATCACTGTCGATTAAACGTGGCGTAATATTATTTTTTGCAGGCTACGTACTGAATTTTTTTCGCAGCTCGCTCCCCATGTGGCTTTCCTTGGAGTTCGGTCTGGTCAGCCAAGAAGATTTAGGCGACGGCAATCCAATCTATGAATTGTTGGTGGTTGATATTTTACAATTTGCGGGCATCGCTTTTATTGTTTGCAGCCTGCTGAGCCATTATCTTCCTAACCCAAAACACTGGCTAGTCATCGCCCTCGCGATTGCTTTCGCTTCGCCTTACGCATGGGATACTCAGACAGGTAATGCTTTCGTCGATGAAATATTAAAACTGCTTGCTGGCAATATTGCAGAAGGCGCGTTTTTCCCACAGTTGCCATGGCTAGCCTATGCCATTTCAGGTATGGCATTTGGCCACTGGATGAAACAAGCCGATGACTTAAATGGCTTTTTGAAAAAGTCGGCCTGGTTCAGCCTCACCACAACAGTAGTCGGTATTGCTATCATTTTTACCGATGTTGATTACCACATCGGTGGTTCAATGCGCGCAGGCCCAGGCGCGGTTATCGCAATCAGTGGCTTCACCGCACTCACCATTTTCTTATTTAATACGATTGTCGAGAAGGTACCTCACAACCCAATATTCAGCTTCTGGTATACCTGGAGCAAACACATCACCACCATATACGTTGTTCATTGGTTACTTATTGGCTGGGGACTTATGTACTTTGGTTTCCGAACGCTAAGTGGGACTGGATTCTTAGTAACGTTATTAGCGCTCTATGTGCTGACTCATTATCTAGCAACAGCTTGGGTTAAATTTAAACCTAATCAGCAAAAACACTAGTACAAAACCAGTTGGGTCACTGGGGGTTATTTTTAAATAAGCTCCGAATTAATCAAAACGTATTAAAGGTTATTATCCATGCCCAGAGATCTTCCTTACCTATTAACAGTAAGCCAAAGCCAACGCATTAGCCCCAATATGCAACGGGTTACATTACACGGACAAGACTTAGCGGAATTTCCAACAGGATATGAAGGCAGCTATGTAAAGCTTCTCTTTCCCGTTGAAGGGACTCTCTCTGAAAGGACTCTCTCTGAAGGAGCTCTGTCAGGTGATGAAGATACCAAAGTTATTATGCGAACTTACACCATACGCAAGTTCAACCCATATGATTTAATGCTTGATATCGATTTTGTATTACACGGTGAGTTAGGCAAACATTCTGGGCCAGCATCAACTTGGGCTGCACAAGCAAAACCCGGTGATGCTATGCAGATGTTTGGTCCTGGCAAAGTCAAAGCAGCTTCTCTGGAAGCCGATTGGTTTTTATTTGCTGGCGACATGACGGCTTTACCAGCCATCAGTTGTCAGCTTGAACAATTGCCTGCAAATGCGACAGGCTATGTTGTGATTGAAATTAATTCTGAGCAAGATAAGCAATCACTTAAAAAACCTGAGGGAATTGATATTTTATGGGTGATTAATCCACATCTGGATACAGAAAATACAATACTAAGCGATGCGGTAAAAACCTTGCCTTGGTTATTAGGCACCCCTTCTATTTGGGCTGCCTGCGAATTCAGCAATATGCGTTTATTACGCAGCTACTTTAAAAAAGATAGGCAAGTTCCTCGCAACCAACTTTACATAAGCAGCTACTGGAAAAGTGGGCAATCAGAAGATAAACATAAAATCATAAAAAAACAGGATAGCATTGCTGAAGACGCTGTTTAATCTTCACTCCCCCTTAACGACGAAACGGCTGGCGCTGCCAATAATATAAACTTCTCCATAGCCACTCTACTGGACCAAACTTTAATTTTTCCATCAGCATTTTACCGATGAATAATTGTAGGGTCCATACTCCAAGCACTACCCAAATTTGCTGCAGTAAATCCAACTCTAATGCTCTAAAGTTTAAAAACAGTGGATAGAATAACAACACAGATATCAGCGTTTGCAGTAGATAATGGGTTAATGCGGCACGACCGATAGCTTGCAGCCTGACTTGTAACCACAAAAGTTTATTGGACTGACTCCATAAAATAATAATCCCAATGTAAGAAAGCGCCTGAAGAATTGAGGCCAGATTGTTCAGGTCAACGACGACGCCATAAGCCTCATTAAGAAATAATGCCAACCCCTGTAAAGCGAGTCCGGATATTAATCCTCCAATTGCCCAATTACGGTAAACCTGGCTAGACGATGTTCCCAAAATATAACCGAGCTTATACAACGCCATACCGATTAACATATTGGCTAAAGAAAGCGTGAAGTATTTAATGAGCTTTAAATTATCAAAACTTAAATGATCAAAGCTTAAATTCGAATGAGCATCGGTGATGCTGCTGTCATAATAATAAGCACTGAGTGCAGGCCCAATGTATGCAGTACATACACTGTATAAGGGAATACTCAGGCAGATAAGCGTCTTAGTGTTAAGTTTTCTTAATGGATACAACAGAAATCCAGATAGCGCATATACGAACAATATATCGCCATACCAAACTAAAAGATGTAGCGCACCAATAACCATTAACCAGAAGTTGCGTCGGTAAAATACACTGAAAGAATTGGCACCTTTCTGATCCAATTTTTCTGTCATTAAAATAATACTAGCGCCAAACAAAAAGGAAAAGAGCGTCATCATTTTTTGTGAAAATAGCGCTTGAATCAGCGAATAAGAAGTAAGCATCAGATGACCATATAAAAATGATCCTAGACCCTTTCCCAGCGCAGGAAAATGCGCTCCTAACTGTTGGTAAAATTATATCTGTCCCGTTTCAGAATACGC
>PJEL010004649.1_pt1 | contig 11240 bp, 10 predicted proteins | sample 1853271 | NCBI WGS metagenome assembly PJEL01 (sample SAMN08108733, study PRJNA415343) | Invertebrate metagenome, whole genome shotgun sequencing project. | host: Globobulimina | place: Sweden: Gullmar Fjord | collected 2015-08 | reverse complement strand
ACAACAGCACAAATCAAAAGGGAACCAACCTTTGACCCGGATTACCCACCCTCACTTTCGGACCTTTTAGATTGGCTTTCTGTGAAATTAATCTCATATGGAATACTTGAAGATGACACCATTGCAACCTGGCTTAAAAAATCGACCGTTGAAGAAATCACGATTGCCCAAAGCGAAGAACCGGTATTTGGACAACCAGGGAAAATCACCTATCAGTTTGAAACCAATTTTACAAACCCCGGTAAAATCGATGAAGAGGGAACCATTGATTTCAGAGACAGAGGAGATATCCCCTATGTTCATAAAGGGACACTGCTCGCCGAAAAGACACTGACCAAACAGGGAAAACCAGGTATCAGCCTTTCAGGCATTCCTATCCCCATAGAAGACGTTACTGATCCGGTATTTGCGACTGGTACCGGTGTCTCTCTTTCTGAAGATGGCCTGTCCATTCATGCCGACATTAACGGACAACCCCATGTTGATGCCCTGGGAGCCATTTCAGTGAGCCCTGAAATTGTTATTAAAGGCGATGTTAACTTTGAAACCGGCAATACACCATACATTTTTGCTACTTCTATCTCTTTAAGATGTACAACATAATTGAAACCGCCAAACCCAAAGGGCTTACCACCCTTTGATTATATCAAGCATTGCATAAAACTATTTTCTTACTCCGATTGCGACATCACTAACTATTACCCTGGACAGTCAAACTTAGCTAGATGTACATCTAGCACGCCTACAAGTCACATTCTTCATTTATTATGACGTTACAAAAAAATCTAACTCGTTTGCTTATCTTAGGTTGTCACTCTTTTTATATTTACATTGTTAACTTTTTCAAAAAAGGTGATGCAGGTCGGTTGTTTTTTGTGTTCATTGTTGTAATATCTAGCATTAATTCAAGGAAAGGATTAGTAAATTATTATGGAAGATGAGCCTATCTACTATACATTTTCACATTTCATTTCCTTATTTTTTAACTAAAGGAATAGTCTTGTGAAGAAAACTCTTATTTGTGCATTAATCTGCCTACCATTATTTACTGGCTGCGTATCTACATCCGATAAATCTGCAGCTACACTCGATCGAAACCAAGCAGTATCTGAACTAACAGTTAAAATGGATGAGTTAGGCTACAGTACTGTAGCTATTCAGCCTGGTGTTGATGAATTTCTAAATATGGCTGCAGCGATATTAGAGCGTCAGCGTAATGTTATCGGAGAGTATAGAAAGCAAACTGAAAACTATAAAGATGTGCAAGCATTTTTATATGCTTACCAAAATGTAACGCCTGAGGAACTTAAGCTGGCTATTGAACAGTTTGATGCTGGAGCAGCTGATGAAAATGAAAAAATTGGGCATAAAATTACCGCTTATACTCAAGCGAATGAAAATGTTTACAATCAAAACGTCGAATTAGCAACTACCTTGGCTGTAGAGATTACTAAATCTGCTTATTTATTGTCACAGCATGGTACTGAAGTCGCTCAAGCCACAGCTTTAAAAGTCACATCAGATTGGATGCCATCTTTTACTGATGATAAAAAAGAAGAAGACCCTAAAGATCTTGGCAACGCATTACTAAAGGCTGTGGATCAATTAGATTTAGCACTAGAAGCTAATGATATTATTGATTTAGAGCTAGCTACTATCGATGCTGTTAAGCAGCTTCAGCAAGAGCAGGAAGCTAAAAGCTAATGATTAAAAGCCTACTTACCTTTATTTTGGTATTTGCTTTTAGTTCTTCTGTATATGCTTGGCCTGCATGGGTGACTCATTCTCCTCAATATGATGATTTTATTGTTGGTGTTGGGGTTGGCAGCGATCGAGTCGCTGCCAGAGATGCAGCCTTAAGCGAGATAGTGGCACAATTAAGCGTTGACTATCGCGTTGAACAGACTCAGCATTTAAGTACTAAAAATGGCCATGCAGTAAGTAATTTTAAGCAATCAAGTCAGATGAGTAGCTTGCCCTTTACCCTTGAAGGTGTACAGGAGTTAAAGGTTGCACAGTTAGACAATGAAAGCGCCTTATTACTAGGAATTAAGAAATCCACACTGATAGCAAACTTAACAAATGAGTTGGCTGTAGTGTCTCGTTTATCAACCCCCCCCTCACAACCTACCCAAAAATTTTTATGGGCGCTTCATTATGGCTCAACTTTTGACATAGCCAATAAACGCATAAGAGTACTGAACTTGCTTGGTGGTGATAATACTGAATTATCTCATCAACTTGAGTCTCTTATGCACGAAAGGCGTCAGGCGCTCGACGCAATTTCTTGTCAAGTGATAGCCAGCCATGAATTAGCTGCGGTTAAATCTGCATTGAGCAGCTCACTACCTCAAGGTGGTAATGCACCATTGTGGGTAAAAGCCAATCTCAAATGGAAGTATGCCAACCGAGGTTCCCAGCACTTGGCACAAGCCAACTTGTTACTCACTATCACTGAAACTCAGTCTCCATTTAAAGTACTGCATCAACGGAATTTAGTTACCGAGGGCGCAGGCTCTAGCGCCGAAATTGCTAAATCAAGCGCAATGCAACAATTAGAGACACAAGTACAAGCCCCTATAAGTAATTGGATGTTCGATAATTAGGATTTGTTATGAAATTTGTTAAACACGTTTCTCTTTCTTTACTCACGGTTTCACTTTTGTTGGGGTGTCAGAGTAAACCCGCCCAACAGACTCAATTAGCAAAGGTGAGTAATCGCGCATCAAATGCCGAGATAGCAAAAAGCGCTTACGAATTTAATGATAGTGATATTCGAGTACCGGCTTATTTTGATACTCAAGGCTTAGAACGTTGTAGTTTCGATGCTAACAACGAAAATGATGGCTGTCCGCTGAAGAAGCCTGTAGTGCGTATGTATTTTGATGTGGCTAGAGTGAACGGTGAGGGAGAGGGGGTTAAGGCGTTAAGTGCCTTTGAAGATCAGCAGCTGTTGATGATGTTAGAGAACCAGTTTGCTGGCATTAACCGCTTTCGAATTGTCACTCGCGATGATGAGGTCGTTTCGAAAGAACAGCAGATATACCTTGAACAGCAAGGCGCTAAAGCGTTAGCTGAAAGAGTAAGTGCTCAACAGGTTCTTAAGCCTGACTATATTGTTAAATTGGACTCGCTACGGACAGTTAAAAATGAGGGCAGTATTACCAGCTGGATGGACTACACCTTAGAGCTTACCAGTTCTGTGCTAAACCCTTACACTCGCGAAAAATTATCTCATCCTAATTTAGGGAAAATCCGAGTTAAGTCGGAAGATGTACGTGAGCGTTCTGAACTCAAATATGTTATGGCCAGTAACCGTTATGTCAGTGGTTTCCGTTATTTTGATAGTGCTCATGTTAATGCTGTCATCAATGATATGGCATCTCGGGGCATTGATATTCTATTAACTCGAATGCTGACAGAGATGCCTGCAACGACTCAGGTCATGGGGATTAAAGGTAACCAATTAAGCTTAGACCGTGGCCAAAATGCTGGTGTGTTACCCAATGAAACCATGATTTTGTTCAGCTATGAGGCAGGGTTTGTCGAACCTATTGGTGTGGCAAATGTGACGCCTTCAGCAAATAGTTCTATTGGTGAGATTATTCGCTGGAAGAACAATGATTTGGCTGATGTGATTAAGAAACAAGCTAAAGGTGGTATTTATCGTCCTGATGCTAACAGTAAGGTATTTGCCGTTTCTGTTGGCACGCCTCAGGGATTTTTGGAGAAGCGTACATGAGAATAATAGGGTTAAGTTTATTAGCCTTATTGTCCACGCCATTGGCGGCAGAAGTGAAGGTGTTGCCAGATGCAACAATGCAAACGACTGCCTGTGCCTATGGTCGTGGAAATGTGGCTATTTCGAGTGCCAGAGCACAAGCTGCTGCAGAGTTAGCCACTTTTATTCGAGGCAATAAAAATTTAGCAGTTACTGACAGTAAGCAGGTTGTGAGCACTTCGTTAGATATGAACAATGCCACTCTTTATGAGCAGCAGCGAAGTTATCTGCTTGAAGGATTGAGCATGGATGCTATTCCTCTATCGACGTCATCACCTACCCTTAGCGGCAATGATACTTGTGTCACTGTGAGCTTGTCTTTACAGGATTTAGCTGAGCCTACATTTCAAGGCTGGGAAGAAGATACTCACAATATAAGCGTAACCGTATCTGGTGAAGGCTGGCCTAAAAATGGCCAGACTGCGCGTCATCATGCCGAAATGGATGCTTTACAAAGAGCAGTTTCCCAGGTGGTTGGGGTTTGGTTAACTCAGCAACACAGTCAGTCATCGCAGATTAGTTTGGAAATATTGAATAGTGATGAAAGAACCCAAATGCGCGAACTTATTGGTCAACAGTTATCCAGCCATAGTGAAGGACTCGTAAAAGAATGGCAGATCATAGACAGCCAACCTATGGATAATAATGGCTTGCAAGTGACAGTTCATGCTGTTGTAGAAAAGTCACCTTTGATCCAACAAGCGTCTCAACTTCTGTCAGCGATCGGTTCTCCACGGGTTAAAGTTGTTGCACCGGAGCCATTAAAAACGGAGCTGACGTTGTGGCTTGGTGAGCAAGGTGTTGAAGTCAATCATGTCGCAAGTTTGGTGGTATTCGCCGATGCTGAGTTGGCAAATACCGATAAGACTAGCCGTTTACACCTAAAAGTAAATGTTCAAGATTTAAGCGGTAATACTTACGGTCATTGGCAAAATAACCCTGCGTTATTAGCTCTGCCTAGCGGTCAACGGGTTGAATACGACTTAATGTCGGTTCACCTTGCCCATGAACAACAAGCTAAAGAGTTAAAACAAGCTTTGCAAAAAGCATTTTCTCAAGTTGTTGCCCGTGGCGGTCTAGTGAGACAGATTTGGCTACCTCAATCGCTAAAGCAACCAGAAAAACTACAAGCCTTGCTGAGCACCTTAGGCGGCGTGTCTGATGTATCCATAGATACCAAAGATAACAATATTGTTGCAAGCCTTCGCTATAAAGGCCCGACAGGTGAACTTGCCGATGCGGTGCACCAAGCTTTAACCACCACTGGCAACGGATTACCAGCCATCAGTATCGAAAACGATTTTACTCTTAGATATAGGTAAGGAAACAATTTTGAAATTAAATCTGTTTACATTGGCGCTAGCGCTATCCATGCCGGCAATGGCTAATGATGACTTTGATTTGACTGATATGGTACCAGCTAGACCAGGAGTTGAACTGGCGAATTCCGAGCAAGTAGTTGTTAAAGGGGATGCCATTGTTGGTGATAATGCCAATTTGGCTGTTGCCGTGGCACATCAAGCCTTGATCGAAAATGATGAAGATGGTGTGAAAATGATTCAGGTCGGCAGTGGAACAGGGATCTTGTCTATCGGCAGCATCAGCTATACCAGCTATGACAATATCAACGCAACGCTACTTTCTAAGCGAGGAGCTTATAACCAAGCTTACTTGATAGCGAAAAAGCAGCTAATAGAGAATATGAAAGGGGTTGAACATCAGTGTATCAATCTCGTGTCGGCCAGCATGGATGTTATCGATACCGGTGTCGATAGTGTTGCTAATACGCAAACAGCAATGACGGAAGCATGTAAGGAGTCAGTTTCTGGTTCACTTGCAGGGTTTGTCACTTTCGATGTGTATGACAATGTTGAGTCAAAAAATGTCCGCGTGAGTTTGATTTCTACACCTAAGACTCGTGCTCAAGTGCGTAAAAAACATGGTGCAGTAGCGGTAACGACTGATCCTAATAGCATTTTTAAGCAAGTGGTTACTGATATTCGCGACGGTGTTTTACCCCCTGTTGGAGCAAAAATACTTACCCATGCAGAAACAGGTGAAGTGGTTGTTATGGGGTATGGTTCTGCCATTATTCGACAAAATAAGAATAAGACGATAGCGAATAAGCTACGCAGTACTGCAAAGTCACAGTCGCAAACTCGTGCACGCTCAGCCTTACTGGCAACGATGCAAGGTGAACAAGTGTATTGGCAAGGTGGCTTTGATGAGAAGCAGATGGAAGGCGCTTCTCAGTTCCAATATGACGGCCCATCTATGCAAGATCCACAGCAGGTGAAAGTGCTCGAAAATGACCGCGAGACTTTTGTTAACCAACTTAAGCAATCTGATGATTACTCTACATTCGCCAAAGGAAAACTGCCCGCTGGCGTAAGCGTAAAAAGCTTTAGCAGTGACGACGGTTACTGGCAGTACAGTGTTGCCGTATATGCGCCAAGTCTCGAAGCCACAGCCAAACAGGCTAATAAAGAGATGCAGGTGGGTGGTAGCAGCTTAAATGCGAGTGATAACTCAGGACAAAAAATTAGGGCTGTTGGTGGCATAAATGATAACGCCGCCAATCCACAAGCATCATCGGGCAAGGTATCGAGTAAAGAGGAACTTTGATGCTGTCAGTCTTTTTGGCAGCCTCCGTTTTCTCTGGCTCTATCTCCATCGAAGCACCGGGAATTGTCAGAGAAATCAGCCCATTTTTTATCAGTGAGGCCAGTAACGGTAGCGCTAAAGTCGTTGCCCTGAAAGCGTATTCAAGCGGCGCACTGCAGGCGGCTTGTCGACGGGCATTAACCTTACCTCAGCGAGCCGAAATACGAGCCGAACTCATGGCGATAACTTCGCAAACCATCCCTGAACCATTGAGTTTTATCGATGCTAACATTGCTGATTATAGGCAAAAAAAGCAAGAGAATGGTCTGTATTGTGAAGGTAAAGTGAGTTCTACTGATGCTGCATACAACCAAGCGGGGTTAGCGTTAACAACAGCATGGTGGGCTGCTGAGTACGGTGATATTGAGCTATTACGCGCCATGCTAAAGGTGGCTTTACAGCATGACCGAACTCAAGCCGATGCAGTAGCGTTAATCGCCAGCCAAACTGATTTTGAATCAGGTTTAGCTTATTTAGATAAACATTTACGTCCTGAAAAATTAACACTTAGCCAGAGCAAAATCGCCGTCTGTAAAATATGGTTAAAAGCCAAAAAATTTGAAGCGGTTATAAGTTTAATGGCGTCTTGTAGCGACCCTTCTTGTCAGCAGCTACTTGCTAACATGGAAGAAAAACTACAACAAATAAAGCTTGAGCAAGTAGAGGATTTAAGTAGCTACTTTTAGCAAGAAAGTGAACGTTAAAAAAATGTGATAGAACCAAAGGGATAAAAAGGATACCCGTATGAGTGTTCAAAATATTTTGAAAAACAGTCTAGAAAGCCCTGACGGCAAGCCGAAGAAGAAAGGTTTTTTTGCTCGGGTAGCTTCAGGATTTTTAGTATTGATGGTGGTATTGATGGGGTTAGGTAATTGGGCTGATACCAAACAATTACTCACTGAGGGTTACCAAGCATTCATTACTCATTTCACCAATCAGATAGAAAATAATAGGGTGGCATCTTTGGATATTGGTAATTATCTGCAGTTTGCTCAAAAAAGTGTGGGTATCCCTCAAGTTATTAAAGCCTCTAGTTTAGATCCCAGCATCGAATATCGCTATTATAAAGATCCTAAATACCTGTTAACGCTAATTAATAAAGATCAGCGAATAGTGGCTATCGTGTTGCATAGTTTACAGCATAATAATTCTCTACTTTCTGAATTCACTCCAGCAGTGCCGTTTACCGATAACCTACTTAAAATACACAGCATTGCTGATATCACGTCAGATTCAAATTTATTTTTTTATGATTATCAGAATGTAAGCTATTACCTGCAATCTAAGGAATTAGGGCCAGAAGGTATGTTTTTAAATTTGCTGGCAGGTTTCACTGAGTATGAACAAGTTCAACCCAATGCATTTTCGAAGTTGAATGATCTTGAACACGCAACATTAGAGGGAATATCTACAGAGATTAGTACACTGACTCAAGAGCTAGCGGCTTACACCGCTAATTTTTATGCTATTTCTGAAATACCACCTGAATACATTGCTGATTCATTGCTAACCAAGCATGAGTTTAATGCTTACTTCTAAGGATATAGTCATGCGTAAACTAATACTGCCAATGTTATTTTTCCCCTCTTTGGTACTTGCTGCAGATCCATCTTTTGATGAGTTTAAAAAAGGCTGGCAACAACAACAGCAAAATCATATTCAACAGCAGCAGCAGAAATATGATGCATTTAGACTAGAATACTTGGCAGATTACGATAAGTTTCGTGGTCAACTGCTGCAAAAGTGGGCCGTACCGGTGCAGAGCTCGATGGATCAACAGGTTGTTTATAGTGGCGATTTGCACAGCAGGATTATTGTTGACGAAGAAGCCCAAACCTTAACCATCGAACAGCTTGTTGAAGATGTGTCATCGAAGCCTGAAGAGGCTGTTGCTGAACTTTTTAATGATGCTAACACGGCACCTTTACTTAACGTATTAATAGACAATGATGATTCATTGGAGCAGTTAAAGCAAACCACTCCAACAATCATACCTCAGCCACAAGTCGTTGTAGATGAATTGGTGTTAAAGCAGCAAATCATAGTGCAATATGAGCAAGTGTTGAGTAGTTTTGATGCCGATGAAACCATTACTGAATCTGAGGCTAAAGTAAAAAAACAAGCGCTTAAGAAACAACAACAGCTAAGAGTTGAAAATCTTGAAAAACAGGTAAAGCAAGTTAATAAGCAGGATGTTAAATATAAGAACATTAAGTCATATACAATTGCTTTGCCTGAAGATTACCTTTTCAAGAAGGCCTCGCCATACCTTGATTCATTTAATAAACAAGCTAGTGAACAGCGACAAGAAGTCTCACTGTTACTTGCTATTTCGCATGCAGAGTCATCATTCAACCCTCAAGCAAAATCACATATTCCGGCTTTTGGTCTAATGCAGATTGTACCCCGGTCGGCAGGGATGGATGTGGCAAACAAATTGCTGCAACAATCGGCTGCACCAACAGCGAGTGAACTATACCAACCGGATACTAATATCCTCTATGGGGCGGGTTACCTTTCTATATTATCTGAACGCTATCTAAAAGGTATTAAAGATCCTAACAGCAAAAAATACTGTGTCATCGCTGCATACAATACTGGCGCTGGTAACGTGGCAAAGACATTTAATGGTGGGAATAATCGTAATGTTAAGCACGCATTAGTGAAAATAAATGCCATGTCTAGTGAACAGGTTTATCAAACCTTAATTGAACGTTTACCTTATTCAGAAACTAAGAAATATCTTAAGAAAGTTCGCAAATTAGAAGATCAGTATCACTCAAAATTACCCACATGGAATGGAAATAGTAAATTATGATGAAAAAATACTTAATGGTAGCTAGCGCCCTCCTTTTAGTTGGAGGATGTAGCAGTACCCAGGAACCCCAGTCGACGCCATTATCCGAAAATGACAGCATCCCGAGTTGGGTATTAATGCCGACACATGAAACCGGATTAGCCTCTTCTAGTTGCGTATTGTGGAGCGGGAATATGGCTGCTAGCCGTGCACAAGCAATTACCAATGCTAGAGCTGATCTGGCAACACAAATTAATACCAAAGCTATGGTGATGGATAAGCTGGTTAACCAACAGACTCAAGAAGATGAAACTAGCACTACCAGCTCGAGCTTTGCTCAAGTAAGTAAGCAAATTGCAGAGCAAAGTTTAGTCGGAGCATTGCCAAAAGAAGTCGCTTTTGCTCGAATTGATGATAAAAAGCAATTATGTGTGTTAGTGGTCATGGAAAATACAAAGCCCTTATTCGATAAACTACTACAACAGTCGGGTAAAAAATTAAACCCTAACGATGAAACTGTACTTTATTCTGAATTTAAAAACCAAAAAGCGATGGAAGAGTTAGAAGCTGAATTGTCTAAATCAAAAAAAATATAGCAGAGAAATAATCATAACGACTTCATGTGGTTTTTCAGTTTAAACATGACAGGAAATACCTTTTTCTTTTAAACATCCCCTACCGGGCTCTAAGTTACCTCAACTTGGCCTAGCGTGAGATGGCAATCATGACCTACGCAAGAAGAGCATGGTTTTTATGAAGATTAGCGAACCAGAGTCTGCGCCCTTCTATCACATCATAAATCGCTGTGTTAGAAGGGCTTTTCTGTGTGGGGAGGATAAGCTCACAGGTAAAAGCTACGGACATAGGCGTGGCTGGATTGTCGATAAAATCAAAGCACTTTCATCTATCACTTGGTAACCAGAAACAACAATTAACATGGAGTCACCACAAATTCGAATAAAGGGAGAAAAAGGTCAAACTACCACTATTGATGTACATCAATCTTCCCCTTAAAAAACCTCCATTTAGTACTTAATGAACTAAATTTGATTACGGATATTACCGTCAAACTTCTTGAGGCTACGGAATGGCTAACTTTCTATCAACCACACTAGGTTATCTTTTATGGTTTTGATATTTACTCCTCCCTTTGGGGTGGGTGTATTGGCTTTGGATAGCAATTAAAATTGGTGGATTCGCTATGTTTGCAACTGCGCTATTTCCCTTCACAGCACCTTTTGCAGCCATCTTGGGAGCATGGAGCTTTATCTTTGGTTTTCCCGTTTGGGCTTTTGAATTATTCATTAACTAACTCACTCTTGAAAAGTTGAATAGCCGCAGATTACAACATTCCCCCGTTGGAAGTTGCCGAAGGACGTTGGAATAAATCACGTGAAGCCTACATGGATGTCGGTTTAGCTTTCGGGGGGCATGGATGCCCCATCGGAAGCGTTAGAGAGTTATCCATAAGCACAAGGCCCGTACTCAATGCATGTAACTTCGCCGGGGCGTCATGGTGGATGCAAGGAGGATAAGGACGAGCAATCCTCCTTGCCCTGGTGTGGAATGGAATTCCACGACTTGAATCCAAACGGAGTTTGGAATCTTATCCTAAAAGAAACAGCTGGATCCCGGCTAAAAGCATCGCCGGGATGACGGCTATAAAAACAAAAAGCGAACCATCTCTGGTTCGCTTTAATCAACAAGTGGGCTAAGAGTAGACTTCTCTACGACAAAGCCAAAAAACCATGCTCTAGCGCAATAGCATTAGCCACAGCAAGCAATCTGTCTTTTATCCCCTGCTCAATACCCACGCCACCTTCAAGCAGATCATCTACTGCAATAAAAGCAATAGTCGTCAGGTTGCTGCTTTCATAGTGATACGCATAGCCTTTCTCTATATTCCAAGCCGCCGCGGCGCCCCCATTACTTGCATTACAAGACGCTCCAGCTGTCTTCAACTGTTGCATCTTCTCATCCAATGACCTGACAAGGGTA
>PJEL010004648.1_pt1 | contig 11240 bp, 7 predicted proteins | sample 1853271 | NCBI WGS metagenome assembly PJEL01 (sample SAMN08108733, study PRJNA415343) | Invertebrate metagenome, whole genome shotgun sequencing project. | host: Globobulimina | place: Sweden: Gullmar Fjord | collected 2015-08 | reverse complement strand
TAAAAAAACCAAATTAAGCCAGGCTATCGTGGGCATTAAATTCCCTGGTATTGCGCAAGATCAGCGTAACGATCGGATTCGTGAACGCATTAGCAACATCAGCCAAGAAACTCGCATGATTCGTGCCTTGGGAGACGATGCCTTATCATTGGCTCACCTGGCTGCTGGACACATAGATGCAGCTTGGTTAAACAACGTAGACAGCCTTACTTTGCAGGCGGGCGCCCTAATTGCTAAAGAAGCAGGCGTATTAATTACCGACTTTAGCGGTGGACCGGATTATGAAAGTGAAGGGGATGTGATTGCGTCTAACCCTAAACTTTTAAAGAGCGTTATTAAAAGCTCTATGTAAAAAGGGCAAGCTGCATTCTAGGCATGCCCTTAAAAATGTTCCCGACATTTTTAAGGGTACAACCCTTTCCTAGGTATAAAAGCGCTCTATATGAGCGCTTTTTTTTTGGCCTATTTATAGGTCATCCACCATATCTTTTACTTTTCCCTTAACCATGTCTTTTTTATCATTAAAAAAATCTTCACCCTGATCAATTAAACCCGCATCGTCAGCACTTTCATGGGCATCTTCCATGACATCTGGGTCAGACAAGGGATTATCATAAAGAGCGTTTCCCTTACCTATATTCACCCCAAACCATAAACCTATAGCAAAACTGAGTATTATGGCTGCAACTAAAGCTTTCATGACACGTCCTTTTTTATGAAGCACATTATTTATGCACTTATAAAATTTAAGGCAAGACCACTTCAATCCTACCCCTTAAATAAATCTCGCCTTCATTAATATGGCTGCCATAAGCTAATATTTCCACCCCTTTTTGCGCTGCCTTCCTTAATAGCTGGCCATATACTGGGTCAATATGATCTGCCGGGCGCACCTGTTTAATGCCGGTATGATTAACGCAAAAGAAAATCACGGCTCTATGACCTTGCTCTACCATGAGCATAAGTTCACGCAAATGCTTGCTGGCACGATCACTGACACTATCGGGAAAATACCCGATACCCTCATCAAATGACCCATTTGAATTAGGGGCACCACCTTTTGTGGTCTCAAGCAAAGTAGTGTTTTTTACTTCCACATAGATGTCTTGCTTGCCTCCAGACAATAAAATATCAATGCGGCTTTTTTCATCGCCATAACGTACTTCTGTTTTTAGGGTTTTGTAATCCTGCAGCTCTTTTACAATTGCATTTTCAATGGCTTCAGCCACCAAATAATTAGGCCTCGATGTGTTTATGCACGCAATATGACCCGAAGGTGTTGTGACAAGTTCAAGGCTGTGGGGGTATTTTCGCTTGTCATTTTTACTGTCCCAGAACCAGGCATCGCCCCCTTCTACATAACAGTTTTTCATGGAGCCTGTATTCGCATTGTGTACAGTGAGCACGTCACCATTTGGCAAAGTTAAATCCACCATAAAGCGCTTATAACGCTTTATCCAAGTGCCTTTTTGTAAAGGAAATTGAAACTTCATATTTTTTACTTATCTATATTAGGGAGTTTATTTTCTGGCTTCCAGCTCACCAAAAAATGCTTTATACGTTTTACTGCTTCTTTTAAACGAGGAATATCGGCCGTGTAAGCAAAGCGAACAAAGTGATGCCCATTGCTTGGACTAAAATCAATGCCCGGAGTAATGGCCACCGCTTCTTGCTCTAATAGAGCAAGGCAAAAAGTCATGCTGTCATCACTAAAAGCTCGAATATCCGCATAAATATAAAACGCGCCTTGCGGTTTTGCCTCAATCACAAATCCCATTTTTTCCAGTTCTGGCAAAAGATAATTTAGCCTCTGGCTAAATTCGCCTCGTCGCCCTTCCAATAATGAAATGCAATGATCATCAAAAAGTGCCAATGCCGCATATTGGGCTGGTGTGCTTGGGGCTAAAAATAAATTTTGCGCTAATTTATCAAGAGCAGGAACGGCCCATTTAGGCGCCACTAGCCAACCCAGTCGCCATCCAGTCATGGCAAAATATTTTGAAAAGCTGTTAATCACAAATACGTCATCACCCAGGCACACTGCGCTTTGTGCATCACAGTCATAGGTAAGACCATGATAAATTTCATCCACAATCAAAACCCCATTTTTAGACACGACAGCCTGATGCAAGGCATCAAGCTCAGTTCCACTCATGACCCCTCCTGTGGGGTTAGCAGGGCTGGCAATTAAAGCGCCTACGGTTTTATCCTGCCAGCACTCACTCACCAATTTAGGGGTTAAATGAAAGCCCTGTTGAGCATGGGTTTTCACCAGCTGGCCATTCGCATTAATATTGGCCAAAAAATGGCGATTACAAGGGTAGCCAGGGTCGGTTAATAACAAGCTCTCACCTGGGTTAACCAATAAACTGGTAATGAGCTGCAATGCCCCCGATGCACCTGGTGTAATCACAATTTGCTCAGCGTCCACCTGCTTGCCATAGCGGCCCATATAAAATTTAGCCAAGGCCTGCTTTAATTCAGGTAAGCCTGTGGCTGGGGTGTAATGAGTAAGGCCATTTTTTAAAGCCTTAACCCCAGTCTCAATAACCGGTTGCGGACTGCTAAAGTCAGGTTCACCCACTTCCAAACGAATCACATCTCGGCCCTTCGCTTGCATAGCTTTTGCCTTGGACAAAAGGTCCATTACATGGAAAGGTTCGATATTTCTAAGCCTATGGGCCAATTTCATGGGTCTTTTCACTCATTTTTTAGTCTATTTTGCCAAATTCTGGACAAAGATGTGCTTTTTTTGATATTAATGTGGATTAGAAAAATTTAATCTGATAGCTTTTCGCCCCCCCTGCCACCCCAGAAGGGTATTTTAGGGTGGTAAATGGAAACGAGATTGGCCCGAGCAAGGTGAGGCAGAATTATATGCCAGCAAAACAAGACAGCACATTCGCACTATCCGACTTTACCCCTTATAAAGAAAAAAAGGGTGAAGAGTACATGGGCCCAGATATGAAGGTGCATTTTAAAGCCATCCTCAATAGCTGGAAAATGGAACTAATGGAAGAAGCGGACCGTACCAAGGTCCACATGCAAACTGACGCTGAAAATTACGCAGATCCAAACGATCGCGCCAGCCAGGAAGAAGAGTTTAGCCTTGAGCTTCGCACCCGTGATCGTGAGCGCAAGCTGATTAAAAAGATTGAAAAGACTCTCGAGTTAATTGAAAACGATGACTATGGTTACTGTGAAGCCTGTGGCATTGAAATTGGTGTTCGTCGCTTAGAAGCACGTCCCACTGCCGACCAGTGCATTGATTGCAAAACATTGGCAGAGATCAAAGAGAAGCAAGTAGGCAACTAAACCTATTGAACCAGTATTCTCGTTTCGAAAAAGCACCTGTGATGGGTGCTTTTTTATTTACAGGGACGTAATGTATCTTAAAAATGCAGGAGCAATTTTTAGGGCATATACAGGATGTACTGTATGACGCGGTGCCAAGGATGGCAAAGAGCGGCGTTTTAATTTACGGTCAAGATATTGCTCCTGACAAACCCTAAGTACTTACATCCATGCAAACCTCCCAACAATACATAGGCCGATTCGCCCCAACACCCACAGGCCCTCTACACCAAGGCTCATTGGTGGCGGCTTTAGCAAGCTATCTAGATGCCAAAAAAAATAACGGCAAATGGCTGCTGCGCATCGAAGACCTAGACCCTCCCAGAGAAGATGAAAGCGCAAGCGAACTCATCCCCCAGCAATTGCTCGCCCACGGCTTAAATTGGATTGGCCCCGTAGGCTACCAAAGCCAAAATAGCGCTCGCTATGAAAAAGCACTGTTGCAATTAAAAAACCAAATGCGTCTTTTCCCCTGTACCTGCTCGCGTAAAGATTTATCAAATCAAAATGGATTACATCAAGGGGATTGCCACAGCTCACCAACTAAACCCCATGCCTGGCGTCTACCGGTTGAGGACAAATATTACAGCTTTGAAGACACGGTTTACGGCAACTTTGGACACAATTTAAAAACAGCAGTGGGAGATCAAATACTCAAACGTAAAGACGGGCTGTACGCATACCAGTTAGCGGTGGTGGTGGATGATCATTTGGACCGCATTAACCATGTGGTGCGTGGCGTAGACCTTTTAGACAACACCCCAAGACAACTGTATTTAATGAAATGCTTAAATATTTCCCCCCCCAAATATACGCACCTCCCCCTCATCCTTAATTCTGACGGCCAGAAACTTAGCAAGCAAAACCAGGCCAAGGCATTAAATCTACAAACAGCCCCTGAAAACCTTGTGCTAGCCTTGGGCTTTTTAAATCAGGTTCAGCCTCCTGAGCACCTTAGTCATTCATGCAAAACCATTATTAATTGGGCCATTGAGCATTGGCAGCCAAGTGCCATTCCAGCCCATAAAGACGGCCTAATACTTTAACCTCAACGCTTATAACTTGCCCTGAGTTGTTACCCACAGTAACATCCAAAATCGACCGCCGCATTATTCACCTGGAAAGTCATGTACACACACAGATTGACCCTGTTATTTGTCTTTGCGATTTTCCTAATTTCCCCTGTGATTATTAACTGGTGGCTAGCGCCTACCGGGGCTTGGTACAGACCTTTTGCCATATGGTTAATATTAATTGGCGTATCCATTTGGTTACAGCGCTGGGAAACGGACGATGAGCTATGACCTTTAGTATTACCGCCCTTGTCAGTATTGTATTTGCCTACTTATTTACCTTATTTTTTACCGCTTACGCGGCTGAAAAAAACTGGTTTCCACAAAAACTGGTACGCCATCCAGCGGTTTATGTATTGTCTCTAGGCGTTTATGCCAGTGCCTGGGCGTTTTATGGCAGTGTGGGCTTGGCCTATAAATACGGCTACGGCTATCTTTCCTACTATTTAGGCATCAGTGGCGCTTTTGTTTTAGCGCCCATCATTTTAAAACCCATATTACGCATCACCCAAACCTATCAACTTACCTCTTTGGCCGACCTTTTCGCTTTTCGCTTTCGCTCTCGCGCTGCTGGAACCCTGACCACACTGGTTATGCTGGCGGCAATACTGCCCTTAATCACCCTACAAATTACAGCCGTTACCGATAGCTTTTTAATACTCAACAACGAATTAGAGCGCACCAATATTGCATTGGGTTACTGTGCAGTTATGACTCTATTTGCCATCCTGTTTGGTGCACGCCATGCAAGCCCTAGGGAAAAACACGAAGGCTTGGTATTCGCCATTGCCATGGAATCTGTCATTAAATTAGTGGCTATATGTATTCTTGGATTCGTGGCCATGTTTGTTGTATTTAATGGGCCCAATGACATGGATGCTTGGTTACACGCCAACCTTCATCAACTATCCAGCATGCGACACGCCATACAAGAAGGTCCGTGGCGAACCCTGCTATTATTGTTTTTTGCCGCCGCTGTCGTTATGCCGCATATGTTTCACATGGCATTTACCGAAAACTCCAGCGTGCGCACCCTAAATTTCGCCAGCTGGGGTTTACCTCTATTTCTCTTGATCATGGCGATCATGGTCCCCCCTATATTATGGGCTGGCATCAACCTAAATGTAGAGTTGCCCCCCGAGTATTTCGCCCTAGGTATAGGCCTAAAATTACAAAGCCCAGCGTTAACAGCTATCACATTTGTGGGCGGCTTGGCGGCCGCCTCCGGCATTATTATCATTACCACTCTGGCCATGGCCGCTATGTGTTTGAATCATTTGGTCCTTCCGGTCATGCAGCCCAATCCTAAAAAGGACATGTACGCCTGGCTTTTATGGGTTCGACGCTGGTTAATCGCGACTATCTTTATGGCCAGTTATGGTTTTTATCGCTATTTAAGTTTAGGTAAAGGCTTGGATGAGTTGGGCATTATCGCCTTTGTCGCCACACTGCAATTTTTACCCGGCATAATGGGGGTACTTTTTTGGCCCACCGCCAACCGCCAAGGCTTTGTTTCCGGTTTGATTATTGGTCTGATTGTCTGGACCTGGACCATGTTATTACCCTTATTAAATTTTTCTTCACTGGCCTGGTTAACCCCATTTTTACCGCCAATCGATAAAAACAATTTTTATTTGGCGGCCACCGGCGCCATGGCCATTAATTTTGTTGTATTTGTGGCAGTCTCCATTATTAGCCCAACACGCCCCATTGAAGTAAGCGCCGCCGAAGCCTGCAGCATAGATGCACTGGGCGCCCCCAAAAGACAGGAACTGGTGGCCAAAAGTGCTCAAGAGTTTTTAGCCAGCCTTACTGAAGCGTTAGGTGAGCGTGCTGCTCAGCGAGAAATGGGCCAGGCTTTAAATGACTTAGACCTCAATGACCAAGAAGTACGCCCTTATCAATTAAGACGCTTACGAGGCAAGCTTGAAGCCAACCTATCAGGTTTGATGGGGCCATCTGTGGCGCACCAATTAGTTACCCAATGGCTGCCTTATAAGATCAGCAGTGAACTTCAGGCTAGGCACGATATTCACTTCATTGAAAAAGGCCTTGAGGTTTACCAGTCTCGCTTAACGGGCTTGGCCGCCGAATTAGATAGCCTACGACGCTTTCACCGACAAACCCTAGAGCGCTTACCCATGGGAGCTTGCAGCCTAGGCACAGATGGTGAAATTCTCATGTGGAACAACGCTCTTACCGAGCAAACCCAAATAAATGCCGAAGATGTGGTGGGCAGCAAAATCACTAATTTATCTGAACCCTTGCGCAGCTTGCTAATGGATTTTATTGCCGACAACAATAGTCACTTGCACAAAAAAACCATCGAAGTGAATGGCCGCCCCCGCTGGGTGAACCTGCACAAAGGGGCGTTGGAAAACCCAGATAGCCATGAATACGGAGGCTTGGTGATCTTACTTGAAGACCAGACCGACACCCAACTATTGGAAGATGAACTTATCCACAGCGAACGCTTGGCCTCTGTTGGGCGTTTGGCCGCAGGGGTTGCCCATGAAATAGGCAACCCAATCACCGGTATTGCCTGCTTGGCGCAAGACATTAAATATGAGACCGAGAAGCCAGTATTATTGGAAATTGGCGAGCAAATTTTGGAGCAAACCCATAGGGTCACTCGTATCGTGCAATCTCTCATGAACTTCTCCCACAGTGGTAATCATTTACAGCATCAAGAGCAGGGGCCGGTAAACATGCACGACTGTGCGCAAGATGCCATGGACCTATTGTTACTGTCGGGCAAGGAGTCGGGGATAGAGTTTGTTAATTTATGCGCGGATGATTGCATTGTCATGGGGGACGATCAGCGCCTGCAACAGGTGTTCGTTAACTTATTAAGCAATGCTCGCGATGCAAGCCCAGAAAACAGCACCATTACCGTTCAAGCCAGCATGAACGAGCATACAGTCACCCTAGAAGTGATTGACCAAGGCAGCGGTATTAGCAGTGAGCAAATCGAACAGATTTTTGAACCCTTCTTTACCACCAAGGAAGTGGGCAAAGGCACGGGGTTAGGTTTGTCCTTGGTATACAGCATCATTGAAGATCATTATGGGCACATCAGCATAGATAGCCCAGCCAATACAGAACAAGGGAACGGTACCCGTGTGGTCATCAGCTTGCCCAGGTATCAAGATAATAACAGCGCACAAGAGCAAGAAATCTAATGGCCAAAATATTAATTGTTGAAGACGAAAAAGTCATTCGCAGCGCATTACGCCGGTTATTGGAGCGCAATGACTACCAAGTTGAAGAAGCCGCCAGCCTAACCGCAGCCAAAGAATTTGAACTACAGCAGTTTGACATGATTGTTAGCGACCTCCGCCTGCCTGGCGGCAACGGCACCGAGTTAATTGACCTGGCCAAGCCTATACCCGTATTAATCATGACCAGCTTTGCCAGCCTCAAAAGCGCTGTAGATGCCATGAAACTAGGGGCTGTCGATTACATTGCCAAGCCCTTTGACCATGATGAGATGCTCATTGCCGTGCAACGTATTTTGAAAGGCCGTAATCTTGAGCGACAAAATACAGCCCTTAAAAAGGATATTGCCAAAGACTACCCCACCAGTGGCATGATCGGCAGCTGCCCTCCCATGCAAAAACTTTTTAAAATGATCGGTAAAGTGAGCCCCACAGATGCCACTGTTTTGATTCTAGGTGAATCAGGAACCGGTAAAGAATTGGTGGCCAGGGCCATTCACGACCAAAGTAACCGCTGCGATGCCCCCATGATCAGCGTTAACTGCGCCGCCATCCCAGAGAACCTGATTGAATCAGAGCTATTTGGCCATGAAAAAGGTTCATTTACCGGGGCTACCAGCGCTCGCATTGGCTTAGTGGAAGCGGCCGACGGCGGCACATTATTTTTAGATGAGATTGGCGAACTGCCGTTAGAAGCGCAAGCGCGTTTATTAAGGGTATTGCAAGAAAGTGAAATTCGTCGTGTTGGCTCGGTGCACAGTAAAAAAGTTAATGTTCGACTGGTGGCGGCCACCCATAGGCAATTACGAGCGCTGGCCCAAAAGGGAGAGTTTCGTGAAGATTTATATTACCGCTTAAATGTGGTGGAGCTAAATTTACCCCCTTTGCGTGACCGCGGTGACGATGTCATTGAGCTTGCCGAAAAACTACTAGAACGAACCTGTAAAAAGCTGAATAGATCGTTATTAAGCTTTTCTCATGAGTGTCGTCGGGCCATCAGCGAATATCTCTGGCCGGGTAATGTGCGAGAGCTTGAAAATGCTATCGAACGCTCTGTGATACTTAATGACGGGGAAGACATTAGCTCTGAAGCCATGGCCATAGATACCCATAGTGATGGAAAAATTGCCCCTGCATTAATGGAATCCATGCAAGAAAATTCACAAGATAGCAGTATCAATCCATCTGAGCTTTCGCTTGATGATTATTTCCAGCATTTTGTACTGGAGAATGAAGATAAAATGAATGAAACAGAATTGGCGCAAAAACTGGGCATTAGCCGTAAAAGTCTGTGGGAGCGTCGTCAACGCCTAGGCATTCCACGCAAAAAAGCCAAATAAAACGTCAAAATCCCCCTTCGATTCCCGGGCTCCAAGTTAGGTGCCCGCCTAACCTATTGATTTTAAAGTATTAATTATTATTGGCATAAGCAATGCTGGATACTCAGCAAGGCAAGTGAATGATGAATATAAAAATAATGAGTCATCCACTTAGTATTTGAGCGGGTTCAACAAAAATAACAATCGCCACTCAATTACATTGTTTTTTTAACGGGTTAGACCACAACTGCAGCTCAGTGAAGGCAATAATAGCCAAATTCGTTACCCCTGTTACCGATATGCCCACAAGCGGGTTACAGACCGTGCGGATAGGTAACAATGTTACGACACACAAGTCTAAAAAAAGTTCACGTCTGCCCCAAACCCTTGATTTCACTAAGTTTTACAGACTTGGCATAGCAAATGCACTATACAAGTAAGCGAGTCCTACACTTATAAAAATAAAAATAAAAAAGTAGGCTTTGCACACAGTTAAAGATGCACATAAATAACAATAATAAAGTGCACTTATACTGTGAGCCAAAACAATGAAAATAACAGGCTAAACAGAATTTGTGTTCTGAGTGTGTAGTGACCCAACTTAAAATAATTATAAGGGCACACCAAATACTCAAAACACAATTCAAACCTCATAATAAGAATAAAAACACGACGATTGAATTCAGGGCACATAAATAAAAACAATAAACGCCCTTAATATTTTCCTTATACCCCGCCACGCTTATTTAAATCAAAAAACCTTATTGTTACCTTCGCACCACACCCCAAACTAAAACCTGTAGATTAAACTGTATGACTTGCAAAGACCCATTACGCCAGAATTGTTACCGGCGTTACTTATTTCCCCACATGCAGTAACAGATGGCGCAATTTAGGTAACAATAGTGTGACATTTGCCTAAGAAGAAAGTTCACAGCAGCTCCAACCCCTTATATTTACTGGAATTTCAAAAGTTGGCACGGCGAATGCATTATATTAATCATGTTAGACAGACACTAATAAAAATAAAAAAGTCAGTCAAACACGCATTAGAGACGACACAACAATAAAAATAAAAAACGTGTCGACCTAGTGTGAGCCAAAATAATTAAAATAACAGGCTAAACAGAATTCGTGTTCTGAGTGTGTAGTGACCCAACTTAAAATAATAATAAGGGCGCACCAGATACTCAAAACACAATTCGACCCCAATAATAAGAATAATAAACCCTCGAATACGATCTTGGGCAGCAACTAATAAAAATAAAAAATGCTGCCCTTGATACTTTCTTAAATATTCACTTTACCTTCACTACCTAACTTGGCCATATCTTGTATTTAAGGTTGACTACTGTACACTCCCCACTCTCTAAAACCCACGATATACCAGCTGTAAGGTCACACTTAACTATGGTTAATCAATCCAGCGCTCACTATAACCATGTTTAAACGCCTAATATCCAAACTTAAAAAATCTCAGCCAAAAGCCCTTGATGAAGCTGAAATTATTCCTCGTGATAACCACAGTATCAGCCGCAATCACATCAGTGAAAACGCTTTAAAAGTATTATATAGATTAAAAAAAGCTGGCTATGACAGCTACCTGGTTGGCGGCGGGGTACGAGATTTATTGCTGGATCAGCGCCCAAAAGATTTTGATATCGTCACAGATGCCCACCCTGAGCAGGTTCATAGGCTATTTCGCAATTCACGCCTCATTGGACGCCGGTTTCGCTTAGTGCATGTGGTTTATGGCCGCGATGTTATTGAGGTAGCCACCTTGCGCGGCCATCACGACAACGCTCAAGACAAGCACCAGTCTAAAAAAAGTGATTCGGGCATGTTATTACGAGACAATGTCTACGGCACCATAGACGAAGATGCCGTTCGCCGTGATTTCACCATTAACGCCCTGTATTACGATATTAACGATTTCTCAGTACATAGTTACGCCGGTGGCATGCAGGATCTTAACAAGCGCCAAATGCGTTTAATTGGAGACCCTGAAACCCGCTATCGCGAAGACCCTGTGCGCATGCTGCGTGCAGTACGTTTTGCGGCAAAATTAGATTTCAGTATCAACGCCAAAACTGCCGCCCCTATTAACGAGCTAGCCCCTCTGCTATTAGATATTCCTGCTGCGCGCATGTTTGAAGAAGTGCTTAAGCTCTTTATGGCCGGCTACGCGCAAAAAACGTTTGAGTTACTGGAGAAATACAATCTATCTGCCCAGTTATGTGCCCATACACAGCAATGCATTAATGAAAACGTTGATA
>PJEL010004646.1_pt1 | contig 11241 bp, 12 predicted proteins | sample 1853271 | NCBI WGS metagenome assembly PJEL01 (sample SAMN08108733, study PRJNA415343) | Invertebrate metagenome, whole genome shotgun sequencing project. | host: Globobulimina | place: Sweden: Gullmar Fjord | collected 2015-08 | reverse complement strand
GGGCGGCTCTTTTTCTGGCAGCTTTCCCTGAGCGTAAGCTTGTTTTTTCTTCTTCCGGCAACACAAAAGTTAATGTCCGCAGTATGGGGGCGCGTAAAAAGATGGTGCCCTTTGCCGACATGGACTCTCCGGTTACCTCCCTTGCTGCCAGTCGGGCCACCGGAATTATAGCCATTGGCATGGAGAATGGCTCTGTTTCGATCAGCCCATTAAAGAGTACCGGACAGACGAGCTTGCCTGCTACGCAAAGTGCGGTGCATGGCTTGGATTTCAGCGCCGACGGAAAACATCTGTTTGCTGCCGGTCATGATGGAGAGGTGGTCTGTTATGATGTAGCCGGTGGAGATCACAAAAAGATCGAGCTTTCGGAAGGGGTGGTCAGTTTAATTTCCCTTGGAAATGGTGATTTTGCCGCCGGTTGTGAGGATGGCTCTGTGCGAATCTGCAATGCCATAACAGGAGAAATATTCAGGGAGCTTCAGGCCCATGTCCTGCCGGTGACAGTAATGTCTTTAAGCTGTGACGGGCAGAAAATAGCCACTGGCAGTGCTGATCGTCTGGTGCGGATCTGGGATAAAAGCAGCGGACGATGCCTGCAAACTATTGAAGGGCATGAAGATTCGGTAACCTCGGTTATGTTCCTGGCGGACGGTCGAAGTATAATTGCCGGGTGTGCTGATGACATTATAAAGGTGTGGGATTGGCAAAATAGAGAGTGTAAACAGGTGCTTGATGCCAGAGGGGATGGAGTTACCGCTTTAGCTCCCGGGGCGTCAGATCATACGTTTTTTTCTGGTCTGCAAGATGGTGCTCTTGTTTTGTGGACCATTATTTATCAACTGGAGTTTGATGATGGACGCCCATCGGCGCTGAGAAGATGATGAGTTACAGTGCGAGTTTTTCGTAACTTTTTATCCATGGTGAAGAGTTATTAAATTGTAAAAACACAGTTTTCGGGGTGAAGATGCTTGCCTTTTTGAAAAAATTATTTGGCTGTTGTGCACAGACTTCTCTGACTTGTTTTGGGCGGACGGATACCGGCAGGGTTCGCAAAAATAATGAGGATAATTTTGCCATTCTTGTTGAGAGAAATTTATTTATTGTTGCCGATGGCATGGGTGGTCATAAAGCTGGAGAAGTTGCCAGCCGGGTGGCGACAGAGTGTATTATTGAGTATTTCTCCGCAGAGAGGCTTCGCGGGATACGCGGCAATGCCACGGCGGTTCAGCATGAGCTGATTAGAAGTTTTCACCGAACAAATGAAAAGGTAATGAACATGGCTGCAGAAGATGCTGATTTGCAGGGCATGGGGTGCACTTTGGTTGTTTGTCTGGTGGATGGTAAAAACGCCTATTTCTGCCACGTGGGCGACGTGCGTGGTTATGTGGTTAGTGGCCATGATATGGCCCAGGTCACCACGGATCACTCTCTGGTGGCCGGGCAAACAGTCATGGGCGAGGGTGGGGGGGGCAGTGTGGGCAGAAATATTGTCACCCGGGGAATTGGCTTTCCCTTTCCGGATGAGCCGGAATTCCATCAGGTAACTTTAAAACCGGGAAATAAAATTTTACTCTGCTCAGATGGGCTCTGGGGCATGGTTGATGATGATGAAATTGCTCCCATTTTAACCCAAAGCGCCTCACCGGAAGAGGCGTGCGATACCCTGGTCAATGCGGCCAATGAAGCTGGAGGAAAGGACAATGTTACAGCGGTTGTAGTCAGTTGTTAATATGCATATGAATGCTCACCTTCTCGCCTGCCCGTAGCTGTTTCCTGCTTGCTGGTACCAGAATGGTCGAATCGGCCGCTTCGGTAAGACCAACTGGTCGTACTTTTACCACCCCTGCATCAAGCGAAGTAATGGCACTTTTCAGATTTAAAATTCCCTTTTTCCTGATAACAATATCCTCCTGCAAAATGGCCCTGGTTTTAAAGGGTACATTTTTGCGGCCGAGAAAAGCCATAATTGCCGGCCTGATGAGCTCGTTAAAAAGGGTTTGTACCGCAGGAGGTGGCCCTGGCAGACTGAAAAAAAGAGTGTTTCCTTGAATGCCAAAGAGTGTTGATTGGCCGGGGCGCACCTGGAGAGAATGGTAAAGGATGCGCACCCCCATCTGGGAAAGAACCTCGCCAACCAGGTCAAATTTCCCCGGCCCCATGCCTCCGGTGGTAATGATGATTTCTGGAGCATCCGGTGCTTCCAATTTGTCTTGGATGTGGCGGGAAATGTCCTGCGCCATGCCTAAATCCTGGGCGATCCCTCCTGATTGTTCAATGAGTCCGGTGAGAAGCGGACGATTGCCGCTGATGACCTGGCCTGGAAGAGGTGTTGCGTCAACAAGTTCACTGCCGGTGCAGAGAAAGGCAACTGTGGGTTTGCGAAATACCTCAACTGTTTCAGTGGCTGAGGTGGAAAGCAGGTGGAGATGGAAAGGTCTGATCTGCTGTCCTTTGCCGACGATGAGTTGTCCTTTTTTGAGGTCTGTTCCCACTTTCCGGATGTGTTTGCCCGGCTTTGCGCATTTCATTATGGTGATCTGGTCACCTGATTCCCGGCACCATTCCTGGGGGATGACCTGATTGGCCCCCAGAGGCACAGTGCCGCCGGTCATGATGCGTATGGCAGTGTGTGGGCGCAGTTTCGGGATGTCAGTTCGCCCTGCCGCAATTTCGTGGCTCACCGGAAGATGCCATGGGCCAGTGCTGCCCTGCAAATCCAAACTGGACACGGCAAAGCCGTCCATGGTGGATTGGGTAAAGTGGGGGACGGGAATGTTTGCGGTGAGAGAGCGGGCCGGTCTGCGTCCCAAGGAACCTTGCAAGGAAATGGTTTCAGTATTTTTCGGGAAAACGTGGTCAATAATCAGCTTCCGGGCCTTATCAAGGGACAAAGTGTCATCTGCGAGATTGGGCTGGAGGAGTTCAAGGTCCTGCAGTCTGTTGATGTTGTGAAAGGTGGTGAGGTCTCCGGCGATGGAGAGAGCCTCATCCTGGCTCATCTTGTGAAGGCGCAGTTTCTCCAGGGCAAGGCGGATTTTTCGCTGCTTGTGGTGCAGTTCGTTTTCAATGACGCTAAGGGCGCTTTTTCGGTACACCCCATAGAGGGGTTCCGGCCCCATGTCAAGCCAGGGGATTGCCGCGTCCCATTTGCCGGGGCAGTTGCAGAGAAAGGTGATAAGATCCTGATTGATCAGGGGCATGTCACAGGCGGTGATAAAGGCCTGGTTGCCGGTGATGTTGCGTAAAGCCGTATGGATCCCAGCCAGCGGACCACCGCTTTCAAAGATATCGCCAACCATTTTCCAGCCGAGAAAGCTGTAGGTTTCCGGGGTGTTGGTTACCAGCAGGTGATCCGGGAAGATGGCTTCCATGATATCAGCCACATGCTGGATAATTCGTTTGTCGTGCAGGAGGGCCAGGGCTTTGTTGCTGCCGAACCTGGAACTGGCCCCGCCGGCAAGAATGACACCGGTTGTTGCTGTGAGAGGTGATGGGTCGGTGAGCATTAATCAACCTGGGGGCCAGGTCATACTGCGACCACCGAGTATGTGCATGTGGATGTGGAAAACGGTCTGCCCGGCATCTTCTCCGTTATTAAATACCACGCGAAAGTTATCGCCAATGCCGTTTTCCGTGGCGAGCTTGGCTCCGATGCGCATCACTTTTCCGATGAGTTGTTCGTCTTCTTCTGTCATTGCCGAAGGGCCACTGATGTGTTTCTTAGGGATAACCAGAAAGTGCTGCGGTGCCTGGGGACCAATATCTCTGAAGGCATACACTTCGTCATCTTCATAGATTTTTTCTGAGGGGATAGCTCCCTTAATGATTTTGCAAAATAAACAGTTGTCATCCATGGTTTGATCCTTTTCATTTTGTTACTGGCGCGTATCAAAAATTTCTGTACACGAATGTACTTGAAGCTGCTAGCTGCTGTCAATACTTCTCCCCGCCCATAATTTTCAATAAGCAAGCCAGCGCGGAGCCATTATTTGTTTTGCATCCTGTCCTCTTTGCATTAAAGTGCGCCGCATGGGGAATGAAATAACCATTATAAATGGTAAAATATTTGATCTTGATTGCCAGGCCGGATTCTGGCCGGATGGGTTTGTCGGTATTGCAGGCGGCCTTATTACAATGGTCGGACCGATGGCAGAGTGTCACCAGTCAGGTGCTGAAAAAATTATCGATGCCCAGGGCTCCCTGGTGATGCCGGGCCTGGTTAACGGCCATAATCATGGAGCCATGACTCTGTTTCGCGGCCTGGCCGATGATCTTCCCCTGATGGAGTGGCTGCAGCAACATATTTTTCCGGCAGAGGCCCGCTTCGTCGGTGCCGACATGGTCTACTGGACCACAAAGCTTGCTGCCGTGGAGATGATTCTTTCAGGCACCACCACTGTTGCTGACGCCTACTTTTATGAGGATGAGGCCGCTAAAGCGTTTGTTGGCTGCGGTATGCGGGCGGTTGCCGGCCATGGTGTTATTGATTTTCCAGCCCCTGGAGTGCCGAACCCAGCGGAAAACATTGCCACTGTGTCACGTTTTATTGAGCGCTGGCAGGGAAATGATCTTCTTACCCCGGCTGTCTTTGCCCATTCTCCATACACCTGCTCAAGTGAGACCCTGCAAAAGGCCAAGGAACTTGCCCAGAGGCGTAATGTTCCCTTTTTTATCCATCTGGCGGAAACTGCTGCAGAAAAGGAGTTGATCCGGGAAAAATGGCACGGCTCCCCGACTTCCTACCTGGCCTCCCTGGATATTTTGGACGAGCAGACAACTTGCGTGCATTCGGTCTGGCTGGATGGGGACGATATTGACCAACTGGCCCGGAGCGGGGCACGGGTCGTCACCTGTCCGGAAAGCAACATGAAGCTAGCCGCAGGTATTGCCCCTGTTTCGCAAATGCGCGAAGCAGGGATAGCGGTTGGCCTTGGCACTGACGGATGTGCCAGCAACAATGATCTTGACCTTTTTGCCGAAATGGACATTTGTGCCAAGCTGCATAAAGTTCATGCCCTTGATGCAACAGTACTTCCTGCCCGTGATATTTTGCGCATGGCAACCGAAGAAGGGGCAAAAGCCCTGGGGCTTAGCGATACAGGGAAGATTGCTCCCGGTAAATGCGCCGATCTTATCATTGTTGATCTGGCTAAGCCTCATCTGACCCCGTTTTTTTCTGTTGATAATCTTGTCTACGGGGCCAAGGGGGCAGACGTGCATACTTCCATTATTAATGGAAAGATTGTCATGGAAAACCGGCAGATACGAACATGTGACGTGGCTGAAGCCATGGCAAGAGTCACTGAATTAGCAAACACCGTGAAATGAGAGATATGAGTGAAAAAGTAGAAATAACACTGCCTGGTTGGCAGCTTCATCGCAGGCTCTATAATTGGGTTTTACATTGGGCTCATACCCCGTATGGAATGCCTGCCCTGATCTGTCTTTCCTTTATGGAGAGCAGTTTTTTTCCTATCCCTCCGGATATTTTACTCATTCCGCTGGTTCTTGGCGCTTTATCCCGCTGGTGGCGTTTTGCCCTCTGGTGTACGGTGGCGTCGGTGCTTGGCGGTGTGGCCGGGTACGGGATTGGTCTTTTTGCCTGGGAAACCATGGGACGGTGGATTGTCGAAAATATTGCCCATGTGCAACTGGTAGAGGTGGGTGGCCGGGCCGATATTGCCCTGCCTTCGTATATGGTCAACAGCTTTGGCGATATGCTGGGGGGAGAGTATCTCTTTCAGGTGTATGACAAGTGGAATGCCTGGATTGTCTTTATTTTCGGCCTTACTCCGCTGCCGTATAAGCTGATCACCATTACCGCCGGAGTGGCCAAGGTTAACCTGCCGATTTTTATTGTCACCTCCATTGCCGCCAGGGCAACGAGATTTTTTCTAGTGGCCTGGATGCTCAGTAAATGGGGTGAACAGGCCAAGATCTTTCTTGATCGCTATTTCAACCTGCTCTGTATTGTTTTTATCCTGTTACTGATTGCCGGGTTTGCAGTGGTTGGCGTCTTCCTTAAGTAGCAGTAAACGTTAGGGGGCTTTTCCGAGAATAGACATTTTTTTCAAGTTCAAGGAACATAGAAAATAAAAAGCACCCCAAGGGTATTTCCTGCGGGCACGCAGCATATTGGGTATATGTGAGCATTTTTATTTTCGTAGTGACGCAGAAATTGGAAAAAAGGGCATTTTCGGACAGTCTCCTAGACTTGCCAGCCCTCTTGCCCAATGAGACTGACAAAGCGTACCTTTTCAATACACTTTGTAGATATGCTTTCCTGGTTTTTTGTGACCAGAATAAGGTCTTGGCTGATTCTGTCGCCCACTGGAATTACCATTCTGCCCGGATCGGCAAGCTGATCAAGTAATGATTCCGGAATAGTGGGACCTGCTGCGGTGACAATAATGGCATCAAAGGGACTGTATTCGGGCCAGCCCAGGGTTCCATCATCTATTTTGCAGAGAATATTGAGGTATTTCAGCCGGTCAAGTGTGCGGCGGGCCTTGATGTGCAGGGCTTTAATTCTTTCCACCGTGTAAACCCGTTCACACAGGTGGGCAAGTACAGCACTCTGGTAGCCGCATCCTGTGCCGATTTCCAGCACTGTTTCATTGCCTTGCAGCTCAAGGGCCTGGGTCATGAGGGCCACAATATACGGCTGGGAGATTGTCTGGCCTTCACCGATGGGCAGTGGGAAATCTCCATATGCCTGGCCATCTAAGGCATCCTGTACGAAAATGTTTCTCGGTACAGTGCCCATGGCGTCGAGAACACGCTGGGCCGAAATTCCCCGTGGAATCAACTGTTCCCGAATCATTCTGGCCCGTGCCAGATCGAAATTATTGCTCAAGGGGCTCATACTGCATGCCAATCCCGGTTTTTTTGAATTCTTCAGGTGTTAAGGAACGGTATGCGCAGGTACTGACCTGATCTCCCATGAAATGGACGGTTACCACTTCAACATCTTCATCGCCAAGTTTGTCGCCGATGTAAGGTGTTTTTCGTAACAACGTTTTGTTTATTTGATAATAAATCCAGATTTCTCCATATTGGTCAGTGTGCTGTTCGTCGGGTGGTCCCATATATGACAATACTTCCTGTTTGGTGGTGCCCTGGGTCATCAGACAGACATCGGAGTTTAGGTGTCGTACCGGTTTATTTGAGCAGCCGGATACAATGAATACACTTACGATCAAAAGGGAGAATATTAATGATTTCATCATTCTTTTTTAATAGCTGGTTTAAAGGTTGTATGGCATCATGGCAGATTTTTCTGCATGCACAGGAGAAATTTTATGGTGCATAATTATACTGAAGGTGCAAAATTTGCAACCTTTGAGCGATGTTTTCCCTACTAATTACCGAAATGCTTGTAAAATGGCAGGTGAAACTGGAGATTTTCTTGACCAGATAGTGAAAAATATAATAAATTGTTAAATATGAAAAAAATTATTTGTGGCCATAATGCCTTTTGCTGAGAATGGTCATGGCCAAAGTATGCTGAATTTTATCCAGAAGGAATTGCAATGCGTTGCCTAAAATGTGGATATATCTCTTTTGACAAAGTCCAAACATGTTCAAAATGTGCTGCCAGTCTCGCTGAAGTTTCCGAGAGTATTTCTGGAACAGTCCTTAAGGTAGAGACCCCCTTTTTTCTTGCCTCGGTTATGAGTGAAGACAAGGAGGATTTTGGAGGGGAAGAATTTGACCTGAGTGAGGCCGTGGATGATGAGGCCGTCGATGTCGATGTTGCTGAGGAAGATGTTGATGCTTATCTGGACGAAGGCGAAGAAGTTGAGATTGATGAGGATGAGAGCGATGTCCCCTCAATTGATTTGTCCCAGTTTGAGGAGGGCCAGGATGAGTCCCTTGAAGAGGAAGATGGGGATGTCGAGGTCGAGCTTGATATGGGGGATGAGGATGAAGGCGATGAGGATCATTCCATTGATTTCCAGCTGGAGGATGAGGACACTTCCGGACTTGAGGTAGAAGCTGAAGAGCCTGAAGAGCCTGAAGAAAGCCCAGAGGTTGCAGGTAGCATTGACTTTGAATTGGACAGTGAGGAGGAATCAGACTCCACAGAAATTGAACCTGATGCGGAAAGTGAGCTGGATGCCATTGAAGTGGGAGAGCTTGAACTTGGTGAGGAATTTGAGCCTGAACCAAGCTTTGAGTCTTCTGGCGAAACCAAGGAAGTAGAAGCGGAAGGTGGAATTTCACTTGATCTTGATGTTGAGCTTGAGGACGAACCTCTTGAAGATGAGATGGTTTTTAACCTCGAAGATATCGATATGTCTGATTTGGTTATAGAGGAAGGAGATGATAGTGCTCCTTCAGGGGATGAAGTTGCTCTTGACCTGGAAAACTTTCTGGAGGACGGAGGTGAGGCAGGAGAGGAAGAGCTTGAAGATGTTCCCATGGATCTGAACCTTGAAGATGGTGAACTCGTGCCTGGAGAGAGGAATCTCTCCCAGGACGATAACGACCAAGATCTTCCGGAAATTGAACTCTAGAAATGGAAAAGCGGTTGGAAGAAAACGCCGGGCAGTTTGGGCAGAGGGATGTTGAGATAAAAGCAGTCCCTGCCGGATTTGCATGCCGGGTTGCGGCTATGATGATTGATTGCGCTTTTCTTGGCATCCTTATGGCCGCCTGTTTTTTCATTTTTGCTCTGGTTGTGGCTGTTTTCCCTCCGGCAAATGCCGTAAATCTCTTTCGTCTACTCGGGATGACTTTGCTTCTGTCACTGGCAGGGCCCTTTATTCTGGCGTTTGTTTATTTTGTTGTTTTGCACAGCTTCGGCGGGCAAACCCTGGGGAAAGTTTTCATGGGGATTTGTGTTGTTTCCGGAGGGAGACAAGGGCTGAGTGTCGGTGGGGCGTTTTTGCGTCTGGTTGGCTATTTTGTCTCACTCATTCCTTTTGGGGCAGGTTTTTTGTGGGTGGTGCTCGATAAAAATCATTCCTCATGGCATGATAAACTCACCTGCAGTAACGTCATTTTTTGTGAATGATAAAGCCGATCAAGGGGGTACTGAAAAAAGTGCCCTTTGGTATAAAAAAATCTTGACAAGCTCCCTTCATTTCTGTACTTTCCACCCTTCATGCCGGGATAGCTCAGTCGGTAGAGCAACGGACTGAAAATCCGTGTGTCCCTGGTTCGATTCCTGGTCCCGGCACCAAGAAACAAAAGGCTTTGCAGCGATTTCGTTGTAAAGCCTTTTTTGGTTTTTGGTCGTATTCTGGTCGGGTGGTAATTTTTTCTGGTTTTTCCCTGTAATTTCCCCAGGTTTAAATCTCATTTCCATAGTCACCCATTTAGCAAAATTTTGTCCAGGTTGTAGATATTCAGCATTCTGTTTGTCTGAGCTTGGAATCCTTCTTTAATTCACTCACGAGTTATAGGTGTTATCATATCGGCATTGATGTGTTTTTCTGGGATAATGCCAAGCGTATCCGTGCCAGAAAACGTTTTGATGAGAATGGTGTAAAATATTATAAGATTTATGGGCCGTTATTTTTTTGGTCAGTGACTGCTTTTAATGAAAAGTTTGATGTGATGAATGATCCTGATGAGGTTGTCATTGACTTTGAAGAAAGCCGTGTTGTTGATATGTCAGCAATTGAGGCTTTAAAAAAAATAACGGAACGCTACCGTAAAGTAGGCAAAAAAATACACCTCAAGCACCTTAGCCCTGATTGCAGAAAGATATTGAAGAATGCCGAAGAAATAATCGTAGTGAATGTGTTGGAAGATCCAACGTATAAGCTTGTTGTAGATAAGCTGTAGAGTAATTCATATGCCAGCCGTAGGTACCTTTTTTTCTGATCTATTCGGCAAATATAGTCAGAATTTCTTAAGTTAAGGAGAATATTATTTCAACCGAGATATGTAAAAAATGCGCTGAATGTTGTAAACATCATCCTTTTGTTGAATTGTCTAAAAGTGAAATGAATTCGTTAGAATACGCGACAGGATTACATTTTAATGATTTTACAAATCAAAAAGGGAAAGGCGTTGAAGAATATTTTTTCAAATTTCAAGAAAATGGAGATTGTTTTTTCTTAAATGAGAAGGATGGTAGTTACTCCTGTGCTGTATATGGGGCAAGACCAGGAATTTGTAAAAATTATCCATCAAAACCCGGACAGAAAAAAGCCTGTGATGCAAATAGGGAAAAATTTCTGACTAATTTCGTCTAACAATATTATGTGTTTGGCCCTCCCTCATCTCCTTCTGACAAGAGAACATGACCGATAACAATATTATAGAATTAACCCCTTTCCGTGCCGATCTCACCCGTGCGCTGACACGCCGGGGTGAGCGACTTCTGGTCTCGACCGACTTGGCCGACGAGGTCGCAACCCTCGAACCGTTAGAAGCATACTATATCGTCAGGGAGCTAGGCTTGGATCAAGCCCTACCCATCGTGTTCCAACTGAGCCCAGACCAATTGGAGGCCTGTGTTGATCTGGATTGCTGGAACCGTTACGATTTTACCGCCGACAGTCTTGATGAATGGCTGACTGCCTTTGCACAAGGTGGCCCCCAAAATCTGGCAAGATCCTTTTTTTCCCTGAAACATGTTGTGCAGCTCCTCTTTCTGGCCCAGACCGTTACTGTGTATGATCCTGATACTGATCAGGTTCCTCCAAAGGACCAGGAGAAAGACACGATCCGAGCCATGACCCCGGACGGCTTCTATCTCCTGGAGTTGAAGACTGAAATTGCGCTGAAGATACATCCTTTTACTTTATTGGATGCCCTGTACCAATACGATCCCACCGGTACACACCAACTTCTCAGCGAGGTCCGTGTTGATCTGCAGACTCAAATCGAAGAAGAAGCCTTGCGTTTCCGAAACGGTCGCATGGAGGATATTGGATTTGTAACACCAGACGAGGCCGCTGTTCTCTTTTCTCGGCCAGACATTCGTCAGCCGTTAGCTCGGTCCAAGAATCCGATAGACTGCGCACCCACCCGGTTACCTTCTGTGTATGCCAGCTCCTTGGTGGAAACCAGCCTGCTCCAGCAGGCCTTGGCTTTGATTACTGACCAGGATTTTTTGTCCCTTCTGGAGCAGGAAATTGTCTTGGCTATAAACAGCGCGATCATCGCCTATGGAGAAAAAACACAGGATGTCGAGCAGATATCGGACATTGCCGAGCGGGTGCGAGACACCATTTCCCTGGGTTTGGAGTCCCTGGTAGGCCAGCAAGAATCCGACTGCCTCTT
>PJEL010004645.1_pt1 | contig 11241 bp, 4 predicted proteins | sample 1853271 | NCBI WGS metagenome assembly PJEL01 (sample SAMN08108733, study PRJNA415343) | Invertebrate metagenome, whole genome shotgun sequencing project. | host: Globobulimina | place: Sweden: Gullmar Fjord | collected 2015-08 | reverse complement strand
ACGCAAAGTAATTAGTCTTTAACCCCTCCCGATTAAAATTAAAATAAGCGAATCTCTATGCCTGCAATATCCGTTAAAACTTTTGCCGGTGAACGGCCTAAAGTCGATCCGCGTTTACTCCCCAACGAATCAGCATCTAAAGCATACGGTTGTCATTTTGATAATGGCAACCTTTCACCGCTAAAACGTCCCGCACTAACCGGAATATCTGTACTGCAAAACGCAAAAACCATCTACCAGCACTTAAATGAGCATTGGTTTGCGTGGGATAAGGTAGTTAACGCTGTAGCGAGCCCTATAGCGGATGATCCGTGGCAACGCGTTTACTTTACCGGCGATGGTTACCCGAAAGTTACAAACAACGCTATTTTTAGTGGCTCAAACATGCCTGCTAATGCTTACCGATTAGGCGTTCAAGCGCCAGAGGCGCCAATAATTTCGGTTGTTACCGATGCGGCTACCGATGAAATAGATCCTAATGATGATGAAACACGCTACTACACACATACTTTTGTGACTGAGCAGGGCGAAGAAGGCCCGCCAGGTGAAGCGTCACAACGTATTGACATTAGATACCCGGATGAAGAAGGTACATACGTAACGCTTGCTTTATCGCCGCCAAATGTAAATGCGTCAAATATAACGCACCGCAGAATATACAGAACGGCAACCGGCGGGGGCATAGCAGATTACTTGTTTGTGGCAGAGATACCCATTTCACAAAACCAATTTGTAGATAACATTCCAACGGACGAGTTAGGTTCATCACTTGATACATACGATTATGAAATGCCCAACGAAAACATGATCGGTTTAACGTCAATGGCGAACGGGATACTTGCGGGCTTTTTTGATAGTACGGTTTGTTTTAGCGAGGCGTACTTGCCGTATGCTTGGCCGAGTGGTTATCAGCTCACAACCGAGCATGAAATTGTAACCATTGCTGCGCTTGGTAATACGCTAGCGGTGCTAACAAAAGGCTATCCGTACTTATTTAGCGGTATTAGCCCCAATGCGATGGCCGGCCAAAAATTAGAGTCGAACCAATCTTGCACAAGCGCGCGATCTGCAGTGATTGTAAATGGCACACTAATATACGCGAGCCCTGACGGCTTGATAGGTTTAACTAGCGGCGGCTTAACCATGCTAACCAACCAGGTAATAACGCGTGAGCAATGGCAAGAGTATGAGCCAGAAACAATTGAAGCCTATCACCAAGAAGGCCGTTATTTAGCTTTTTACGGCGCCAATTTAGATAAAGCGTTTATATTCGACCCGAACACAGGGGATTTTAGACACTTTACAGCTACAGCCAATTGCGGGTTTAACAGTTTGGTCGATGACACATTATACATTTGCCAGGGTGCGAATTTGAGTAAATGGGAATCAGGCCCGTCTTATATGAGCTATGAATGGAAATCTAAGGACTTTTCAGCGAATGACCTAAGCTTTGCATGTGCAATGGTGAAAGGCGTTAACCTGAGCCTTGCAGGGCTTAGAATATACGCTGATGAAGCGGAGGTTTTACATTTGGAGCCAGGGCAAGTGCCACAATCAGCATTTAGACTACCTAATACGCGTGGTAATTCATGGTCGTTTGAGGTTTATGGGCAAGCGACCATTCACAGTATATCTATTGCAACGACTATGAGAGAGGTAGCAGCCTAATGGCAAAATTAAAAAAAGGCACGTTTCCAGGCATAGTAAGAAAAGGCCGACAAGATCCCACCAGTAGCGCTATTACCGAAAACATAGAAATATTAACAGGCCAGCGTGGCAACAACCGAGCCTTATTAATAAGCGACCTTGTTGATCTCGATGAAATGAAGCGCAAAGCGCTTATTAATAGCGCCAGTAGCGGAACGAATAGCGGCGGATTGCCGATAGCAACCGGCGGCGTGGAAAGGCCGCACGCGCCTGTCAATCTATCGGCCACAGGTGGCTTTACATTTATTGCAGTGAGCTGGGAGCATCCTACTTACAGAGGCCATGCTTATGCTGAAATATGGCGCAGTGAAACAGATTCATTTGGCAGTGCAACGCTTATAGCAACCGAAGTCGCAGACGTATTTAGCGACACTGTAAGCATGGGGGCTAAATACTATTATTGGGTTCGCTTTGTAAACGTTGCCGATATGAAAGGGCCAACACAAGGCGCAGCAGGTGTTTTTGCAGAAACGCAGCAATCAGCAGAGCTTATACTCAATGAAATTGGCGGACAGATCGAAAAGTCGCACCTTGGTACTTTTTTAATGTCAGCCATTGACTCAATACCCGCATTAGAATATTCAATTGATCAAGTTCAGCTTGAAACAATACCCGCTTTACAGGTTGATGTTGATCAGTACGGAATTGATATAGGCGCGTTACGCCAAGACGTAAATCAACATTTAATTGATATACCCGCACTACAAACAAGCCTAGACAATATAAACCTCGTTGAAATACCTTCGCTAAAGGCTGATTTAGACAATATAAACCTTGTCGAGTTGCCCGCGCTAAAAACTGATGTTGATCAATTCAAGATTGATATACCTGCACTGAGAGAGGACGTTGACCAAAATTTAGTTGATATTCCTAATATAAAAACAATTGTAGAACAACATTCTATTGACATCCCTAACATACGTGCAGACGTTGACCAAAATTTAGTTGATATACCCAACATAAAGAGTGATTTAGATTCATTCAAGGTCGATATTCCAGCTATAAAGCAAGATATTACTGATCTAAGTAGTGAGACTGGTGAGGTAAAGGATTTAGCGGATGAGGCACAGTCAAGAGTAGAATCAATAGAGATCAGCAATGATTCATTGGCTCGTCAATTAATTGAGGCCGCAGTTGTAAATGATGAAAACTGGCAGAATAACACTGTTAAATTCACGTTGTTTGAATCTAAGCTGGATGGCGTAAACGCTCGCATTGAAGCTGAATTTTTGACTAAAGCAGAAGCGAACGAAGCGATAGCAGCAGCAGCAGAGACTATACGAGTAGAAATAGAAGAACATGGCACATCTTTAAGTAGCGATATATCCAATACTTATTACACCAAGGCTACAACTGATCAGGTAATCGCAACGGCACGCGAACAAATTAAATCTGAGATTGAAGATCCTGAAGGTAGCAGTATTGGCGCATTGTTAGACACTCAATATTATACAAAAGTAGATGCCGACTCTGCAATTAGCCTATCTTCGCAACAAGTTAAAGCAGCGATTGAAAATACAGATGGCGACAGTTTAGGCGCACTTTTATATAACGATTATTACACAAGTTCCGATACTGATGGTGCTATTGCCGCGTATGGATTACAGCTAAAAAGCGAAATCGAAGATCCTAACGGCAATGGGTTAGGCGCAACACTGCAAGAAAACTATTACACAAAAACTGCAACTGATAGCGCGATGAGTGAGTTGGTTACGAATTTAAGCGCAGTCATTGAAGATGGAGACGCAGACACACAAAACCAAATAACCGCTTTGTTAGATCAGAGTTACTATACAAGTGCGCAAGCAGATAGCGCTATAAGTCAAGCAACTACACAGCTAAGCTCGCAGGTTAATACCGCTATAGGTCAAGTTGAGCAAAGCATTAATGAAGCCGTAGATCAGCGTTTTGATGGTGTTGAAGGTAGCTTTGGTGAAGTCGAGCAAAAATTCGTAACAATCAACGCGACACTAACCAATGATTATTACACTAGCGCAGAAACCGATCTTGCAATGGTGGCTTCATCTCAGCTATTAAAGGCCGAGATTGAAAACCCCGCAGGTAACAGCTTGGGAGCAACGCTTTTCAATGATTACTCTACTAAGGTTGATACAGAGCAAGCCGTAGCACGCGCGATTTTCGATCTTAACAGCCAATTTGATCCACTGGCGCAGGCGGTTATAGATAATGCGCTTTCCAACGATGAAGCGATTGAACGACAGCAGGCGATCACCGCTGACATTTTAAGAACGCAAGAAGTAATAACCAGTGAATCTCAAGCGTTAGCTCAGTCACTATCAGTTATTGAAACTCAGTTTAATGATAGCAGCGCAAGAATAACTGCGCTCGATAAAGCCGTATCGAACAACATAAGTTCTAGCGCTCAAAAAATATTTCAGCTTGATAGCAAGGTAGAAAGTAATCAATCTTACTTAGAAGTAAATTATTTTACTAAAACGGACACTAATACAGCGATTAGTGAAGCGACCACAGCATTGAAGTCACAGGTTGAAAGTGGATTTCAGTCAGTATTAACCAATGATTACTATACCGCAGCAGATACAGACAGCGCGATAACTCAAGCAAGTACGCAGCTACAATCTAGCATTGATGGTGTTAGTGCTGATCTGCATGCCAATTATTACACCTCCACGGAATCTGATAGCGCAATAAGCCAAGCAGCCACCGCGTTAAAGTCAGCCATTGATGGCGACATTGCGGACGGTGATCAAGGTGTTGTTGACGGTATTAACGCTGAATTGCAGGCCAATTATTCAACTACAGCTGAAACAGGGCTAGCAATAAGCCAAGCAACCACAGCGCTCAAGACAGAAATAGAGGGGAGCTTGGGCAATGTAACTGCTGACTTGGAAAGCAATTACTATACAAGTGCTGATACTGACACGGCGATAAGCCAGGCTACACAATTATTGCAATCGGCCATTGAAGATCCAAACGGCACTAGCCTTGGTGCTACGCTTTTCAATGACTTCTCAACAAAAGTTGATGTTGACCAAGCGGTAAGTGATTTAACAACACAATTAAATACCAGTGTTGACAATTTAGAGTCAGATATTTACGAAAACTTTTATACTAAAACGGACGCTGATAGCGCTGTTTCAGGAAGTGTAACGGCATTAAAGTCAGAGTTAATACAAGCTATTGAGGACGGAGATACAGAGCTTGCGCAAACTATCTCTGCAGATCTGCAAGTAAATTACTATACTAAAACGGATGCTGACAGCGCTATTAGCGAAGCTGTAACAACACTAAAATCAAGCATTGATACAGACATAGGCAACATAGAGTCAGACTTACAAACAAACTACTATACTAAAACGGATGCTGACAGCGCTATTTCTCAAGCAACGCAGATGCTTCAATCTGCTATTGAAGATCCAGAAGGTAGCAGTATTGGCGCTACGCTATTTACTGACTATTCAACAACTGTAGAAGTTAATTCATCTATTGCTAACGCAGTTACTCAACTTAACTCAACAATAGATGGTGTCTCATCAGATATTTACGAGAACTTTTACACTAAAGCTGACGCTGATAGCGCTATAAGTTCAGCTACACAATTACTGCAAGCAGCTATTGAGGACCCTAGCGGAAGCAGCTTAGGCGCAACGCTATTTACTAGTTATTCAACGACTACTGAAATTAATCAAGCAATCAGCGATGTAACAACACAGCTAAATTCAAATATTGACGGGTTAGAAGCAGACGTTTACGAAAACTTTTACACAAAAACAGACGCGGACAGCGCGGTTTCTGGCAGTGTAACGGCGCTAAAGTCTGAATTAATACAGGCTATAGAGGACGGCGATACAACATTAAGTCAAAATATAACCGCTGATTTACAACAAAACTATTACACGCAAACTCAAGCAAATAGCGCAATAAGCCAAGCAACCACCGCGTTAAAGTCAGCCATTGAAGATCAAGAAGGGGATAGCTTAGGCGCTGAATTGTTCACCAAGTATTACACCAAGACTGATACAGACGGCGCACTAGCAGAATTAAACACGCAAATTAGAGCTGAATATCAACCGTTAAGTGAGGCGGTTATTGAAAACGCGCTTGCTAATGACGAGTCTAATAGCCAGCGTTTAAAGTATGAAGCTGAAATAATCTCAAAGCAGCAAGTGTTAGTTGATGAACAAGGGGCTTTGGCCGATTCTATATTTGCACTGCGCTCAGAATTTGGCGGGAACCAGGCAGAGCTTTACACATTGCGAGAAACGTTTGCAAATAACGTGCTCGCGACTGCAAAAGAAGTTAACCGGCTAGAGTCATCTATTGACGGTGTTACAGCTACGCTATTGAATAACTATGACACATCGGCCACCGCGAGAGAGGCAATTGTTAGTGCTGTATTAGCGTTAAAATCTGAAATTGAGGACCCGAACGGCGACAGTGTAGGCGCTAATCTACAAGTAAATTACTACACTAAAACTGATACTGATAGCGCGTTAAGTGATTTAACAACGCAATTAAACTCAAATGTAGATGGCTTATCCGCTGATATTTATGAGAACTTTTATACTAAAACAAATGCCGATAGCGCGATAAGTTCGGCGGTGACAGCGCTTAGGTCTGATTATGAAAGTGATATTGCTGATATTAATGCGGGGCTTGATCTAAATTACTACACTAAAACGGATGCTGACACAGCAATTGCACAGGCAAGCACAACGTTAAAAGCAGCTATTGAGGATCCGAACGGTGACAGTGTTGGTGCAACGCTGTTTAATGAGCACTATACGAAGGTTGGCGCTGACAGCGCTATTACAGCCGCGACTATAGCGTTAAAATCTGAAATAGAGGACCCAAACGGAGCAAGCATTGGCGCAGACCTGCAGCAAAATTATTCAACGACTGTTGAAATGGGCGAGGCTATTAGCGAAGCGACAACGCAGTTACAGTCAAGCATTGACAATGCCAGCGCTGACATTTACGAAAATGTATACACCAAAACAGCAGCCGATAGCGCGATAAGCTCAGCGGTAACCGCATTGCGTTCTGATGTTGAAAGCGATATAGGCGAGATTAATGCGGGGCTTGATGAAAACTATTACACTAAAGCCGATACTGATAGCGCGATAGCTCAAGCTGATCAGCTTTTAAAGTCTGGCATCGAGGACCCTAACGGCGATAGCATTGGGGCTACGCTCTTTAATTCTTATTACACAAAAGCAAATACCGATAGTGCAATAAGCAGTGCAACGAACGCAATGCAAGCAACCATTGAAGATCCTAACGGGCATAGCGTTGGCGCTGATTTACAGCAAAATTATTCAACTACCGCTCAAACTGGTTTAGCAATATCACAGGCAACGCAACAACTAAAATCAGCGATTGAAGATCCCGAAGGCGATAGCTTAGCAGCTGACATATATCAAAACTTTTCAACGAAAACCGACACTGAATCAGCGATAAGCACTGCTACCACCGCTTTAAAGTCAACTATTGATAGCGATATTGCAGATGGTGATCAAGGCGTTAAAGATGAAATAAACGCAGACCTACAGGTAAACTACTCGACGACGGCAGAAACAAACACAGCAATAAGCCAGGCAGCCACCGCACTAAAAAGTGAAATTGAAGATCCTGAGGGTAGCAGCATTGGCGCAACCTTGTTTAATGATTTTCAAACTAAAGCGGATGCAGAAGAAGCGACCGCAAGCTCTAGCCAGCAGTTGCGAGCAGAGTTTATACCAAGCGCACAAGCGATTATTGAAAACGCGTTAGCGAATGACTTAGAAGGTGAGAGAAGGACTTTTGCAGAAGCGGACTTAATATTAAACCAGCGCGTGTTAGCCAACGAGCAAACAGCATTGGCAGAAAGTGTTTTTGCTTTAAATGCGTCAATTGATGAAAGCAAAGCAGGTTTATACCAACTGCAAACCACTTTTGCCACCAAAACGCAGGCAACCGCACAGGACTTATTAAAGCTTGATAGTGACGTTGGTAATGTAAAATCAGACCTGGTAAATAATTACTTTACTAGCGCAAAAGTTGATGAAGCGATAACTGAAAAAACAAACGCGCTAAGAGCGGCCATTGAAGATCCTGGTGGTGACAGCATTGGCGCCGATTTACAAGAAAACTACTACACAAAAGTAACGGCTAACGATGCCATAAGCGAAGCGACAAACCAGCTAAAAGCGGCCATTGAAAACCCTGACGGCAATAGTATTGGCGCAGATTTGTATAGTAATTACTACACAAAAGTAACGGCTGACGAAGCGATAACGGCAAAGATAGACAACCTAAGAGCTGAAATAGAAAACCCTAACGGCACAAGCATTGCGGCTGATTTACAGGAGAACTATTACACTAAAGTAGATACCGATGGTGCAATAACTGAAAAGACCAACGTACTAAGAGCGGCCATTGAGGACCCGAGTGGTGACAGTATAGGCGCTTTTCTTGCCAGTGATTACCTAACAAAAGTTGACACCAATAGCGCAATAACCGCAGCGACAAATGCGTTAAGGTCTGTAATCGAAGATCCTAACGGCTCAAGCATTGGCGCAGACTTGCAAGCTAACTACTTAACAGAAGTTGGTACTAACGATGCCATAACAGAAGCAACAAACATTTTAAAAGCCAGCATAGAAAATCCTGATGGCGATAGCATAGGTGCGACACTTTATGACAATTACTTTACCAAGGTGGATACAAATGATGCGATCACTGAGGCAAGGCAGATACTTAAAGCTGAAATAGAGGACACCGAAGGCAATAGCGTTGGCGCAGCATTAGAAGTGCTAGGAAATACCGTAGCTAATAACGCAGGTGAATTTAATGCGATGTGGGGCGTTAAAACAACGGTTGCAGGATTAACTAGCAGCTTTGGCCTTGTTAATGATGGTGTTGAGCCTATATTCGCAGTTAAAGGCGCTAAGCTTGCCGTTATAACAGATCAAGATCCTACTAACTTAACCCCTGTCTTTTCGGTATCGGATGGCAAAACGGTTATAAATACGGCGATTATTGACGAGGCATTTATAAAAAGCCTGGTTACTGATGACCTGCTTGCCAATAGGTTGCTTGTTGGCTCAAGACTGACAACGCCATCAATTAATTACAACCCAAGCAACGGCGCAAGAAGTGGTAATTTTTCGATTGATCCGAACGGTAACATGCTTGCTAAAAGTGCCACGCTTCAATCTGTAACCATTAAAGATAACAACGGAAACGTTGTAATGTCATCGACCGGCGCAATACCGTCCTCTAAAGTTACAGGGCTAGGAAGCTTAGCTTCTAAAGACTCAGTATCTTATAACGAGGTAACAGGGAAGCCCGCGCTGGGCTCGCTTGCTTATTTAAACTCGCTTGCTTATGACAGCATAACGGGCAAACCTTCACTTGGTCCATTCGCAGGGCTTAGTAAAATATTGAGTTCAAACGTTACAACCTACATTGCCAATGGCGCTATTGGTAGCGCGCAAATAGACCAAGCTTACATAAACCAATTGTTCGGTCAAAATGCGAGTTTTTACGGCACTGTTTATGCTGACAATATAGATGGTGACGTAACAGATAGCATGGTTAAGACACCATCAGCCAGCGCAATGGCAAGCACAAGCTATACCGAGGTTCTGAGGTTTAACGTATCGGCAGAGTCATTTAAAAGAACGATAACCATAAGCCCCGTAATGGTTGAGGATGATGATTGGCGTAACTATTACTATCAAGATGATATTAACGCAGACGTTGCTTTTTATAAGGGCAGCTCTCTGATAAAGAGCTTTCACTTTAGGCTCGGCGGAGGTACAAACCGAGTAACATCAATGGTGGCATCAATGCTAAACGCAAACGAGGCCGGAGTTTTTGTTGTCAAAGTCAAGGTTTCAGGCGATGCGGCAGCAAACAGCCTAGTATCAGTGAACGGGCCTGTTATCCTCTCAGCCTTTAAGCGCGGCTCTACAATATCATAATGGATAAACCCCCCAATATAGGTTAGTATTTCTACATAATGGAAAAGTCGTATCTGCAATGCGTGTCGTGGTTTAAACACCGCGACCGGCTTAAAGAGCCAATAACTCGAATAGGTAATATTGCAAACGACCCACACCTATACCAAGAAATCGACAAAGCCTGCTCAAACGAGTGGGCTTTTTTGTTTTTGGTGCCAGATGGCTTTTTTATTTTGCGGCCTCGTCACATTGAAAACAAAACCTTTATCGAGATAACAGTAGCGTCATGCCACGGCGGGAATGCTACGCAGCGTTACCTACATCACATCATTAGGCTTGCTAAATGCGGCAAGGCTCAATTTATCGAATTTGCAACCGCTAGACGCGGGTTTAACAAAGTAGCTCCCTCGCATGGCTGGGCTCACGCTGGCGTGCGTGATGGTTTAACCGTGTGGCGACACTTTTTAGGGGATTAAGATTCATGGGTAAGTCCAACGAAGTCAAAGAAACATCGTACGAAAAAGAGCTAGCAAAAGTATATGCCGAGGAATGGGGCTACTACCAAGACAGCATTGTACCGTTTGAAAACATGGTTATTGACGATGCCAAGCAAGCCAATGACGCAAGCGTTTACGATGACATAGCCGAGAACACCAATATTGGTTATAAAAAATCGTTTTCAGATGCCAGCAATAACGCACTATCAAGCATGGAAGCCAATGGCATAAACCCCAATAGCGGTAAATTTAAAAGCGTTGTTAGTGATATGGCAGACAATGAAGCGTCAGTAACAAGCGATGCTAAGTCACGATCACAAGTGGCCGGCCAAGAGCGTTACATAGGCAAAATGAGCAATGTAATGGCGATGGGCCAAGGGCAATCACAAGAGGCGACAGCAACGCTTAGCGATATAGCAGCAAGCTCGCAACAAAAAGCGTTTAATGATGCAGCAAACAGCAGAGCCCAAAGCGACTCAATAATTGGCGCTGCGGGTGCGCTTGCTGGAGCAGCAGGAAGTTATTATAAAAACTTACCACCCCCAAAAGCTGATGCAGTGATCAACCCTAACGCAGCAACACCAAGTGATATAAATAAATCACTAATGGGAGGCGGTTAATATGAGTTTCAACTTAGCAAGCAATAACGACCCCAGCAATTGGACCGTATAGGAGAAACCTATGGACGATGATTTTGAATACGACATTTACGATGTTGATACCACCAATATCAGGACTGATAAATATCAAAACGCCCTGGCGGATCTAACTCGCCAGCAATTTGAAGATTACAAAAACCGTTTCTTGCCAGTTCAAGAAGAATTGTTTGGCTTAGCAACTAGCGACAAGTTGCTAAATGAACAGATGGCGCGCAATGAAAAAAATATAAACACCTCTTTCAATCAATCAAAGGTGGCCGAGTCTCAGCGCATGGGGCGATACGGTTTAACACCGGACGAAACAAAACAAAGCAGCGCCAATACAGGTTTATTAAAAAGCCTTACAACGGCCTCTGTAAACAATGAAACGCGTGAATCTGTAGACGATTTACAAAACCAAATACTAACGGGGCAAGGCGGCGCGCCTAAGTCTCTAGCTGATATTGGAGG
>PJEL010004644.1_pt1 | contig 11243 bp, 12 predicted proteins | sample 1853271 | NCBI WGS metagenome assembly PJEL01 (sample SAMN08108733, study PRJNA415343) | Invertebrate metagenome, whole genome shotgun sequencing project. | host: Globobulimina | place: Sweden: Gullmar Fjord | collected 2015-08 | reverse complement strand
TATAATGGAAAAAACTAATGTTGGAAAAGTATTGCTAGCAAGTGCTTTGTTGGCATTATCGGCTTGTGGTGGTTCTGATGGCAGTTCAGAAGTTACCCCTGTTGACTCCCAACCGCCAGTGCCAGTACCGATAGAGCAACCTACTTTACCTGACAATAATCTAAGTAAAAATTTGGTCGGTGATATCTCATACCTAAAACTCACCAATAGAAGTCCAAACTGTGCTGATTATGTCGGTAACTACATCGCTAATATTTTTGATAATCAGCAAGGTATTTACCTGACCAGCAACTTAACCATTACCGCAAATAGCACGCACTGTACTTTTACCAGTAATAATATTCCTAATCATGACGTTGGCGGCAATACCACCACGGGTAAAGATTTTGCTTCTGCGGTACAAGCAAATACTCGCGACTACATTCTGAACGTGCCGCGCGAGCCATCAGCACAATCAACACTTAGCTATGTGCAAAAAGTTGCCGGCATGTTGACCCTCAATGGTATTTTGCTCAACGGTGTTGATTTAGATATGGACTCGGCTTTTTGTTATCACCCAGATATTAATACCGCATTAAATATTGGCTTAGGCACACGCACACAGTGTGGCCTAAATGCTGATTGGTACGCCGTACCTGCCAATAATCCTGAGATAGTGACGTTAGATGAGTTTACTGGCCATGCATTTGATGGACGTTATCATTACCATGGCGACAATCATGGGCTTTCACATTTGGAGTCTGATGAGACTTTGTCATTTAATGCTGACGATGTTGACCCTAGTGGCTCTCCTGTTATCGGTTTTGCTGCTGATGGCTATCCTATCTATGGTCATTATTTTTATGATACAAAAACTAATAGCCTTAGAAAGGCCCAATCGAGCTGGGCAACCTACACCAGCGAACGTGAAACACCACAAGGTTCAAGCATAGCGGCACCTTCTATCGCTACCCACCAACGCGGACTGTTTGTAGAAGACTGGTATTTTCAACAAGGCAGTGGCGATCTAGATGAATGCAATGGCATGACCGATGCCTACGGCAATTATGGCTATTACTATACCGAAGATTACCCTTATGGTCCGTTATGTACCCAAGGGCAACCTGATGCATCTTTCACTCAAGACGCTTCGGCATTTACCGGCGGTTAACTCATTGCTATTGCAATGTATATTCATCAATAAAATGGCCAAACTTGTCTTAAATATTTTTTACACTAATGGCATAAGCTGGGCGAATACTCCAACTTTGCTTAGGTTTGCTTTTTGGCCTAATCAACATAAACCAAATGAAAAATGCTGTTGTAGTCAATTGGCTAGCAATAGCAAACCAGCTGGGCAAACTTGCAGATAAATCAATTAAAACGCCATCATTAGGAAAAAGACCAACACCAAACAGAGAAGGAATTCGATACCAGTAATAACAACTTACTGCTGCTACCACAAATAACTGATTGAGTAGCTGAGCTTGCTTGTTATTCAAGCGTGACTTAATCATTAAATAGATGAATAAAGAAAATGCACCTGCGATAAATGGCCACGCATACGTTGTTATTACTTGCTCAAAGGAGAATGGCAAAGTGTAATCAGGCACATGACACCAGCCCCAAATATAACCAACAAATCCCCCAGTCATAATTTTTGCAGCAAAACGCTCTGGCGCGATATTTCTGGTCAGGTTAATCGACATTTTTTGTGTCGCATCAGGGCACAGTGATACGCACTGCTGACAACTTTTGCAATGCGCGTTATCCGTAGTAAGAAGTGGCGTACCACCATACATTCGTTCAACAGAATGAATCGGGCAAGCAGTTGCACACCAACCACTGCGCCATTCAAAAAACATTCCCATGGTTATCGCGATAGCCGTAGCGCCAACCAACATTATCGCTGTTGCCATACCATTAGTATTTAACAGCAAGTGCCTAAACGGTACGATGAGTAATAAGGCAATTACACCTAATAAATAGAGTTTACCTTGATGCTCTAATGACAGCTTTCTAGGTTTTGCTATTTTCAGTTTTCTTGGCAATAAAGCCGTAGTAGACATTGGGCAAATATTTCGCCAGACACCGGGGATCAAAACCAGAATGGCTGGAGCAATAGGAATAAGTAAATTCCAAAAAAGAGTAATACCTATTGCTGGTTTAAAGATAAGAAAAAACACAATGGTTACGCCAATAAGCCATAGCGTCGTTTGTAATATTTTCCAAACATTGTCGGGCAATAAAATTTTTATCGGTTGAGCTTTAGTGGTTGGCATCTTTTGCTCCAATGGTAATGCTAATTGCATACCTTGAAGCTAAAGGGGAATGAAGCTTTGTGCTAATTGAATACTATAAAAGACTAACGGATTTTAGAATTTGTCAGCTTTTATATTATTCAGTTAGTTATTAAATGCATGATAGTGGTATTGGCTGATCACTTAGCCGCTTTAAACAATGAGCTACTCACTTGGTCAAGCTGATACTTTTCTATGCACTGTTTACATATGCACGCTTTTCCTTGCTGTTCTTTTGGCACACTGTTGATCAATTCTGTCGGCACTTTACTAGCAGCACACCAACAGTTACTACCTGCCGATACATCACAGTTATTCTTATTTTGGCAAAGCGGACAAAAGCTCATATTAGAGTTATTTGGCATACAACATACTTACATCAATTGAATAAGATATAGGCTAGCTCATTTAGCCCTTTCATTCATTACATATTCCTAATAATGATTTTAAGGCTATATTTTATTTCGGCTATACTCAGGTAATCACCGACCATCTTAGCTAAATATACATTTATGAGAATTTTTGTAACCTCACTGATTTTATTATTGTTGCTCTTGCCCTTAGCATTTGCGCAATCGATCAAAACTGTTGGGCCACAAAAAGCAAAAGATGCCAGTTATGACTACTTCATTCAGGTATTAAAAAAAACCTTAGCAATAACCGAGAAAGAGTATGGCGAAACCCAGTTAGATACCGTTCCTCATCCTGGGCAAGAGCGGGTCATGGTATTGCTTTCAATGGGAAAATTTTACGATGTGGTTTGGTCTGGCAGCTCAAAAAAACGTGACGAGCATCTATTAAAAATACCTTTTCCTTTATTTAAGGGCGGCTTAGGGTGGCGCGGTTCAGTTATCAGAAAAGATGATATTAAGAAATTTTCCCAAATTACTAAAAGCGAAGAACTCGCAAAACTCATTGCTTGCCAAGGCATGCACTGGCCAGATGCCGATATTCTCGAACAAGGAGGCTTAAAGGTATATCGCGTTACTCATTTTGACTCAATGCTGCAAATGTTAGTACTTAAACGATGCGATTATTTACCGCTGAGCATTTTTGAAGGAGATAGAGAACTCGCCATTGTCGCCAAAAGTTTCCCAAGCCTGATATTTAGTCATGATTTAATTATTAGTTACCCGTTAACGATGAATTTTTACGTGCATTCAAGTAATAATGTATTAGCAGAAAGATTACAATTGGGGCTTGAGCGTTTACATCACTCAGGGCAATTTCTTCAATTCATGCAGTCTCATCCACTAACGCAAAATGCATTTCCACTGTCACACTTTAGCAACGCCAATATTATTAACCTTGATAATCGTGATCATACCGGCGATGCGCTAGAAAGATATGGTTTAAAGTGGCCAAAGGCTAATCAAAAATAATCTGCTATTAACTCAGTATTAACCGTTTAAATTTTTTGCTGTTGCCGACATAATAGAACTACATCTCTTTTCTTGGATCGAAATATGTCGTTTGATGAAACTCAGTTAACCCAACTTACTTTACCCGTTACCAGTATATTAGGAGACGATATTAAATGGCGCTGGGAAGAACGTTTATCAGCGATGTTAAGTGAGTTTGCTCGAGACAAAAAAGAGCAAAAACTTGAAACACTTCGTCACTTTTTCCAGGATGAATGGGATAAAAAAAGCATTAAGCATTGCCCCAAAGCATTAACAGACCAATTAGGAACACTGGCAAAATTAACCAAAGACCAGCTTATATTTTCTTTACCTGCTAGCCAAAACCAACCAACATTAGTTGCTATGTGGTGGCCGTGGGGTCATGGCGGCACTTATTCGGTTAGAATAATAGCCTTTAAACAAGGTTATGAATACGATAATAGCCCTACAAAAAGAAACATTTTTTCTCGTTTAAAACTGCTATTTTCCTGAACAGAATTCTTCCATACTACTTCAAAAGGCGAATAGCCTTGATCATGCTGACAACTTAAGGATAAACCCATGCTTAAAAAGCTATTACTCGTGCTTGGCACTTTAGCACTTTCTCTTAATCTTAATGCCGCCCCTTACCAAGAAGGCAAGCACTACTCTGTTCTGCCTAATGCGGCAACATCAGCACCTGAGGTGCGCGAGTATTTCTCTTTTTACTGTGGCGCATGTAAAGGCTTTAATACCGTATTGCCCGAAATTATGGCAAGCCTTGGTAAAGATGTTGCGCTAAAAAAGACCCACGTAGATTTTATGGGGGGAGTAACACCAGAAATTCAGTTTTTACTGACAAAGGCACTAATTGTTGCTGAAGAAGTAGAAATAGACAAAAAGTTTTCATCAGCACTTTTTAACTATCTACAAGTTGAGCGCGCCAAAATAAGTAACGAAAAAGATATCCGCAATATTTTTATTTTAAGCGGTGGCGATGGTGTGACGTTTGACAAATCAATCAAAAGTTTTGGCGTAATAAGCAAAGCAAAACGCAACAAAAAAATCCAAGACGATTTGGCAAAACAAAGACTATTAAGCTCTGTTCCTACATTTGTCGTTAATGGTAAATATGTTATTAATGCTAAAGCGCTTGATCGTAATGACTACATTAACGATTACAAAAAAATAATCGCCTTTTTAGTCAGTCAATAAAAGCGCTTTGCGATAAAAACTAACGACGACGTGACGGCTTTTTATGACCAAGCGCACGTTGTCGAGCTTTTTGTTTAGAAACGCCCTTACCACCGCTTTTATTGGTTTTGGCAACTTTAGTTAAATCAGGCTCATAACCGGGATACCATTGCTGTAATAAACGTGCATCAAGTACCTCTTCAACCGCAGTAAACAGCCATTCTTCATCTGGACTCATTAACGATATTGCCAGACCTTCATTACCTGCCCTGCCCGTACGCCCGATTCGATGAATATAATCTTCAGCGATATAAGGTAATTCGTAATTAATCACAACTTTCAGATCGACTATATCTAAACCACGTGCGGCAACATCGGTTGCAACCAGCGCGCGTGTCTTTCCTTCTTTAAATTCAGCTAAGGCTTTTTCGCGCGCACCTTGTGATTTATCTCCATGAATTGACTGAGTTTTAATACCGTCTTTACACATTTCTTTCGCTAGAGCGTCTGCCCCTTGCTTTGTACGGGTAAAAATTAAAACCTGTTGCCAATTTTTCGAACCAATTAAATAGGAAGTTAACTCGCGTTTTCTATCACTATCAAGGGTATAAACAATTTGTTCAACTTTTTCTGCCGCGGTATTTCGTTCAGCTACTTCAATTAACTCTGGATCTGTTAGCAGTGTTTTACTCAGCTTAAAAATTGCTTGATCAAATGTTGCTGAAAATAATAACGTTTGGCGGTTTAAAGGCACTCTATTTAGAATGCGTTGAATTTCATCTTTAAAGCCAAGGTCTAACATTCGATCTGCTTCATCAAAAACCAAACATTCAATGCTGGTTAACGCGAGTGAACCATTAATAACGTGATCTAATAAACGCCCTGGAGTAGCAACAAGCACATCTACACCTTTTTTCAGCGCATCAATTTGTGGATTAATACTCACTCCGCCATAAGCTACCGCAATATTAATATCCGTATTTTCTGCATAACGTACAAAACTTTTATATACCTGTTGTGCTAGTTCTCTTGTTGGTGTTAAAACAAGTGCTCTTACTGGTTTTGATTGTTCAGCGGTTACAGGGCTTTGTAATAATGACTGCAAGATTGGTAGTGCAAACGCTGCAGTTTTACCCGTGCCTGTTTGCGCTCCTGCCATAACATCTTTACCGGCAATAATTTGAGGAATAGCTTTAAGTTGAATTGGTGTAGGTTGATCATAACCCAATGCATGCAACGCACTTTTTAGGCGTTTATCTAGGCCGAGTGTATTAAAATCTGACATTATCTATGCTTAGTTTTGATTGTAGTTAATTCACGTTCTAGTTCATCTGGGTAGAAAACTAGCCCCTGTTCTTGCTGGCTTGGAAAGACAACTAATGCCAGTTCATCATCAGCAAGCCCTGTTGACCATCTGCTTAACCATTTATTTAACGAAATGGCTTCAGGCTTACACGCTTGCCACTCTTCTGTTGCCCAAGCTTGAGCGAATTCTTGATTCGGCCACACGGGTACGCAATCTTCATCTTCGGTATTTAACATTACGCAACCATGCTCATCCGTTAAGATCCAAATCTCTTTATTTTCAATAACTTCTTTGAAAAAATAGCGAGCTCGCTGCTCATCATCAAAGTTAAGGATCTCTGCTATGCGGTTTTCATTAAGAGCGTTAGCCATTAGGTTTACCTAGTATAAGTGTCAGCATGTAATAATGGCGCTATTCTACAAAAATTTGCATCTCTTCGCCGATTTGTTTGCGCATATCCATTAATTTTTTTGCCGTATCATGCTGCTTTTTATCGGCTTCGGTTATTGGTTGCCATTGCGGCACACTTTCAGACTGCCCATTTTGGTCAACTGCTACCATTATGACAATGCAATGCGTAGTTAATCGACGATTAAGTGATTTAGGGTCACAAGCATTAACCTCAAGCGCAATATGCATAGAAGAATTGCCGGTGTAGATAACCTTTGCTTCAACTTCAACCAAGCTACCCACATGAATTGGGGCAACAAATCTAATCCCCCCCGCATAAGCAGTAACACAATAGCGACCACTCCAGCCCGCTGCACAAGCATAAGCAGCTAAATCAATCCATTTCATCACAGCTCCGCCGTGTACTTTGCCACCAAAGTTTACGTCTTGTGGTTCAGCCAAAAATCGTAGCGTTATATCGCGCTGTGGTTTATTCATCATGGATCTCAACTTTTGTTTTCGAAGCGTATAAGAATATTAAGCAGGTTTTATTCCACTAGCTTAGTTATTTTAATCATCTGAAAAATATACCTTTAATTACCTAGGGTAGAAAAAGCTTAGTATTTCTCAAGTCTATATTTGTTTATTGCACCAAAATAGCACAAATGGACCGTTAGATATTATTCTTTTATTGCCACAAGAAAGCATCTCACCAACTAAAAGATTAATGTATTATAGCGCCTTACACTTTTACTCAGTTAATTAAAGGCTTACCAATGAATATTTGGGTTGATGCTGACGCCTGTCCGGTTGTTATCAAAGAGATACTATTTAGAGCAGCAGAAAGAACGCAGATAAATACCACTTTGGTCGCTAATCATTATTTAAAAATACCACCATCAAAAGTGATTAATTTTGTGCAAGTTAGCGCGGGATTTGATGTTGCTGACGATGTCATTGTGCAACGCGCACTAGCTAATGATTTAGTGATTACTGCTGATATTCCACTAGCCGCAGAAGTTGTAGAAAAAGGCTGTTACGCACTTAACCCTCGTGGTGAGTTATATACCGAAAGCAATATAAGACAACGCCTTAACATGCGTGACTTTATGGATACACTTCGTTCAAGTGGTGTTGAAACAGGCGGTGTACCGCCAATAAGCCAAGCAGACCGTCAGGCGTTTGCTAATAATCTTGATAAACTATTAGCAAAACACCAAAAATAATAAGAGTTAGTTATAAGTAAACTAGCTTGTTGCGTTGTTTACTCTTCTGCGGTTACCGTTAGCTGGTTTATTAGCCGAGCTATTATCACGTCCACCGATATGACGTTTATTCTTGTTAGGCGGTTTATGGCCACGAGCGACATCACCTGAACGCTGACCATCTTTGTGTTCATAGTTTGAAGCGTTAGTATTTTTCACTTTTTTGGGTTTTTTCGCTTTTAATGGGCGAAGCTTACGTGATTCAGGTAAAGGATTTACCGCAATAAACCCATCGAATTCTTCACGAGGAATTAGGGTTTGAATTAAGTGCTGAATATCATCAAGCAACTCTATTTCGTCTGCACAAACCAAAGAAACTGCGCGGCCATTTGAACCCGCTCGACCAGTACGGCCAATTCTATGCACATAATCTTCAGGCACATTTGGTAATTCAAAATTAACAACTTGAGGAAGCTGGTCTATATCAATTCCTCGAGCAGCAATATCTGTCGCAACCAATACGTTTATTTCACCGCTTTTAAAGTTAGCCAAAGCCTTCGTACGCGCTCCTTGGCTTTTATTACCGTGAATCGCAGCCGCTTTAATATCATCTGCTTCTAACAGACGAGTAAGCTTATTGGCACCATGCTTTGTTTTCATAAAAACTAAAACTTGTTGCCAATTATTGTCTTTAATTAGTTTGGTCAATAGAACTGACTTTTTCTTTTTATCTACAGGATAAATTACTTGCTCGATCAATTCTGAGGTTGTATTTCTTGGCGTTACTGAAATTTCAATTGGGTTATTGACTAAGCCTTTAGCAAGATCTCTAATTTCTTCAGAAAAAGTAGCCGAAAATAATAAGTTTTGGCGCTGGCGAGGAAGCAAAGACAATATTTTTTTAATATCTCTCAAAAATCCCATATCAAGCATTCTGTCTGCTTCATCTAAAACAAGGATTTCGAGTTGCTTAAAGCTAACCGCTTTTTGGTTATATAAGTCTAGCAATCTACCAGGGGTTGCAACCAAAATATCAACTCCACCTCTCAAACGCGTCATTTGTGGATTTATTTTTACTCCACCAAAAACAACTGTCGATGTAAGAGGTAAATGCTTACCATAAGTTTCTACACTTTCTGATATCTGTGCAGCTAGCTCTCTTGTTGGCGTTAAGATAAGGGTTCTTGCTTGATTTGCTCTCGCTTTTGGTCCTTTGGATAAACGTTCAAGAATGGGCAATGTGAAACCGGCTGTTTTACCTGTACCCGTTTGCGCAGCCGCCATAACGTCTTTACCATCCATTACAGCAGGGATAGCTTGTGCTTGAATTGGCGAAGGTTGATCGTAACCTTTTTCCGCGATAGCTTTTAAAATAGGGGCAGACAAGCCTAATGAGGTAAAACCCATAGATAATTCTCTTTAATAACGTTTGGAAATGGACCAAAATCTGGCGGCGGTGAAGAATACAGTATAGCTAGCATAAGTGCAATTTTACCCGCCTAGCGCAAATTTAAATTTCAAAGGGGCTAAATAGCTACGAACTCTTTTAGCCAAAAACTAGACAGCACTTAAAATATCAGTTAAAAGCAAGTATCAACTATCATTTATGCTAAACGGATCACATGGCAGACAGTAATTTTAAAGATAGCAGTTTTTTAATTATTGATAGTATCAAGCAATCGCGAGATACCTTAAAAACATTTGCATCCAATCTTGGCTGCTCTAGAGTTGATTTGGCCTACCGTATGGCTGATATCGTTAATCATTGTGAAAATATTTCATACGATGTACTTCTCTTGGGTTACGACTTAGGTGAAGGAAAAGAAAACGGTCAACAAGTATTAGAAGAGTTAAGAGAACGCTCATTACTTGGTCGTCATTGCATCGTTATAATGATCACCGGTGAAATTACCCAAGCAATGGTACTTGCCGCACTCGAACATAAACCTAACGAATACCTTGCTAAGCCATATACACTTAATGACTTATTATCGAGATTAAATCGCTCATACAAAAAAGTGAGGGCAATGCGAGCAATATACAAAGCATTAGACCAAAATGAATTTCAGCAAGTTATTGAATTATGTGATAAACAAATAGACAAAGGCAGTGCATATAAAACAGAGTGTTTGGGTATAAAATCTCGACAATACCTCGCGTTAGGGCATATCGAAGATGCTCGACAGATTTATCAAGAGAGTACAAAATACCCAAATTGTCAGTGGGCAAATATGGGGCTTGGCAAAATAGCCATTGACGAAAACAAACTAGTAAAAGCGAGTAATATATTCGAAGGGATCATCACCCAATACCCACGGTATATGGCAGCATATGACTATTTGGCGCAAACTTACGAGCTACAAAATAATAGCCATAAAGCTGAAACAACCTTAGAAAAAGCCGTGTCATTATCACCAAGAAGTTTTAGCCGCGTTAAAAAATATGCACAACTTTGTTATGACAATGAAAACTTCGCACATGCTACCGACGCTTTCTTTAAAACCAATAATCTGGCCAAAAACTCAATTCATAAAAGTCCCGATAATGCCTTTGGTTTAACTAAATCTTTTTTAGAATATTCTACTCATTTACCCAATCATAAAATTCGCAGAATTAAGACTGAGGTCTTTAAAATATTAGCGGAGTCTGGACGTGAGTTCTCGTCACATGAAGTTAAGATTCATACGGGATTACTGGCTGCAAGGCTTCATTTCGCCGTAGAAGAAATGACTGATGGTACAAACACCTTAATAAGAACAGAAAGACTTTTAGAACGAAAGATTGAAGATGTTTCTAACAAGGGCTTAGCAGAAATTGCTGATTCACTATTTAAACTAAATAGGGCAGACAAGGCTAAAGATATTCTTTACCTACTTGAACAGTCAAAACTTGAAGATGAAGATCTTAGCAATAATATTGATAGCCGCCATGCTATATATAGCTTAAGCGATCTTGAAAAAGCACAAAAAATATTAGAAGTGGCAATTAACTTATACCGCTCATGCAACTACCCACAAGCAATTGAAGAACTAAATAAAGCTTTAGCTTTATATCCTCACCATATCGGCTTGAAATTAAACTTAATACAAGTTTTATTGGTTTCATACGAAACAGATAAAAATAATAATGCGGGTCTTAAGCAAGCAGGGATATTAATTAATGATTTGGATAGTACGTTGGAATCGAGTAAATCATATCAACGTTTTACTAAATTAAAACATCGATATAATATACTGAAAAAATAAGATGGTGGAGGGAGGTGGATTCGAACCACCGAAGGCTGAGCCGTCAGATTTACAGTCTGATCCCTTTGGCCACTCGGGAACCCCTCCACGGGGACGAAAAGCCCGCCAATGCGAGCTATTCTAAAGAGAAGCCTAGCAATGTCCTACTCTCACATGGGAACTCCCACACTACCATCGGCGCTACTGCATTTCACTTCTGAGTTCGGCATGGGATCAGGTGGGACTACAGCGCTATTGTCGCT
>PJEL010004643.1_pt1 | contig 11244 bp, 11 predicted proteins | sample 1853271 | NCBI WGS metagenome assembly PJEL01 (sample SAMN08108733, study PRJNA415343) | Invertebrate metagenome, whole genome shotgun sequencing project. | host: Globobulimina | place: Sweden: Gullmar Fjord | collected 2015-08 | reverse complement strand
CGTGATTTTGATACTGAAAAACCGGTTATCTCAGCCATTCAGGGGCATGCAATAGCAGGGGGTATGGAAATTGTTCAAGGCACAGATATTCGTGTCGCCGCACCGGGCGTCAAACTGGGTGTTCAGGAAGTGAAATGGGCGATTTTTCCAGGAGGTGGTTCGACCGTACGCTTGCCTGTACAACTCCCCTACGCCAAAGCAATGGAACTGCTTTTAACCGGTGACACCATCCCATCCGAAGAAGCCCTGGATCTGGGCTTCCTGAATTATGTGGTTGCAGAAGATCAGGTTTTGAGAAAAGCGACGGAAATTGCTGCAAAAATTGCTGCAAATGGTCCCATCGCTGTAAAGGCTATCCGCGCTTCAGCTAGGGCCTGTCTTGGGTTGGAAGAAAAAGCAGCCTTGAGACTTGAAAACAAATTCTCCGGCCCCGTTTTTCAAACCGAAGACGCCCGAGAAGGTCCTCGCGCCTTTAAAGAAAAACGCAAACCGGTATTTAAGGGGCGTTGAAACCTACGGTCAGGGCAGAAGTGTTTCTGCCCATGGCTCGTCGGACATGCTGGCGATTTGTTTTGTGATCTGCTCATTCCACCATTTACGCAAAGCCAGAAGATCGTCAAATTCGAATTTCTGTTCCCGCCAGTTTCCATCAGAAGCGTAGGTCAGAATATCAACAGGATAGCCCACATCAACCGCGCTTACGCGTGTTGAATCAAAAGCAACATAAGCAGCTTTTAATACAGTTGATAAAGGGGTGTCCCAATCCAGCACCCGATCCAGAACCGGTTTGCCATAAGAAGTTGACCCTATTGAAATATGGGGCGCTCTTTCATTTACCTCAATCCAGTTTCCTTCCGGGTAGACGAGGTACATTTTTGGCTCTTTATCATTCTTCATTTGCCCAGCGATAATGGAATGTAGATCAAAAATCAGCCCGGATGCTGCCAAATGATCTTTATCCTCAAACTTAACCTGACGCAGGCAAGCTGAGTAGATATTGAGAACATCCAGCATTCTGTCGGGATGGGCATTTTTTTCAAGCTGACATTCATCTTCAAAATAGGCGATTGCCTTGTCCCGAAGCGATCGCAATCCGGATGTCATAATACATACCTGTCGTTCATCAGCAGAAAACAAGCTGACCTTTCGGGCACTTGAAACCTGGTTGCCACTGGTGATCCGTCCATCGGCCAGACAAACCATGCCGTCTTTGACTTTTATCCCCAAGCAATAGGTCATTACCACCTCCTGAATAGTAAGTAGGGCCGTAATCTCAAGAAGAAATGGAAGCTGGAATATTCTGTTATTTATATTAGTATTATGATATATAACATCGATGAGTTTTGGAAATAGTTTCAAAACCCAAACATATGGAGATCAGTGATGGCTGGAAACCCAACTCCGATGGATGGAACGCAGAATTCCGTAGCGAACAATGACGTTACGCAGCAACAGCAGCGTCAGGAACTCATGCATCTACAACAAGCCCAACGTCAAGAAATTCAGCAACTTCAACAAGCCCAGCGCCAGGAATTTCAGCAGCTGCAACATCAGCAGCAGCAGGATCTAATGCTTTTGCAAGCGCGTCAGGAAAGCGAAAGTATCCAGGGGAAATAGTTGCTCCATCTTCCACAAAAAGAGTTATCTCCTTGTTAGTTCCTTCTCCCTGTCTATTGGCAGGGAGATTTTATGTTCAGAGGGCAGAAGCAAAAAAGCGCGGAGGAGCTATACTACTCCTTAGTAAATTGACCATAGCTTTGAAATTTCTCTAAAATACGATCCATTTCAGCATCTTCAATCATGTTGCCGCCGCCCAATTGCGATACCCGCCAGTAAATTTCGCAAAGTTTTTCGACTTCAATCGCCATAGCCAACGCTTTTTTCAAAGTAGGCCCCGTTGCAATCATTCCGTGATTGGCCATAAGACAGGCATTTCTGTCTTGCATTGCATCAACAACTACACCGGATAATTCCTGGCTTCCAAAAGTATGATACGGCGCGCAGCGAATGGTTTTTCCGCCAGCTACAGCAATCATATAGTGGAAAGGCGGAATATCATTCCCAAGACAAGCAAGTGTTGTGGCAAAGGTCGAATGAACATGAACAATGGCATTCACGTCTTCTCTAGCCTGATATATATCCTGATGAAACCGCCATTCACTGGATGGTTTGCGAAGCCCTGTTGCCTCACCGCTCATTGACATAGATACCATGTCTTCCGCTTCACATTCGTCATAAGGCATACCGGAAGGGGTAATCATATATCCTGATTTTTCGCGGACACTGGCATTTCCAGCCGATCCCTGATTGATACCGACTTCATTCATTTCCCGCGCTGTTGCAAGCAGCCTTTGCGCATTGCCCAGGCTACTCATGATTTACCCTCGCCAAAAAGCGCTTTTAGATTTCTTCCATAGGGCGCACTGACTATTTGTTTTTCCGTGATCAAGCCGGTGACCAGTTCATTCGGTGTTACATCAAAAGCCGGGTTCCGAACTTGGATACCTTTTGGTGCGGTCCGTCTCGCACCAAATTCCGTTACTTCACTTGGATCTCGTTCCTCAATAGGAATTCCGGCTCCGTTTGGTGTATCAAAATCAATTGTCGAGGATGGACAAGCGACATAAAATGGTATGCCGAAATGTTTGGCTAGAATGGCAACACCAAGGGTCCCAATTTTATTGGCAACATCCCCGTTTGCGGCAACCCGGTCTGTGCCAGTAATCACCAGATCAATCAATCCGTGAGACATCATATGAGCAGCCATATTGTCGGTGATCAAGGTAACATCGATGCCGGATTTTTGCAGCTCCCAACTGGTAAGGCGCGCGCCTTGCAACAAGGGACGGGTCTCATCTGCATAAACCTTGAACTTTACGCCTGCTTCATGTGCGACATACATGGGCGCTGTGGCTGTGCCAAGTTCTGACGTTGCAAGAGCGCCCGCATTACAATGGGTCAGGATTCCCATTCCATTTTCGATAAGCGGCGCACCGTTTTTCCCCATACCATGACAAAGACCTTTATCTTCTTCATGAATGGCAATTGCTTCGGCCACCAATAGATTATATAGATCAGGCGCACTGGAAACGTTGGCTGATCGGCCGATTTCAGTCATCCGGCGAAGCGCCCATCCCAAATTAACAGCAGTTGGGCGGGAGCTATCCAAATAGACTGCCTGTTTTTCCATCTCAACCAGAAAATCTGCTCGCGAAAGATCCTGCGAGTTCTTAAGCGCCACACACAAACCATAGGCCGCGGCGACACCAATGGCAGGCGCACCCCTCACCTTCAGAACCCGAATGGAGTCCCATACCTGCTGGACGGATTCCTGTTTCTCTACAACTGTTTTCAGTGGCAATTGGGTTTGATCGAGAAGATAAAGCTCCCCTTTCTCCCAGGTCATTGCGCGCGGCAGAGTTGAAGCAGGCAGGTTTGTATCTGGCACCGGGATCTCCTTAAGCCATTATCTCATAATTCTTCTCAATGATTATAGGGCAATTGGGATAGCAAAATCCATAAATGCAATTGTCAGGATAATATACGCCCGTATCGAACCGCACTTTCCCCTCTTTTGATGTTGAGTGACGGCATGACCATGACGCAGTTGTCATAGGGGGTCGTCACTGGTTGTCCGCCATCATTCCCGATTACAGTTCCCTGCTTTTCAATAATTTCCATACCTTCATAAATGTGCGCATAGGTAAAATCATCACTTTGCACCGTATAGGGCCCGCTCACCTCAACAAATGTCTGTTCGGGAAACTCGTCTGGTGATGGGCCAAATTCCTTTGCTATTTCTTCTGAAATCATTCCCATGATATCAAGCAATCGGTATGCCGATTTAATGGCCAGATCGCCGGTTTCCTGTGCCCAATGAGTTCCGCATTCAACCAGAAGTGCATTCTTCGAACTGCCTTCATTGATAAAATCAACATAGTCTCGCATACGTGTGCCATTCGCATGACCTGCATCGGATATGACAAATTTGGGAAGGCCAATTTTTGCAGCGAACTTTCGCCCCTTATGAACAGGCCCTGCCATCATCAAAGGTGCAGGTGAGATCAGCATGGAGTGGATATCGAAAAGAAAATCCACGTCTTCTACAATCGGCCTCACCGCGCGAGCACGGCGGAGTTCAACACTATCCCCCGGTCCATCCAAAGTTTCTGGTGTCCAGACCCTATTAAAATCCTCATCCACAAATCGGGATTTCGTCGGATTGTCGGGATCAAAACTGTGGAAAGCGTCTACATTCATAAAGGCCAATGTGAGTTTGCCCCTCAGTGGCCTTACTTTTTGTTTTAAAATATGATCAACCGCAATGGCACCACACAATTCGTTGCCATGAACAACAGCACTGATCATCACATGTGGTCCATCAACACCGGAATCAAAGGTTGAAATGTAATCAATACCGGTATTGCCTTCCCGGTAAGAAGAGATATCCGGTGCTTGTAAATCGATCTCAAATTCAGGTGTATTATTGGAAGACATTATTTTCTTTCTTATTATCAAACAGTGAATAAAAAACCGTTAGTACCCATAGGTTTCCGCAAGATATTCCTTGATATGGGTTACAAAGATCCTTGTGATTTCGGAAGGTGGTTTGTTGATAGGAAAAACGAACGCATAGGTGTAATCGATCTGGTGTTTGAAAGGTCTTATTTCTACTCCGAGCGGTTTGTGATGAGCGGCAGTCATTTCATTGACAACAGTGACGCCCATTCCCTCTTGAACAAGAACACAAGCCATTTCGATTGTGGACGTCTCCAGCTTGATATTGGGGACAATACCGGCATTTGCGAAAAGTTCCTCCAGAACATGGCGGGAATTATGGCTCCGGGACATGGGGATAAAATTTTCGCCTTCCAAATCCTGAATCTCAATCACGTCTTTCTTTGCAAGCGGATGTCCTTTGGGCATAACACAAACCCCTTTTGGCCGCATCAAGACTTCGTGTTTCAACCCCGGATGGCTAATCGGCATGGATATCAAGGCAAGGTCCATACGCCTGTCCGCCACCATCTCAATCGACATCTGGCTTGTTCTAGTCTCGAAAGACATTGATACATCGGGGTAATTGAGAACAAATTTCTTCATAGCTTTTGGCAAAAAACTCAGACTAAGGCTTGGAACCGCAGCAATACGTATTGATCCTTTTTTTACCGTGTCCTTGTTTCTGGCAGAAGACACAACGTCCTCGATGCCGCTAAAGGCTTTTTTGGCTTCCGCATGCAAACGCAAAGCCGCTTCTGTCGGAATTAACCGCCCGCTTACTCTGTCAAACAATGTGAAGCCCAGATCCTTTTCAAGCTGGGCTACATTTCTACTGACAGCGGGTTGCGAGAGCCCAAGCCGTATAGCGCACTTGGTTGTTGAACCGGCTTCAACAACAGTACTGAATATTTCGAGCTGGCGGAAATTGAGACCGCTCGCAAAACTGGACATAAATTGGCAATCCTTGCATGGAGTGTATTCGCAAAATGAATACATTTAAAAAAAGACTATACATATACGCATCACCCTGTCTACAGTGTCTTCAGATCAATACGGGAAATTGGTCACAGTATTTGCGTCAACAGCATCCTCCATAAAAGGAGGAGCCTTACAATCTTTGCAGGGAGCATAGAATGTCTAATCACAAATATGGCTTGGCAGCCGCTGCCATGGCCGTTGCTATTGCGTTGCCGGGAGCGTCCCAGGCAGCCAATTTGAAGATGGGTATGGATTCAGAAGCCAGCGCCGTCGATCCTCATTATCATAATCTCGGCCCAAACAACGCGTTGCGCCGGCATATGTTTGAGTCTCTGGTTGATCAGGATGAAAAACAAAATCTCGGTCCTTTGCTTGCCGAATCCTGGAAACCTACCGGGGAAACCAGTTGGGAATTCAAACTCCGCAAGGGTGTCAAATTCCATGACGGTTCTGATTTCACAGCACGCGATGTAATCTACTCCGCTTGCCGTATTCCGAACGTTCCAAATAGCCCTTCAAGCTTTGTGAGCTTCACAAAAGTTATCTCCGGTTTTGAAACACCAGATGATCACACGTTGATTGTCCACACATCATCACCTGCACCTTTGCTGCCTAACTATTTCTCAAACTGGGGCGTGTTATCGGCAACAGCAAATGGTGTCACAACAGATATCAAATACGATAAGGAAAAATGCGGACTAACCAATTTTCCAACAACAGCTGATTTCAATAGTGGCAAGGCCTCTGTCGGAACCGGCCAGTTTGTTTTCAAAGAGTTCATCAAAGGCGATCGCCTTGTCATGAACCGCAATGAGAAATACTGGGGCAGCAAAACCGAGTGGGATTCTGTGATCATGAAGCCGATCACAAATGCTGCTGCCCGTATGGCTGCGTTGCTGGCTGGTGATGTTGATTTCATTGCAAAACCACCAACCCAGGATTTAGCCAAACTCAAAAGTGATGCAAAATTTGATCTGGCGCAAGGTCTGTCTAACCGCGTGATTTACCTGCATATGGATCAGTTTGGACCGTCATCGAACGGCGTCAAAGGAACTGGTACTGCCGCTGCTAAATATGAAGGCGAAGGCCCCTGTGCCTCCAAAGAGTGTGAGAAAAACCCATTCCTTGACAAACGTGTTCGTCAGGCATTGTCCAAGGCCATTAACCGCGAAGCGATTGTTGAGAAAATCATGGGCGGCGTCGCTGTTGCAGCCGGTGAACTTCTACCGCAAGGTTTCTTCGGTACAAATCCAGGTGCTGGCCCTGAAACCTATGATCCGGAAGGTGCCAAGAAACTTCTTGCAGATGCCGGTTATCCAAACGGGTTCGAACTGGTTCTTGGAACGCCGAATGATCGCTATATCAACGATGCCAAAGTGGCGCAGGTTATTGCCCAGATGTTTACCCGCATCGGCGTAAAGACTTCGGTTAATGCCATGACAAAAAGTGTCTTCTTCAAAACCCGCAACAAGTATGAATTTTCTATCTATCTTGCGGGTTGGGGTGCAGGTACTGGCGAAATGTCCAATCCTCTGAAAGCACTTGTGGGAACACGGAGCAAGGAAACCGGACTTGGCGGGACAAACCGCGGTCGCTACAGCAATCCTGAACTGGATACCAAGATCCTGAGCGCACTGTCCATGGTGGATGATGCAAAACGGGAAATGATCCTTCAGGAAGCCAGTCGTCAGGCTATGAGTGACTACTCAATCCTGCCGCTTCATTACGAAGTGACAACCTGGGCACATCGTAAAGGCCTCAGCTATAAAGCCCGCGCGGATCAATATACGATCGCAACCGGGATCTCCTCTACCAAATAAGTACCTTTTAAACGGAAATAACCGGGCGTGATTGCCCGGTTATTTTTATAGGAGAGTGATGTGCTAGCCTTCACCATTCGGCGCCTGTCGCAAAGTGTCGTTGTTCTGTTCGTCATGTCGATTATCGTTTTCGCTGGTGTCTATGCGATCGGTAATCCGGTTGATATTCTGATTAATCCGGAAGCGGATATCGCTGAACAGGAAGAAACAGTGCGCCGTCTAGGGTTGGATAAACCCATGTGGGTGCAATATGGATTATTCTTATCCAACGCCCTGAAAGGCGATCTTGGTAATTCTTTTGTACATAACCTGCCAGCCATTGAGATTATTTTCTCCCGCCTTCCCGCCACCCTCGAACTTGCGGTGCTTGCCGTGGGCCTCGCCATTATTTTAGGTGTGCCGCTTGGGATGATTGCTGGCCTGAAACATGACAGTTTTATCGGCAAAACCATTATGACAGGTTCTATTCTCGGATTTAGCCTGCCAACCTTCTGGGTTGGGCTTATTTTAATTATGCTCTTTTCTGTCTCCCTTGGCTGGTTGCCCGCATCGGGGCGCGGTGAAACTGTCGATGTTTTCGGCGTCCCGGTCAGTTTCCTGACCTGGGACGGACTTTCCCATATGTTCCTTCCCGCCTTGAATTTGGCCTTGTTTAAATTGTCATTGGTTATCCGGCTGGCAAGATCAGGAACACGGGAGGTTCTTCTTCAAGATTACGTTAAATTTGCCCGTGCCAAAGGGATTTCGGAAGCCCGTATCATCGGCGTTCATGTCTTGAAAAACATCATGATACCGGTTGTTACTGTGCTTGGGCTGGAACTGGGAAATGTGATTGCCTTCGCCGTTGTAACCGAAACTGTTTTTGCCTGGCCGGGCATCGGCAAGTTACTGATAGACAGTATGAGTAATTTGGACCGGCCCGTTGTTGTGGCCTATCTACTTTTAACGGTGACCATGTTCATTTTGATTAATTTTGTTGTGGATATTCTGTATTCCGTCCTCGACCCACGCGTTCGATTGGGAGGGGCTGAATAATGGCTGTAACAACTGTAGAAGAGAACGGTATCAATCCGTGGAAACAGTTTATCTCCGATTTTGCCGAGAAAAAACTGGCCGTCGCCGGTCTAGTGGTCTTTGTCGCACTCATTTTCGCAGCAATTTTTGCACCGTGGATTACTCCGCAAAATCCCTATGATCTTATGCAAATCGATTTTATGGATGGTCGTTTGGCCCCGGGTAGTGTCGGAGCAAACTTAACCTATTGGCTGGGAACCGACGATCAGGGGCGCGATCTTCTCTCTGGCATTTTTTACGGACTTAGAACCAGCCTTTCAGTAGGCGCAGCCTCTACCTTGATTGCGCTATTCATTGGCGGATCCCTTGGGCTGATCGCGGCATATTTCGGCGGAAAAGTAGATACGCTGATTATGCGTATCGCCGACCTGCAGCTAAGCTTTCCTGCCATTCTGATCGCCTTGATCCTGGTTTCGGCTTTGGGTCAGGGGATTGATAAAATTATTATCTCTCTGGTGGCGGTTCAGTGGGCCTATTATGCCCGAACCATTCGCAGCACCGCATTGGTTGAGCGCCGCAAGGAATATATGGAAGCGGCTACTTGCCTTGCCATCAGTCACCGCAGGATCGTTTTTCGGCATTTGATGCCCAATTGTATGCCACCCCTGATTGTTGTTGGAACAGTTCAAGTCGCCCATGCCATATCCTTAGAGGCAACCCTGTCTTTCTTAGGAATTGGTGTTCCAATTACCGAACCGTCGTTAGGGCTGCTGATCAAGAATGGCTTCGATTATATGCTAAGCGGGGATTACTGGGTGAGCTTCTATCCCGGTATCGCGTTGCTGATTACTATTGTCAGCATTAATCTTGTCGGTGACCAACTTCGTGATGTTTTAAATCCGAGGCTGCAAAAATGAAACAGTCTCTCCCTACCCTTCAGGTGGAAAATCTCAAAACCCAGTTTTTCACCAAGGCAGGCGTTGTTGATGCGGTTAATGATGTCAGTTTCTCCGTTGATCGTGGCGAGGTTCTGGGTCTTGTTGGCGAGTCCGGATCGGGCAAATCCGTCACCGGATTTTCAATTCTAGGACTTATTGATGCACCGGGGAAAGTAACCGGCGGAAAAGTCCTCTTTAAAGGAGAGGATTTAACGACTTATTCTGAGGATCAATATCGATCCCTGCGAGGATCTCGTATTTCCATGGTCTTTCAAGACCCCATGATGACCCTGAACCCGGTATTGCGCATCGATACTCAAATGATCGAAGCCATACGCGCCCATGAAAAAATCAGTAAAGCAGATGCTTTGGCGCGCGCGCGCGATGCATTGGGACAGGTTGGCATTCCCTCCCCAGATGAGCGGCTTAGATCCTATCCACACCAATTTTCTGGCGGCATGAGACAACGAGTAGCCTTTGCCATTGCCATTCTCAACAAACCGGATCTCATCATTGCCGATGAACCGACAACAGCTCTTGATGTCACTATTCAGGCACAAATCCTGTTTGAAACTCAAAAACTGTGTCGGGAGACAGGTACGGCACTTGTCTGGATCACCCATGATCTCACTGTGGTTGCTGGGCTTGCGAATAAAATCTGCGTTATGTATGCGGGCAAAATCGTAGAATCCGGGGCCATCGATACCGTATTGGACACGCCTAAGCACCCCTATACAAAAGGATTGATCGGCTCGGTCCCCAGCAAAAATAAACGCGGCAGTCCTCTTACGCAAATCCCCGGGATGACACCTTCGTTGCTTAGTCTGCCTCCCGGATGTGCCTTTCGTCAGCGATGCAATGAAGCAAATGGTCGCTGTGAAATTGAGCCGGGAATTACTGACATTGCAGAGGATCGCCTTGTTCGTTGCCACCGGGTAGAGGAGGCACTCACCCATGCTTGATAAAACCACAGAAGGCCCGGTTCTGGAACTTAAATCCGTATCCAAAAAATTCGTAAAATCACTGGATTTTGCAGGTAAGATTGCCCAGAAGCTTGGATCGGATATCCGCGATGAAGTCGTTCATGCCGTTGATAATGTCTCCCTAACCATCAATAAAGGAGAGGTCGTTAGCCTGGTGGGCGAGTCTGGTTGCGGCAAGTCAACACTCGGGCGGATGGTTGCGGGCATTCTCCCGCCAACCAGCGGCGAAATATTCTATAAAAATCAAAACGTTGCCGATCAGTCATCCAAGCAAACCAAAGAAACCGCCCTTGCCATTCAGATGATTTTTCAAGATCCATTTGCTTCCCTTAATCCGCGTTTAAGGGTTCGAGATATCATTGGCGAAGCACCAAAGGCGCACGGTCTTGTGAAATCATCAGAGTTGGATGCCTATCTTGATGGTGTGATGGAACGCTGCGGCCTCGACCCGGTTTTTAAAAAACGTTATCCACATCAGTTTTCCGGTGGTCAGCGTCAGCGCATCGGCATAGCACGCGCACTCGCTGTACAGCCTGATTTTATTGTCTGCGATGAAGCCGTTGCAGCCCTCGACGTATCCATTCAGGCGCAGGTGCTTAATCTGTTTATGAAATTGCGTGAGGATCTGGACTTAACCTATCTGTTTATTTCCCACGATCTGGGTGTTGTCGAGCATATCTCTGACAGAATTGTCATTATGTATTTGGGACGTATCGTTGAATCCGCCCCGACAGAAGAGATTTTTGCACGCCCCAATCACCCCTACACCCAAGCATTGCTAAGAGAAATCCCAAGGCTTGAGAGCCGACATTCGGACTTCACCCCGATTGAAGGGGAAATACCCTCCCCTCTTGATCCGCCGTCTGGATGTCATTTCCATCCGCGCTGCCCATTTGCAACGCCAAAATGCCAACAAGAAATCCCCTCCCTAAAAAACATTGCCCCCGGACATATGTCCGCCTGTCATTTGAACGAGAGTTAGTCCCTTGCACAATATAGACCTCCCCGGTG
>PJEL010004642.1_pt1 | contig 11244 bp, 12 predicted proteins | sample 1853271 | NCBI WGS metagenome assembly PJEL01 (sample SAMN08108733, study PRJNA415343) | Invertebrate metagenome, whole genome shotgun sequencing project. | host: Globobulimina | place: Sweden: Gullmar Fjord | collected 2015-08 | reverse complement strand
GGCTTGTTCGGATCCCAGGGCTCCCACGGCAGTTCCACCGGCGCCATGTCCGGGGGATCGGGGATCGGCCAGTAGTCGCCCCAGAGCTCCTTGCCGCCGTCGATTGTGATGGTTTGACCTGTGACATAGGCGCCAGCGGGGCTCGCGAGCCAGGTGACGGCCCAGGCGAGCTCTTCGCAGGTCGCCAGCCGCTTCATCGGGACCTGGGTCTTCATGGTCTGCATCAGCCCGAGGGCCGCTGGATAGCGTCGCAGGCCGCTGCTGGCGACGTAGCCGGGAGCGATGCAGTTCACCCGGATCTTCCGAGCGGCCCACTCGATGGCGAGGGTGCGCGACATCGCCTCGACCCCGGAACGAGCGGCTACGGAGTGCGCCATGCCGGCGAAGGTTCGCTTGGTGAGCATGGTGATGTTGATGATCGAGCCCCCGTTCTCGAGCATCCAGGCGTCGGCGGCGGCCCTGGTCATGTTCCAGGTGCCGGTGAGGTTGGTGGCGATCACGGCGTCGAAGCCGCGCGGGGTGATGGCCTCTGCGGGAGAGAAGAACTGTCCGCCGCCGTTGTTGACGAGCAGGTCGAGCTTGCCGTGTTTGTCGAGGATCCGGTCCATCAGGGCCTTCAGTCCATCGCGATCGCGGATGTCGGCGATCTCGCCATGGACCTCGCGGCCGATCTCCTCGGACAGGCCGATGGCTGCTGGGCGGATGTTCTCCTCTTTGCGAGAGGCGATGATCACCGTGGCACTGAGCTTGCCGAGCTCCCGGGCGATCGCGGCGCCGATTCCGGTGCCGCCTCCGGTGATGAGCACGACTTGGCCGGCGAAGAGGTCGTCGCGAAAGATACTGCTGGTCGGAGGTGTCATGGGCGCCTTATACCCCAGGTCCATGGCGGATCCACACCATGTTCCCGAGCTCGACGGCTTCGACGTCTTCACCGTGCGCCTGTATCGGTCCGGTCTGGCGGTCGGGGCTGCGGGACTGTTGCTGTTGGGCGGCGCGCTAGTCCTGGGGGCAACCGCCGTGATTGGCCCAGCGTGGGTCGTCGTCTTTGTCGGCACCGCGCTCTCGATCGCGAACATGCACCTCTACGACAAGCGCGTTCGGTGGTTCATCAGCGCCGTCGGCTGGATCGGTGGCGCGCTGTTGCTGGCTGCCGGGCAGGTGCCTTCCGGTCTGTGGATGTGGGTCTACTACGCGGGCGCCGGCTTTGTTTTCGTGTCGATGTCGGGCTTCGCACTCAAGGAGCAGTTCTGCTTCAAGATCAAGTTTCTCCCGGCGATACCGGTGTTGTTGGCCGGCTCGCTGATCCCGCTGCTACTCCAGTGGGATCGGTTCGCTGGGGCCATGCTGATCGCCGCCGGGCTGGTGTACGGTGTGTTGGCCGTTGCAAAGATGAGGATGCCCCTGCACTTCGATGTCGGCGACAAGTCGGCCTATCAGACCTGATCTGCTTTTCCGGCCGATGATCGGCCTCCGCGCTATCCGTCCGTGACGCTCAGCAGCTGTTCGTAGTTCACCGCGATGGCCATGCCGGGACGTGGAACCGCGCGGCCGTGGAACACGATGGCGTTCTCGCCCGGATCATAGGTCCAGCCGTCCTCTTCGCGCTCGTGCATGCGCACTTCGTCGACGTAGACCTCGAGGGTCTCGGCCTTTGGCACGTCGGCGAGGTGGAAGGTGTTTGGCAGGCTGGCGACCTCGAGCCCGACCTCGGCGAGGAGCTGGGAATAGTCGTCGGCGCAGATCGACTCCCGGTGGCCGCCGGTGAGGTCGATGGCCTCGATGTAGCGCGGTCCCGCTTCGGCGGCCGAGGTCCCAGTCGCGCAGCCTAGAGGCAGGTCGCCGACGATGCCATGGAACCCGAAGGCGCCGTCCCCGGCGGCGGTCGCCAGCTGCTGCATATAGGCCTGGACGGTGTCTGGTGAGCCGTCGTCCTCGTCGCTGACGATGATGATGTTCAGCTCGGCTTCTGGTCGCAGAAAACCCGCATTGCGACCGTCTAACGCGAAGGTGGCCGCGGCCAGACCCTGCTCGTTTCTCGATCCTTCCGAGCCGACGCTCAGCGCGGCCTGCATGGCGCCCACCAGGTCTGGCGTCGCGGGATTGAAGATGCCACCCCTGAGCACGCCGGCGTCGGCTGCGGTGGTGTCCGTGCTGATGACGCCGAGCTGATAGTCGGCGAAGGACGACGAGATCAGATCGAGAAAGGCCGAGAAGTTCGCGGTGAGGCGCTCCTGTTCCTCGACCATCGACGAGGAGTCGTCCACCACGAACAGCACGTCGGAGATGGCCTCGACGTCCTGCTGCTCGAACGTCTCGTCGAAGGTCTGCGGAGCCAGGTCGTACTCCTGGCATGCTGCGAGGAGAACTAGAATCGGTAGGCTGCGAATCATCGATGATAGGGTCGCATTGTACGGAGAGATGTCGGTGCGTGTACAGGCCATTGTGTTTGCCCTGCTGGTGAGCTGCGGACAGCCTGTCGCGCAGGCCCCTCCCGATGATGATCGGGGCCCGGCGGCGACGCTGCAGTTGCTCAGCGTGCTGCCCAGCGACAGCCTCTTGGAGACCAGCCCCGGCGCACCGGCTGTGCTGCAGTTCCAGGCCCTCGGCGTGGACACGTCAGGTGTCGAGGTCGAGGTCCCTCTCGTCGAGTGGGAGGTCTCGAATCGCTCCGCGGGAACCATCACGCCCGAGGGATTGTTCACGAGCTCGGACACCAACGGCGGGATCACCTGGGTCACCGCCCGTCTCGGCGAGCTGGAGGGGCTGGCCGACGTCGCGATTCGATTCGTGCAGGAGATCCCACATCCCGACGTAGATCCTGGGTTGTTCGACGGCCCCTCCACCGAGATGACCGGCTCCTGGACCTATCCAGAGGACGGCGTGAACATTCCCCGGAACACTCCGTCCATCCACTTCCAGTGGCTCGATCTCGCCGCGGATGCCTACAAAGTCACCTTCTCGTCGCCGCTGACGGAGCTGATCTTCTATACGCCCACCAACGACCTGGTCGTGGACGTGCAGACCTGGACGACCATCGCGAGCACCAATGCGGGGGGAAGCGTCGCGGTGACCTTGGAGGCCTCGTCTGGCGGGAACCTCACCGCCGAGCCGCCGATCTCGGTGGAGGTGAACCGCCTCGACGCCGACGGCTCGGTCTTCTACTGGTCGACGACGGCCGCCGGCTTCATCGAAGTACCCTATGGCGGGGTCGCCCAGGACTACCTCACCCAGGCTCAGACGGGTCGGTGTCTCGGCTGCCATGCCATCTCGAACACCGGGTTGATCGCCTATAGCTGGGATGGCGGCGACGGCGCTCTCGGGGTCCGGGTCATGTCGAACGGGAGCGAGATCCTCACCGACGGGTACATCGGCAACTTCAAGACGTTCTCCCCGGATGGACTGTTCTTGGTTGCCACGGACCACGGGGTCCTGAACCTGCACGACGGGATGACAGGGGCGCTGATCGGCCCAATCCCCGGCACTGGGCCGGCGACACATCCCGACTGGTCGCCGGACGGCTCGGCACTCGTCTATACCCAGACCGACGGTCACACCTCGGACTGGGTGTGCGCGTCGATGAGCCGGGTGATGGTCATGGATCACCTCGGCGGCGGTGTCTTCGATGTCCCGAGAGTCCTGGCTCCAGAACTGCCACCTTGGCGAGCCTATTATCCGGCCTGGAGTCCCGACTCGGAGTGGGTGGCCTTCAACCGCTCCACGGGCGATTGTTACGATGATCCCGATGCCGAAGTGTGGGCTGTGCATCGGTCTGGGCAGCCCGATCCGGTGCGTCTGGATCTCGCCAATGCCCTCGGCGTCGCCACCAACTCCTGGCCCCGCTGGGGTCCGCTCCCCGATGATGAAGTCCTGTGGTTGACGTTTGGCTCCCGTCGCAACTATGGGAACCTGACCTTTGGTGCGCCGCAGATCTGGGTTGCCGCATTTGATCCAGCCAGGGCGCTAGATGGCGAAGACCCGAGCTGGCCTGCGTTCTGGCTCCCTGGTCAGGACATCGCAACGGGAAACCACACTCCGATCTGGACCCGTTGACGCGCTGTCTGCCAGTGCTCCTGCTGCTCGGATGTGGCGGAGAGACCACTGCGGGGCTGCTGCCAGCCTTCGACTATGTCGCAGCAGACGGCACCGAGTTCGAAATGGTGCGGCCAGGGGAGGAGCTCCAGCCGCCGCTGCTGATCCGGACCTCTCCGGGCGCGTGGGAGCTGCGGAACGGCGACCGTTTCGACACGGCGACCCAGGTTGGCAGCTGGACTGTCAATGACGAGACGGACATTCGAATCGAGGATGTTCTCGTTCTTCCCGAGCACTTCAAGCGAGGGGATGCGGTTGAGGACACGGTGGTTTTGGAGATCGGTGAGCGCGAGACCTGGTACGGCGTGTTTCCGCAGACCGTGACCGTGGAGATCTCGAGCGGCGCCCTCACGGGAGAGGCGGCCTTTGCGGCCAATGTTGGGCCGATCTTCTTGACCATTGACGGGACGGCATGGGAGCTGGCGACGTATCGGCCCGATTCTGAGTAGTTGTGTCGGTGTCTGGGTCCAGCGTACCATCGCCCATTCCTACGGACGGCACCCATGCGGATCCTTGCCCTGCTGTGTCCCCTCGCTCTTCTCGTGGCGCCGGCCTATGCCCAGGACGACCTCGACGATCTGCCCAACTACGGCGAGGAAGAAGACGAGGACCTGCCCGAACCCGACGAGGCAGATGGCGAGGATCTGCCGCAGGCCGAGGACGATGACGAGGACGGCTTCGACTTCACCGACGAGGAGGAGGAGGAGCCGCCGGATGACGGAGCAGAGACCTCGGCGATCTTCAGCGCGACCTTCGAGGAGCTGAAGGCGCTCCCGGCCGAGGAACGCTCCTCGCGTTGGGACCAGTATCTGCAGAAGTACCCACAGAGTGCCTACAGGGACCGCATCGTGCAGCTCCAGCAGGAGGCCCTGGACGAACTCTATGACGAGCGCATCGAAACCGGTGGTCCGGTGCGGGCATCCAGGCGCGAGATCCTCCTCACTGAGTCCATCCTCCTCGACAACATGAATCCGGCGACCCGCCTGAAAATTGGCTTTGACTGGGGACTTCCTGCCTGGATCAACCTGATTGGGGACCTGGAGTACGCGTTGTCGCCGAACTTCTCTGTGCACGGCGGCCTCCGCAAGCGGTACACCGGGTGGAGTGTGGAGGCGGGCAGCCGGGTCGCCTTCATGAAGTCGAAGAAGCTCCAGACAGTGGGCGCGCTGCTTGCCGACGTGCGAACCAATGTCGATCCGGCTTTCATAGGGCTGCGGCCTCAGCTTGCTTTTGGTATCAAGATCGGAGACCGCGTCGATCTGCAGGCGCAAGGGGGCGTAGAGCTTGCATCCGCACATGGTTTCTGGACCCAGACGGCGATCGGTGGGAGCAACGTCACAGTACGAGCCTCCAAGGGAGTCGCGCTCTATGCCGAGGGCCTGTTCTACGCGAAGTACATCGGCTGGCCTGCCGGCACTTTCCGTTTCCACGTGGTCGGCTTCGGCATGAAGTTCTTCCCTGGGCAGAAGGACACACCCGAAGCGGAAGATCCGATGGAGATGACCTTCGGCGCGAGCGTGCCCTGGTCGTATTTCCCCATTCCGAACTGGGAATTTCATCAGGGCAGCGTCATCGGCCAGGCCAGCTTCTATCTCGACGACTAGCCGGCCGGAGTGCACTCACTCTCGAGATCTTCGAAGACGCCATCGCCGCAGTCGAACTCATAGCCGTGTTTCTTGCACCCATCTCCGGCGTTGAATTCGAAGCGGAACTCTTCGCCGTCCTCTCCTGACTCCCGCACTGGACATGCAGACTCGTGTTCGACCTCCTGACAGAAGGAGTAGCCGACACCCTCAGAGGAGATCTTCTGGATGCAGGCGCCGCTCTCGCCGCAACCCACGAGCGTGACGAGGGCTAGGATCAGGGGGGTGCGCATCGGGCCTCCATCCACAAGGGGGTGGAGTCTACCAACTATTCGCGTATGAGGATGCCTTGGAAGCTCGTCTCCAGGCGATCTCCGGCGTCGTTTGACGCCGAGATGGTGACATCGGAGGTTCGACCTTCGAGGTCGTCGAGCTCCCAGCCATAGAAGCGCATGTGCAGATCTGCGCCCACGAACTTGCCGCTGTTGTCGCCGACATTGCTACAGATGAAGCGCTGCATGTATTCGCCGGTTCCGAGCTCTTCACCAGACGAGGAGTCCGTGGCCAACATCTCGATGGCCATGCCCATATCGCCCTGTTCGATTCCAGAGATCCGAAGGCTGAAGGGCGCATATGGCGCTCCGCCCTGGGGGGGATGGCCGTACACGAAGTCGGCACCGTCACTCAGCTCCCCATAGGGGCCGTACTGGGCGAGCTCCAGCGTTGGGTTGTTCGACGCCTTGCATGTGCTGGGGTCGATCGCAGTGTCCTCACCCTCGCCGTCACCGCAGGCGGCCAGGGTCAACAAAATGGCAGGCAACAGTCTCATGTCCCCACAATGTAGCAAGGCATGTGCCCACTCACCGACCCAGGAGGGAAGGGGGCTTTCTTCGCCACCCATCCAGAGCGTGTCGGAGATCAGGACGTCGATGTCGCGCTGTCCAGGGCGCGCAACAGGTCGGCGATGAGCTCGTCGGTGTCCTCGATGCCGACGCTGACTCGGACCAGATCGTCGGTGATCCCCGCCGCCCGCCGCTCTGCTGGGGGCATGCCGAGGTGAGTACTCCGCGAGGGCTGAACCACGAGGGACTCGACGCCACCCAGACTGGCGGCGTGCACCGGGATCTGCACCGCCTCGACAAATCTGCTCGCAACATCGCCGTCCTTCGCCCGGAAGGAGACCATCGCTCCAAAGCCGTCGAAGAGCTCGACAGCCAGCTTGTGTGCCGGATGCTCCGGGAGTCCCGGGTAGATCACCTGGTCGATAGCGGGATGGCGAGTCAGGGCCTCCGCGACACGCTGCGCGGAAGCGGCCTGGTAGCCGACCCGAAGACTCAGCGTCTTCATGCCGCGCTCGAGTAGGAAGCAGGCGTGGGAGTCCAGGCTTCCGCCGAGGTGATTGAGCTGGTGCACTGCCGCCTCGATGTGGGCTGCGTTCCCGGCGATGACGCCCGCCACGATGTCGGAGTGCCCGTTCAGGTATTTCGTGGCGGAGTGCAGGATGATGTCGATACCGATCTGAGCCGGTCGGAACAGGACTGGAGACAGGAAGGTGTTGTCGATGAGGGTGATGAGCCCATGGTCTTGCGCAAAGGCGACGATCTTAGGCAGGTCTCCAACCCCGAGGAGTGGGTTGGAGACCCCCTCGACATAGATGGCTTTGGTGCCTGGTACTAGGGCGGCCTCCCAGCTGTCCGCGTCGAGAGGGTCGATGTCGGTGTGAGTGATCCCGAACCGCGGCGCATCCTGGGTGAGAAAGGTCCGCGTCCCGCCATACACGGTCTGCTGAACGAGGAGGTGGTCGCCCTGGCCGAGGATGGACAGGAGCGCGGCGGTGATTGCGGCCATCCCGCTCGCGGCGACGGTGGCGGCCTCTGTTCCCTCGATTGCGGCAATCTTCCTTGCCAGAACCTGGTGATTCGGCGTGTTGTTCAGCCGCATATAGGTCACGGCCGCATAGGATTCCGGATCTGCTTGTTCATAGTTGGCGGACTGGAAGATCGGTGTGACGACCGCTCCATGCACCCGGGGCCGGGGGCTCCCAGAGTGGATCAGGCGAGTCTGTAGCGTCTTGTATTCAGGCATCCAGCCCCTTAACCGGCGCTAGCTCATCCACGGCACCACGAGGTTGTCGAAGGCCTTCTTTCCGCAGGCTCCGAAGTCCTCGACCTTCTTTGCATCGGCGACGCACTGGGCGTTCGGATCGGTCTTCAGGTTTCCGGCCTTTTTGCAGCCCGCGGTCAGCTTCGGCACGTCGGCTGGCTTCAGGAATGCGTCGTCTCCCTGCTCTCCATGGAGCACGTCGACGACGTGTTTGACGACGACGTCACAGCTGAGTCCGGCCTTCTTGGGTGCAGCTGGCGTCACGCCACTTGCTGCGTCTCCCGAGCCACCACAGCCGATGATGAAGGCGAGGGGAAGGGTGTAGATCAAGAATCGCATGAGTTCCTCCGAGTGGTCGGCGCTCACCCTGATGGGGAGCTGGAGGACTCATGACCCGTCGCGCCGCTGTGCTACCGGATCCGTAAGAACTTGTAACAACCACCGGTTTAGCAGCTGGGGTTGTTCAACACGTCCTCGTCCGTCACAGGCACCAGCGTCACACCGGGAACACCTTCCGCGTCGATGGAGTCCACAAAGACGCTCAGGCAGTACGGCTCGCCATCGCTGGCACACGCCTCGCACGTCACGCCAAAGGTCACCGCCAGGTCGCAGATCGCCCCGTCGTCCCCCGTCGCTCCAACCAATCCGACCAGTGGACGGGAGTCGATCTCGCCAGCGAGGGCGGCGCCCGCAAGGTAGGCGCCGTCGGGTCCGAAGGCGCCGGAGATCATGAGATCCTCGATGGCCACGGTGATCCCCTCGAAGGTGAGCTCCATGGTGTCGGGTCCGACGATGAAGAAGGGATTCTCCGAGAAGTCAGCGGCAACGGGGAAGTCGATGCTCGGCTGGCACATGTCCTGGGAGTCGTCGGCGAGTCCGAGGGCACCCATCATCATGATCTCGCCGCCGGATACGTCTGTGACGCCGATGAGGACGGACAGATCGCCAGGAATTTGCTGCTGAATCAGTGGACCGATCCCTGGAGGCTCGATGAAGCGGCCGCTGGCCAGGTCCAGGCTGAAGGTGCTGCCGATGAGGGCAGACTCGTCCACCGGGCCGCCGACCTCGCTCGTGGTCCAGCTGGTTATCGTCCGGCCCGTGCACCAATCGAGGGTCACGGTGTACACGGTGTTCGATTCGAGAGGAGCGTCCGGTGTGAAGACGACTTTGTTCTCGACCACAGCGCTTGTTCCGGCGACATCGCCGCTCGGACCCGTGACCGCGACCGACTCGGAGCCATCACCATCGGCAAGCGTGAACTCGATCGCTGTGCGGTAGTACACCGCACTGTCGCCGTCCATCGGGTGGAATTCGAGGATCTCCGTTGGGCAGCTGTCGCCAGTGGTGTCGCCGCTGTCTTTTGGCTCGGCGTCGTCGTCATTGCCCTTGCAGCCGAGGGCCAGGGATAGGAGCAGGACGGTCGAGATGCGCATGAATCCTCCGGGATAGACGAGATCATACCCGCATGTGTCTTCGATCGTCGCGGTCTTTGCCACCCGGGTACGTCAGTCGATGACGAGCCAGACATCGGTCACGTCGCCGCGCTGTAGGCTCACCTCGAGGTCGTCGGAGAGGGCGCTTCCGTTCGAGTCGACCGCTTGAAAGAGGCAGTCTCCCAGGCCGCGGATCCGCTCGCCGTCCTCTACGGGAACCCGGATCTCCGGGCCACGGTCCGAGTTCGAGACGCAGACCCAGGAGACCCAGACATCGTCGACCGGGTAGCCATCGCCATCCTCCACGTGCAGGAAGGCCTGGGCGGACGGTAGGAGTGCACGCCAAGGGGGCGCAGAAGCTGGCGCTGGTGGGGGCGGTTCTTCGTGCACTTCGGTCTCGACCTCGCTCGGCATGGGTTCCACCCAGCGCACTGGCGATCTCCAAGCCAGCGGCACGTGCGGAACCAGCGTGGGAACCTCGACGTCAGTGGACGGTGTGGTGCCCAGAAACAGCAAGATCGCCATTCCCCCGCCCACCAGTGCCGCCGTGAGTCGTCGCATACCTTTCCCATCGGCGCTCGGCTTCGAAGTTCCAGGCGGAGAATGCTAGAGCGCGAATCGACGCGCCCAACCGTCGCAGGCTCCGGTTGTGCTCCTCGAAACTTCACTTCAAGTGACACACTGCGTGCGCCACATCTGAAATGATTCTGACCCGGTCGCTGCACAAGTGCCGTAGAAACTGCGTTCCTACGGTACGTTGTGGTCGACCATGCTCGGAATCGACGCGCCCAACCGTCGCAGGCTCCGGTTATGCCCCTCGAAACTTCACTTTGAGTGACGCACTGCGTGCGCCACACCTGAAATGATTCCGACATGTTCGCTGCACAAGTGCCGTAGAAACTGCGTTCCTACGGTACGTTGTGGTCGACCATGCTCGGAATCAGTGGCAAAAATGCCGCTTCTATCCGAACCGACCGTGCAGCCACTGTCGGATGTCGGCGATCTCCTCTGGAATCACCTGATGCGCCATTCGGTAGTCTTTCCAGATCGTCTCTCGCCCTTTCTTGAACCTCGCGTGGGCGGTCCGGCCGCGCTCTGGCGGAACCACGTCGTCGTGGCGCCCATGGCCGAAAAACATCGGCGTCTCCTTGTTGGCCTCCGAGATCTCTGCGTCGATCGTGTCCTCGACGATGAGGTATCCCGACAGCACCATGATCCCGAGGAGCAGCCGTGGGTGGCGGGTCGCGGTGTGCAGCGCCATTGCGGCCCCTTGGGAGAAGCCTGCGATGACGATGCGATCTTCCGGAACCCCTCGCTCGACCTCCCTGGCGATCAGGGCGCCTATTTGGGTGGCAGATCGCCGAATATGCTCGGAGTTTTCACGCTCTGGCACGCGCTCCCACGTGAGGATGTCGTACCAGGCCGGCATCACGTAGCCGGCGTTGATGGTCACCGGAATCTCCGGTGCATGGGGAAAAATGAACCGTACCGAGGGCAGATGCAGGTGGGGGACGATCGGTTCGAAGTCGTGGCCGCTGGCCCCAAGTCCGTGCATCCAGATGACGGATCCTGTTATTTTATCGGTCCGAGCGTCTATTTCGACGCATGGCAGTAGTTCCATTGGGGTCCTCTCTTGACGCTGCTTAACTGCAAGTTAGAAAAGCGGGGCTTTCGGATCCGGGCCTGTAGCTCAGCTTGGTTAGAGCGCGCGCCTGATAAGCGCGAGGTCGGCTGTTCAAGTCAGCCCAGGCCCACCATCCGAATGCGGGGGCGTAGCTCAATTGGGAGAGCACCTGCTTTGCACGCAGGAGGTCGTCGGTTCGACTCCGGTCGCCTCCACTCCTCGAATCGGCAGCTGGAAGGCGCACTATCGGGCGCCTCGCGCACATCCCGTCAGAGGGCTCGTCGTTGCTGTGCCGCACTGCTGTGCCGCATCTCGTGATTTTGCGGGTTTGTTGGTGGGTATTTCCGACATGTGGCCAATGCCGGTGTCAGCCATGATCGCGGCTAGCTGGTTGTCCGTGGTGTGGGAGTAG
>PJEL010004641.1_pt1 | contig 11245 bp, 9 predicted proteins | sample 1853271 | NCBI WGS metagenome assembly PJEL01 (sample SAMN08108733, study PRJNA415343) | Invertebrate metagenome, whole genome shotgun sequencing project. | host: Globobulimina | place: Sweden: Gullmar Fjord | collected 2015-08 | reverse complement strand
ATCATGCCATTCTCCGGTATTTTATAATTTCAATGGAATGAATAATACCTACACTCATGTACGATACGTAAAGGAATTTATCTCTGGCTGCAATCATGTCTGGTACTACCATCTCAATCCCCACATCTATGCTATTCGCCATTCAGCACTCCTATGTCAGTGCTACCAATAATTTTACCTCACAAAAGCACAACGCACACTGTTCTGCCACCATTCAATACTAGCTACAATACATAAATGAAGTAACTGCTCTCCAATATGCTGCTGATGCACTGGCGAAAACAGTCATGCTTAATATGATGGGCTGGAAAGGGAGATAGACAATCTTCAATACCATCACTGTCACCACCACCAGCAGCAGCAGTCCCTCCCCTTAACATGCAGTGTGACAACAAGGCAAGTCTAGAAAACTTCCATATCACATCTTCATTCAACCACCCATCCTCTCTTGGATTGGGAGGGGTAAATAATTCAAATATTGAAATATACACTTGCTCTCACACAAACACTACTATATTTGAGGTGTGTGTGAGGAATTAAATGAGTCAGCCCACCTAAGCATGGCAGGCACACGTTGATTCTTTCAAAACTGAGCAGGTAAAGATGGTCTTGCAGGTCGGACCCGTTTGGGTCTTGCAGTTTGTGGGGAGGGTGTATTATCCCTAGGTGATTGTTGTTGCCGTTGTTGTAACTGTGGGACAAGGGGCTCACTTGCAGGCTTCATGGAGGGTGTAGTATTCCCCATAGGTGGCTGTTGTTGAAACTGTGAGACGAGGGGCTGCAGCTGCTTCTCACCAAGATTCTGACCTTGCGGCATTACAAAACCTGAAGGAGCAAATTGATGTTGCTGATTTATACGAGGACCAGGAGCCAAATAATTTTGATACTGCAACTGCTGTTGTGCCATTTGGGGGGGGTACGATTGCCACTCTTGTTCCAAAGGTGGTACTACATATGGCGACGGCATACACTCATGTTGGGGTGGCACAGAAGCTGAATGTGGTGGTGGTTGTCCCATCTGTTGCAGGGTAGAGGCAAGGTACGGCTTTTGCTGCTGCTGCACTGGCAAAGCAGTAGGGGGGTATGTACATATGGGACTTTGGTGTACCTCTTGGTTCATTCCACTAGAAGAAACATTCTGAGATTGCCAAGTAGTGGGTGTCATCTTCCCCATTGCCAAGTTTTGTTGCTGCTGTTGTTGTAGCTGAGTCAATCCAGAGTGATGATCTCCACCTCTCAGAACCTCCTGCTGAACATTAAATGGAGAGGATGGAACTGTTCCCGTAGGGTGATGGCCAGCATGTCCATATACATATCCTGGGGGCTGTTGTGCTACCATATGTGGGGGAATATAAGGCTGCGTTTGATGGGCAGTAGGACCGCCATACATCCTCAGTGGTGTTTGCTGTGATAGTGCCATTCCAACAGAAGTTGATGAATATGGATAAGGCTGTTGCTGTTGCAGTTGCAGTTGCTGCTCCATTTGAACCATGGAAGACGACAAAGGTTGATGTGGTGGTGGTTGCTGCTGCGACATTCCAATGGAAGATGACGAAACCATGCTCGACTGATTATTCAACCTTTCCACAGGAGTACGAGGTAGAGCCGGCCTCTCCATTTGTTGTTGCTGATTCAACGGCAACAATCTCAACCCATTGTTATCTAATTCAACAGATGTTTGATTTTGTTCTTGCCTGCATGATGATTCCACCTCCGGTAGTGGCTTGTTGTTATAGATTGGTGGTGGTGGTTGTGACACCATCATTTGGCGGTTAAACTGCTCTGTCACCTTTGTTACCTTAAGTATCTTTTCACTACTACTAGCTGTTGTGCTTGACGGAGCACTGGACTCATCAACATTGTGCTGATGCCTAGGATGAAACGGGGTGAGTATTCCACCACCATCGTTCGATTGGCCTCCACCATCTCCAAAAGCCGCCTCTGCTTCGTGAGACTCTTGGATGGGTAATACCAGGGGAAGAGTTGACAAACAGGGGGGAGACACAGCCGTTGGTTTTAGGACGTCAATTGCCAGTGATTCCCACCCATCCATAACAGGTGATTCTTCTTCTTTTTCATGCATTGCGTTCAATTCTAAACCTCCTCCTTCGTCAACATCTCCAAACGATAAGGCCACACATGCATCCTCTTCACTGCTGCTGCTACTGTCCAATGGCAGAGATGAAGGGCTAATTTGTTCCTGGTTCTCGCTAGGGCTACCACCATCGTCTTGGTAAGAAAATGATACAGGACTAACCGAGTCACTACTCACTATAGGATGCATGCTATAAACGGGAGATGACTCTTCCTCATCTTTTTCTGCCCATATTCCTTGATCGTCGTCACTGTACACCTTCAAAGGTGTACATACCTGATTATTAGGACGAACGGGCGTAGGGGGAGGTGAAGGCTTGCCCATTATATCCACATATTCTTCTTGAAACGATCCAGTATCATGTTTACGGCCACCATCGGTCATGACATCAGAAATCAAGGAATGCAAAGCAGTAAAATCCAAAGGTTTCTTCCAGTGAAATGGGAACCTTTCCACTTCCTTAGGCTGCTGCTGATGGTGCTCTTTCTGCTCACTGTCAGCAGTCTGACTAAGCCTGCGTGTCCGTCTCATCCATACAAGCTGTCTTAAATCTAGAATCACTTGTAACAGGCGCCTTCCAAGCCCCTGAACAGCCTCGTGCCCCCGATCGCTGGACCTGTGGCTTCGGATTTCAACAATTCTAAAAAGAGCTGGAACTCGACCTAAAACATCAGCAACGACATTATCTGGACCTTGGAGCAGTAGCTCATACAGTACATACAAGGCTCTCGCTGATTTGCGCCACTCAGATCCTGTGCCAGTAAATAAGGTCCGCCACAGATGGCTCATGATCCCTTGAACTTCTCTGGAAACCAGCAATCTTGCTGAAAGCTTTCTGATTGCTACTTGTACATGATTTACATCAACTGAACCCCTCTCCAACAGGGGTGCCATCAGGTGATTTGTCATACCCACAGTTTGTTGTCTCTCACTGTTCCCTTCTACAATACTGCTGCTATCCGCACCAACTTCATATGCGTACATTACAGATGCAACAACATTTTTCACGGTTATGTACGAAAATGACTGCAGCGGTGAACGGCAATATGCCTTGCAACTATTTACACACTTCAAGAATGTGCTTGCTAGCTTAGGTCGAAGTCCATTCTCGTTGTCATTGGCATAATGTTCAGACTCTAAGTCTATTAGCATACGCAGGTGCTCCTCTAACATTTGAGAATGAGTGAACTCGTTCAAAAACTGCAAGAAGTGAGGTGGGTCGCCTATTTCCTCCCTCTGACGAATAAAATGGGCCTGATCAAATCTTAACTGTTGTTTTTGCTGTTTCTCCGTTACTTCATGTGGTGTAGACCACACTGTGGCTTCATTTGGGAAGAAGATCTTAGAATTTCCAAGCAAACACACAAAAAACGTTAGTAGCGCCTTCTTGAGGTCAACATCCTCTTGAGTAATGCCCACATATCTGTCTTCCATCAGACCTCTTTCTTCGATCCTGTTATACACCGTTCTCACTTCAGTACATAGGTTATCCATTAAATTATTACCATTATTCACATTGTTGGTATTGCCACTATGGCTACTCGGTGCCTCATCTACCACAAATTTCTCTTTTAGCTTATTAATTGCCTTGCCGTATGATTTTTGTATCTTCTTGGTAGCTGTTGCCCTACTGCTATCCCCCCTCCTCGTAGGGCACAATAAAGGAGGATATGGTCCATCTGACATGAATACTTCTATGTCATCTAAGTTCACAATCATAACTGAGCTCAGTGGCATCTTCTGAACTGTTCCAAGTAAAGATTTTCCTATTCCAATGATAAATGGTGTAGGTGCTACAGCACAGTCCACCAATTTAGCCGGGAGTATGGGAATAAATGTATGCTGCCACACCAACGGATATAATGAAGCCATTGCGGCATGAGCCGATTGACTGAGCCTCTGTAGGCTACTTGAGACAAATAAAATCCTCCACTCACAAAGCACTGCAGAAATGACCATCAAAAACTTCCGAACTCCCAAGCGTTGAAGTAAAGGCAACACTGGAATATTCAAAATATCTCCACCTTCTGTTAGGGGTGGGGGTGGTACAAACTGATATCCTTCAGAATAAAGTGAATGGTTGGTATGTTTTTCTAGCAATGAATCTAAGAGCCCTCGCAGCAGAGATGTGAGCACATCCATGCCATTAGAGGCAGTAGAGCCGCCTAAATCACTACCAACAACTGGTTGTAGCTCACTACACTCTTCAGCAAGAAACTGAACCCTAATTCCCATTGCAACACTAAGCAGATAATAAAACATATCAAAATAGGGCCTACACGGTAATGCAAGACGGAGGTGCAAACAGAGTTAGTCATTGTCAACGAAGCAAAATCTCAACATGCAACACTATTATTAACGCCGTTGTTTGGGTAATACGAGCAATATTCTGTACCCCATACCTCTTGGAGACAATGCAAATGCATTCTGGCACCGTTCTGTGACCTACATCAAGGTGCCCCCCTGGTCCAGGTCTTATATACGTCCTGCAAAACCCATACCTAAACGTAGAGAGTGAACAAGGTAATAGTAATAGGTCAAAGGTCCAACAAAGTGATAGATACATTCTACTACAACTGTGAAACGGCTGGGTGTATAGAAACTGGTTTGGGTGAATGTGTTCTCCCTCTCGATAACCATAAAAACACCAGAGGTAGTGCAGTAGTCATTCAGCAATATATGGATGACTTACAATCTTTGGCCACTGCTTCTCGTTATCACAAAAGTGAAAAACTGTTGTTGGTAGAGGGAGTAATAAGAAGAAAATCATGCACATGTCAGGAAATAGTCAACAGTGGCGGTGCTTAGCCTACCTGTGACACGAAGTATCTGGGTTTAACGGCAGCCTGGCTTGGAGGAGAGGGGAAACAAAATAGATGAATGGATTCCAGTAATTCTCCCACTTCTTTTCCCTGAGAGCCGTCACATCTCCACATAACATGTGGACGATGCGATGCAGCAAACCTGGCATCTTTCACGATTTCCACACTGGACTGATGACGTGAGTGTTTCTCTGAAGAGCTAGAAACGATCACAAATGTCTCGAATAGTGCATTTGAACACATGCGAGGAGAGAGACTTTCTTTTCCAGTCTAGCAGCCCCTTTCACCGCCGATACGGGCTTCCTCAGTCAGAGCAATTCTTTAGAAACTTCTTGGAGGATTACACTTCTCGAGAGTCCAGTTGCACAAGAACTCTACCCAGGAGTCAGTCCCAAAGACGCAGTAGCTGCGTATTAGAGAGTAAAACAGCCAAACCACTGCACAATAAAACACGGTTTCAACACATAAATGGCACGAGTACTAATCCTAACACCCACTAAAACCCCAACCCTAACGGTACCACCACCACCAATAACAGCGTTTACTCGGACGAATCCATCTGGTTTGACTATACTCGGCCCTCCAGGCGGTTTTTGACCGGAAAAAAAATCAGAAAAAGGTGGTCTATCACCCCATCCTCAACAGAGATAATAGGGCTAATGAGAGCCCAATGAATGAGAGAGTTCGCATTCGTTCCAAATTGCGTGGGGATGGATGCGTACATGGTTGCAGGTATTAGGGATACCTACACAAATGTATTTACAATTATTAAGGTGTAACCTGCCTCCCGGTGTATTGACGAATAGCATGCCCAGGATTCCCAAAGTCGTTGTTACCATTGCCATGGGGTTGGAAAGGACTACTGCTACTACTAGTACTTTCTTACTATTCATCGATACATGTACCCGTTCTTATAACCCCACTAAGTAGCAGTAGTAATGCACAATAATACATGCAGCATGTTCAGTTCAAATTCCACAAAAACGGTAGACTCGAAAATGTAAGATAATATGTGCGATTCATCGTGAGAAAACAACGTACGTACACGAGCGAATGAGAGCTAATAATAATGATGAGTGAGTTGGGAAATGGCTAACAGTATTTATATCTTATTAGGTGCCTTTAACTTCCCAGGATCATTCAGCTGCATACTTTGCATGCTTCAACCCTACGATTTTTTTCATCCTTTACCAGCTTCTGGTCCTCGTCTGTATTTTGCTTTCCCCCAACTCCATGGGACGTATCTGAGATAAGGAATATTTTTCGTCAGTTACTAAGCACAGAGATATAGTGTTTGTTCGGGCCAATCTCGCACAAATCAAGACCACGTACTTGTGTTGCAGCATATGCCTTATCCGTGCCCTCATTGTTGAAAAAAGTAAAATAATAAAGTACCCTACAAGAATTGGCCAGTACACTGGGATATTGAAGACACTGAAGTGTAGAGGTTGGGATGGAAAGAATCAGATCCGTCCACAGCAAATGACATTACAGCTGAATCTGAACTTACGAAAAAAATGTCATTGCTGTTGTAATTAGAACTGCTCTCAAGCTTGGTTATTGATAGAAGCTAGGTTAGTATACCAGATCAGTCGAGTCCATTTCAAGGGTAATGGGGATATATATATCATTTCGACTGTATACACTATATCATCTAGGGGGGAGGAAGACACTACCTAGAATACCAAAATTGGAACTCGGGGATTTTTCTTGAAAATGGCCTGAACTCATCCTAAGGTCAAAGTTGGAGGGTAAAGGTTAGAACAAATATACGAGTAAGAAAAAAAGCCGAATAGCTTGTGGGAGTTAGAAAAAAGAATCCCAGCAATATGCAAACACATGCCTAGAACATGTTTTTGCTATTTGGGCTGCCAACTCACCAAGCCACTAGTGGGGAGTGTGGGGCCAGTTTCATCCAATTCTGGGTCCACCTATAAAGGATTCGTGAGAGTCAGCACGTATTAGGAATGAGAAACGTTACACATGAAACAAAAACTATACCACTATATGATTTATAAATAGCTCACATCCCAAACCACCCATGTGGTGCATGTACAGTTATCATGTTTCTACTCACTAACCCCAACCATCCACCATCTACCAACCAAGGCTATTATGCATGTGTGTATTTGTATATCCTACTACTGCTACTGTTACTGTGGTGGTATGATCGTTCTGGTTCAAACCTAGTACAGGGCGGGGTAAGGGGGGGGGCGAAAAGCTGGGGCGACAGAAACCCGATGCCGAGTTGTGGCCAAAATATTCCTAGCGAATAGGTGATAATGTACCATCCTGCCAATATATACACTCTTAAACAATAAATCAGTAGAGCGAATGCAAATAACGCCCATCTTGATTTCCAATACAGTATGCTCTTATCAAGCCAATACTGCAGCACATCGTTCGTCGTCGTCCAAGTGTGTAAAACATAAAACATATATTCCAATGAAAGGGTTCATCAAGAGCAAGAGTAAACCATGTAAGTATACGCCAATAACTGCTTTGAACGTGTGATACACGGGGTTTCAGCGACCTCAAAGACAGAGTTTTAATTATTTACTTACCTGATAAGCACGCCAAATCACCTTACTACGAGAACCTATACCACCCCCTTCTTCTCCACTATCACCGTATGTGCCACCCGTTAACGGTGATTGCACTCCAACTCCAATACTAGTATTGTTCATTATTCCTTCCCACCTGGGTATGTGCCACAGCCGGCACAGAGTTAACCAAAACGACTGAAAGACAAGAATACAGGCAACTTACCAAGGGAAAGCACAACTTGGCTTACAGGGAGCTCAAGAAATTAAAACTATAACGATAGAACGCCAGTACCCAGAAAAAAATTGTGACCCTAGGAGCTATTTTTTTGTGTCAGTTTTGCATGTCGGTTTTGGGTGTACGTTCGTGTTTTCCAGGTATTGACGATATCGTTAGGTCATTGTTGATTGTGGTTGTTCTATTAGTTCGTGTGTTATCACATATTGAGCTAGTAGTGACACTACCACATCACATATAATAGAGAAATGTGTCCTAAAGATTTCGCTTTCGTGTCGGTTATATGTATCGGTTTTGTGTGTCGGTTTGGGGTTTGAGTGTGTTAAGCTCCGCTTTATGGAGCGTGATGAGGTTAGCTCACTGTTCATTGGGGTTACTGTTTTTGTGGTTATGCAGGTAGTGTTATTACTGTTGATTGGTGTTTTAAAACAGTAGTATATATATGCATCATTAACGTGGCTATTTAAACCATCACACTCTCAGCATCAACTTACACTGCATCTGCATTTTGCTCTGCATGTATTGTTGCACTTATTATCTGTGGTGTCCCTTGCTGCCTTTTATTATTCCTGTGTTTTTCTCGTTGTTGGGTGTTTCTTTCCTTATAATTTTGTTCTTCCCATTGCCAAGCTGAGTGAATTAATCCCCCGAAAGGGAAACATTAGCGGTATTCTCTTTGCGTATAAAGTATCAATACAATACATGTAGTGTCTCTCTCCAGCTACTGTTCCGCCAACTTGTCAGAAAGACATAGACCCAACAATCGTAGAGGAGGAATCACTGTGGAACAAAGCATTGGAAGGGGCCCTCCTCCCTGCTTCAAAACATAAGATAGTTACGTGAGCCATACAACAGGAATCCAGTGTACTATCAGGGCAAGGACATTGAAATTCCTACACTAACCCAGAGAAAATAATTGTGTATATACACCTCTACTAATGTAACTCTACTCTATCCTCTCCGTTACTTTGACCCTGAGCCAAACACGGTTCTTAAACCTCAAATCTCAAATCTCAAACCTTAACCCTAACCCTAACCCTAACTCTGAATTCAGATAATCATAATCCCACAGTTCTGGTGCTCAGTTCCATAGTTTGATAACGTCTTGGTCAGACTGGAACCATGACCAAAATAATTGACAAGCTGAAAAACCCGGCACGTAATGGGGAAGTAGCGTACTCCTTCGAGTTCTTCCCGCCGAAGACCGAACTGGGAGTGGAAAACCTGTATGTGATTGTTGCATTTCCTTTTCAGCCAAGAATAATGATGGCAAGCGGGGTCGGTTGGTTGTAGTCGAGTGGGGTGTTGGTAATATTAATGGGTTTGATTGCAATTTCTGGTACTGCAGCAGCTGCCGTTGGTACTATTTTGTGGTTTTAAGTAGAGATAACACAAGAGAAGGCAGAGTTGTTATTTTTTTCGTACCGTTCACCTGCTGCTACTTGAGGGTTCGACCGAACTTATTACTGATTTTCCTCGTGCATATTATGACCTGAATTCCCCCCCTCAGCCACCTCCGAATGGAGAGAATGGCAACAATGGAACCACTCTTCATGGATATCACATGGGGGGCTGGTGGTTCCACAGCAGATGCAACACTTGATATTGCCATCACAGCACAAAAATACCACGGTGTTGATATCATGATGCATCTGACGTGCAGCCACATGACTAAGGAGGCCATTAGAAGCGCTTTGTTGCGGGCCCGAGAGGGTGGAATTCGTAATATCTTGGCCCTAAGGGGTGACCCCGTAAAGGGAGATGAAGTATGGGAGATGACGGATGAATCCCTAGTGCATGGAATTGATCTGGTTCGTATAATCAGAGAAGAACACGGGGATTACTTCGGGATTGCAGTTGCAGGCCACCCAGGTAATGAATTCAGAATTTGACTCTTTTTGAGTGAAACTTATCAATCGTATACTCTCTCTCTCTCTCTCTCTCTCTCTCAGAGGGTCATCCGGATAGCAAAAGCCATGAGGAGGTAATCCACAATATATTATTGTCATGTAATACTTGTATATTATTCAATTCACGATCGAATGGTTGCACACATTATATTCCAGTTAATTGTGTACATACACACTTGTGGTGTAATTCATTTTATAGGAGCTCATGCATTTAAAACAGAAAATAGATGCGGGTGCAGATTTCATTATTACCCAATTTTTCTACGACATAGATAAGTTTGCTGTTTATGTTGAAGACTGTCGTGCGGCTGGAATTCAATGCCCAATTGTACCGGGCATCATGCCTATCCATAGTTACACGGCATTTGCTCGTATGACTAAATTTTGTGGAACCCATGTAAGTAATAATTATTTATTTCATGTGTGTTAAAGGTGTTATGCTTAACTTTTCTTGCTATCTCACTCTCCTCTTACATGCCGTATTGGTTTCTGATTCCCCGTTTTGGTTCCTGTTCTGCTTACCGCTAGGTTCCTCCTGTCATACTAGAGGCACTCGATCCTATAAAAAGTGATGATGAGGTAGTTGATGAGTAAATCATTGGGTTTTGATTGTTTTAAAAGACAAGGCAGTTTCCAACAAACCGGTTTTATTGCTTGTTTGTTTTTCCTTAGGCGGTGAAAAATTATGGTGTACGACTTGGAATTAACATGTGTGAACAACTCACGTCTATGGGCTTTAAGTGGCTGCATTTCTACACCCTTAACCTTGAGCGTAGTGTGAGGCTCATTCTTAACGGAGTTGGGTATGCTAGCCAAGTAGCATTGCGCCGGCAGTTCCCGTGGCGTGCGAGTACTGACTTAAAGCGTGCGAGGGAGGATGTTAGACCTATTAACTGGGCTAACCGTCCAAAGAGTTACCTACAACGAACGGATATTTGGGACGAATTTCCAAATGGTGTGTGTTGAACGTATTGCTAATGTTCTTCCAACACCCTGTCATTCTCTCCCTCATCCCTCAGTTGGTTGATTGCCTCCCCATTTTTACATAGGCCGATGGGGTGATGGCAGAAGCCCTGCATTTGGTGAATTGAGTGATAGCCACTTTGTTGGCTTTGCATTAGGAAGCAAGGCAGACCGTCGTGCCATTTGGGGTGAAACGTTACTATGCCCAGAAGATGTGTATGACATATTTGTTCATTATGTTGAGGGGAAGGTAAACAAGTAGGCCCTTTCATGATTCTAATCTAATTATTACCCGTATGGCAGCAAGTACATTTCTGTCCAATTCAATTCAGTCCAGTTCAGTTCAGTTCAGTTCAGTTCAACTAGGAAGTGACCTGACCTGATGGTTGGCTTCCTTCAATTTGCTACACGTATAGATTCCAAAGTTGCCCTGGTGTGAGTCCTCGCTACAGCCAGAAAGTTGTCGCATACGTGATTATCTTGTTGCCTTCAACAAGGCCGGGTTTTTGACAATCAATTCTCAACCTTCCGTTAATGGTTTCCCAAGCGACCATCCATTATTTGGCTGGGGTGGATCAGGAGGTGTGGTCTACCAGAAGGTGAGAGGGGTGGAGAAATCGGCGCATTGTTATTTTCTTGTTTTTTTAGACGGGACTCTGCTTAATATATTTGGT
>PJEL010004640.1_pt1 | contig 11246 bp, 10 predicted proteins | sample 1853271 | NCBI WGS metagenome assembly PJEL01 (sample SAMN08108733, study PRJNA415343) | Invertebrate metagenome, whole genome shotgun sequencing project. | host: Globobulimina | place: Sweden: Gullmar Fjord | collected 2015-08 | reverse complement strand
TTTGGCTAAGACGAGCGGAGGCATAGATGAACAATCTCTTATTCGCAATTCGATGAATAATAGGGCTGGCTTAGTAATATTTAGTCACGATGAAGGTATAAAGAGTAAGGAACTCAATATTGTAGAAAATTGGTTTATGCATACGTTGGAACATACCCTTGATGAAGTGGTGGCGATTTCTGATTCATGGCGGGAAGATCTGGAGCTGATGAGAAGTTTGAGAAAGATAAAAACCAATTTGTTGATTTAATTCAGCCTGTCAACTTCTAAACACGCCAACGGCGCCCCTTTCGGCCGATTCATCGAAATGGCCGAGAGGAACGCAAATGGATCCTGTTGTTCGTAGTACATATAGTAGGGCTGGATATGACGAAGCGCAAGGATAAGCTAGGGCCCCGGCCACACAGAGCCGCTGGCGGAAAGCCTGGCGGGGGACCGCGCGACGGGGAGCGGCGACGTCCCGGCGGTCCAAGAGGACCCAGTCGGGGCGCCCGATCAGGTCCGCAGAAGCTTTGGCTTTTCGGGGTTCATGCGGTTCTGGCCGCCCTGGCCAACCCGAATCGACGGCCAGAAAGCCTGTTGATGACCCCGGAAGCGGCCCAGACCTGGGGCCAACGCCTGCGCGAGGAGCGCCATCCCCAGCACGGCGCTCTGGCGACTCGGACCGTCCAGCGGCGCGAAATCGACGCCCTCTTGCCGGAAGGGGCCGTTCATCAGGGCCTCGCCCTTTCTACCAAGGCGCTAGATCAGCCCTTCATCGAGGACTTGCTGGCCCCCCCGGCAACCGAGGCAAACCGGGATTCGCCGGCGGAACGGCGGGTTGTCGTGTTGCTCGACCAGGTGACCGATCCTCATAACGTCGGGGCTGTTTTGCGCTCCGCCGCGGCCTTTGGGGCATTGGCGGTGGTGGCCCTGGACAAAGGCGCCCCCGAGGAGAGCGGGACCCTGGCCAAAGCGGCTTCAGGTGCCCTGGAGGCAGTTCCCTATATCAGCGTCATCAATCTGGCGCGCACCCTGGACGGCCTGAAAGAGGCCGGGTTCTGGTGCCTGGGCCTGGCCGGCGAGGCCACCCAAAGCCTTGCGAGCAGCAATCCCGGGGCGGCCGTCGCCCTGGTCCTCGGCGCCGAAGGCAGCGGGCTCAGACGCCTGACCCGCGAGCGCTGCGACCTGCTGGTCAAGCTTCCGACCCGGCCACCGATTCAGTCGCTCAACGTCTCCAACGCCGCGGCCGTGGCCCTCTACGAGTTGCTCGGGCGGGGTTGAACCGCCTCTCTACCGCCGATTCTGCGGCGTCACGCCAGCTTGCCAGCCGCGCGCGGGCCGTGTTAGCGGTTCCTGAATGTCAACGCGGCGGCGGCACCAGAGGTCCGGCCACCACGCCACCAATGCGCAGGTAATCATGCAATCCATCGAAGACTTCCTGAAAGAACGCAACATCGACGAGGTCGAATGCCTCGTCCCCGATATGGCCGGAATCGCCCGCGGCAAGATCCTGCCTGCCCACAAGTTTCTCGAAGGCATGCGCAAGGAGGGCCTGCGCATCCCCGAGGACGTCTTCGTCCAGACCGTGAACGGCGAGTACCCGGAAGACTATGACGACGTGGTCAGCGCCGCGACCCGTGACGTCTATCTGGTACCGGACCCCTCGACCATCCGGATCGTACCCTGGCACGCGGAACCCACAGCGCAGGTGATCTGCGACGCCCACCACTTCCGTGAGGGCGAAGTAGACATCGCCTCCCGCCATATCCTGAAGCGCATCCTGGCCCTCTACGAGGCCGAGGGCTGGGTGCCCATCGTGGCCCCGGAGCTGGAGTTCTTCCTGGTGGATGTGAACACCGACCCCGATCACCCCCTGATACCACCGATCGGCCGCTCCGGGCGGCGCGAGACCAGCCGCCAGGCCTACGGTGTCGACGCGGTCAATGAGTTCGACCCGATCTTCGAAGATGTCTACGACTTCTGCGAAGCGCAGGGCATCGACATCGACACCCTGACCCACGAGGGCGGGGCGGCGCAGATGGAGATGAACTTCAACCACGGTGATCCGCTGCTGCTCGCCGACCAGGCCTTCCTGTTCAAGCGCACGGTGCGCGAAGCCGCCATGCGCCACAAGGTCTACGCCACCTTCATGGCCAAGCCGATGCAGGGCGAACCGGGCAGTTCCATGCACATCCACCAGAGCCTGCTGGACGCCAAGACCGGGCGGAACCTCTTCTCCACCCGCACCGGCAAGGACACTGCCCTTTTCCGCAACCACATCGCCGGACTGCAGCGCTACCTGCCGACGGTCATGCCGCTGCTGGCCCCCAACGTGAACAGCTACCGCCGCCTGATGCCGGACTATGATGCCCCGATCAATACCCACTGGGGCTATGACAACCGGACCGTCGGCCTGCGCGTGCCGCACTCCGAGCCCTCTGCCCGGCGTGTCGAGAACCGCCTGGCCGGCGCCGACGCCAATCCCTACCTGGCAATCGCCGCCTCGCTGGCCTGCGGCTATCTGGGCATGACAGAGAAGCTGAAGCCGCGTAAGCCGATCGAGGGCAGCGCCTACCGCCTGGCCCGCACGCTGCCGCGCACCCTCTACGACGCGCTGGAGCGGTTCAACGGCACCCGGGCCCTGAAACCGATTTTGGGCGCCTTGTTCATCAACGCGGTCAACATCGTCAAGAGCGAGGAACTGGACGCTTACCAGCAGGTTATCTCGTCTTGGGAGCGCGAGCATCTTCTGCTAAACGTATAGCTGCCGACGCGGCGGATTTACCGCCGCCCGACCGCCCACTAGGACATCAAAGCCGCCATGCCGCGAGCCATCATCGATAAGTCCTTTAGCCGGAGCGCCCGCCGCCGCGTGTCGCCGCGTTCTCGGCTTGCCGAACTTTTGCTGAACTGCGCGCGGATCGGCTTCAATCCCTAGAACCGGAGGGCCCGGCCTTTGGTCGGGCAGGAAGACTCCCGTTTCTCCCGATCCCCTTGATCAAGGATTGTCGTCATGAGCAGCGCCTCCCAGAATAGCCCAGCCCGTAATTCCACCGCCGTCTGGCGTGCCGCCGACACGGCGCACCACCTGCATCCCTTCACCGACTTTCGCGGCCTCGCCGAGGAAGGCGGCAGCCGTATCATCACCAAGGCCGACGGCGTATGGCTGGAAGATTCCGACGGCGAGCGCATCCTCGACGGCATGGCCGGCCTGTGGTGCGTGAACGTCGGCTACGGTCGCGAGCGCCTGGCCAAGGCGGCCTACGACCAGATGCTGGAACTGCCCTACTACAACACCTTCTTCAAGACCGCGACGCCGAGTTCGATCGAGCTGGCGGAGAAGCTGGCCCAGCTGACGCCGGCGGGGCTGAACAAGGTGTTCTACGCTTCCTCAGGATCGGAGGCCAACGACACCATCGCCCGTATCGTGCGCCGCTACTGGAAGATCCTCGGCGAGCCGAAACGGGTGAACATCATCAGCCGCGTCAACGGCTACCACGGCAGCACCATGGCCTCGGCCAGCCTGGGCGGCATGAAGCCCATGCACGAGATGGACGGCCTGCCGCTGCCCGGCTTCCACCACGTCCGCCAGCCTTACTGGTACGGCGAGGGCGACGGCCTCTCCCCCGAGGACCTCGGCAAGGCCGCCGCCAAGTCCATCGAGGACAAGATCCTGGAGCTGGGCGCCGACACCGTGGCCGCCTTCATCGGCGAACCGATCCAGGGCGCCGGAGGCGTCATCATTCCGCCGGCCGGCTATTGGTCCGAGGTGCAGCGCATCTGCAAGCAATACGACATCCTGCTGATCGCCGACGAGGTGATCTGCGGCTTCGGGCGCACCGGTGAATGGTTCGGCAGCGACCTGCTCGACATCAAGCCGGACATCATGACCCTGGCCAAGGGCCTGACCTCCGGCTACCTGCCGCTTTCCGCCGTCATGGTCGGCGAGCGCGTCACCGAGGCGCTCTGGGAGAAGGGCGGCGAATTCAACCACGGCTTCACCTATTCCGGTCACCCGGTGCCCTGCGCGGTTGCCTTGGAGAACATCGCCATCATCGAGGAGGAGAACCTTGTCGAGCGCGTGCGCGAGGACACCGGCCCCTACCTGCAAGAACGCCTGGCCACGCTGGAAGAGCTGCCGCTGGTCGGCGAGGTGCGCGGCGTCGGGCTGCTCGGCGCCGTCGAGCTGGTCGCGAACAAACAGACCCACGAACGCTTCGCGCCGGAGGGCCGCGCCGGCACGCTCTGCCGGGACTACTGCGTGAAGCAGAACGTCGTCAGCCGTGCGGTACGCGACACCATGGTGATCTCGCCGCCGTTGATCATCACCAAGCCGGAGATCGACGAGCTGGTTGCCCGCATTGGGAAGGCCATCGATCTTGCGGCCAAAGACCTGGGCGTCGCCTAAAAGCAAAGAAAGGGGCGTTTCGATGCGCGAGGTCACCGTCGCCGCCACCCAGATGACCTGTAGCTGGGACCGCGAGGCAAATGTCGCCGGGGCCGAGGCCCTGGTGCGCGAGGCCGCCGGCCAGGGCGCGCAGGTCGTGCTGATCCAGGAGCTCTTCGAAACGCCCTACTTCTGCGTCGACCAGAAGCAGGAATACTTCGCGCTCGCCCAGCCGGTCGAGGGTCATCCGGTGCTGGCCCGCATGTCCGCCCTGGCGGCGGAACTGCAGGTCGTGCTGCCGGTCAGTTTCTTCGAGCGCGCCAACAACGCGCACTACAATTCCCTGGCCATGATCGACGCCGACGGCAGCATCATGGGGGTCTATCGCAAGACCCACATTCCCGACGGCCCCGGCTATCAGGAGAAGTTCTACTTCAATCCCGGCGACACCGGCTTTTGCGTCTGGCCGACGCGCTACGGCACGATTGGCAGCGGCATCTGCTGGGACCAGTGGTTTCCGGAATGCGCGCGGGCCATGGCGCTGATGGGCGCCGAGATCCTGTTCTACCCCACCGCCATCGGCAGCGAGCCCCAGGACCCGGCAATCAATTCCAAGGACCACTGGCAGCGCACCATGCAGGGCCATGCCGCCGCCAATCTGATGCCGCTGGTCGCCTCCAACCGCATCGGACGGGAGGACGGCGAAGCCGCCGGGATCACCTTCTACGGCGCCTCCTTCATCACCGATGCGACCGGCGCCAAGGTGACCGAGGCGGACGGCACAGACCGCGCGGTGATCACCGCGACCTTCGACCTCGATGCGCTGCAGGCGCAGCGCGCCTCCTGGGGCCTGTTCCGCGACCGCCGGCCGGAACTCTACGATCCGCTGCTGACCTCGGACGGCAAGCTCCTGACCTGAACAGGGTCTCGGCTGCCGTGATCCGCCCTGCCCTACCCGCCGACCGGGCGCGCATCGAAACAATCGTCGACGCCGCCTACCGCCCCTACCTGCAACGCATGAACCGCCCGCCGGCGCCGATGGTCGACAACTACGTCCGCCGCATCGCCGCGGGGCAGGCCTACGTTCTGGAACAGGACGGCGAGATCATGGGGCTGCTGGTGCTGGAGCCGGCGGAAGATCATCTGCTGCTCGACAACATCGCCGTCGACCCGGCGCAGCACGGCCAGGGCCTGGGCAAACGCCTCATGGCCTTCACGGAGGAAGAGGCGCGGCGACAGGGATATGATCGGGTCCTGCTCTACACCAACGAGGTGATGCTGGAGAACATCGCGCTCTATCGGCGCCTCGATTATGTCGAAGTCAAGCGGGTGCGGGCCGCAGGTTACAACCGCGTCTACCTGCGAAAAGAGCTCTAGCGTTCGTCGGCCTCGGCGCCTTCGAGCAGCTGCAGGCTTCCTTCGCCGTCGATATCCAGGCCCAGGCCGTCATCGGCGTTCAACAGCAGGTCGTCGACACCGAGGCTGTCCTGCCGGTCATCCCGGAAGCCGCCGCCGGGGCGCAGATCCCGCGACTCTCGAAATTCAAGAAGTGTCATTCGGGAACATCCATAACGATCGGAAGTCATTCAATCTTCGATTGAAAATCGAACCTCCCTACAGCGGATACTGTAGGCCTGGGCAGCCTTCCTGAGCTGCGTCATTGCTAGGACAAACCGGAGGCGAATAACGGGCCGGCGGACCGCGAGCCCGGCGTCCTTCGCCGGACGGGCAGCAAAACGGCGGGATCCCGCAAGGGACCCCGCCGCAATCTACGCGAGCCGACCCCAGGCTAGCTCAGATCGATCCAGATGGTCTTCAGCTCGGTGTACTTGTCCATCGCGTGCAGCGACTTGTCGCGACCGAAGCCGGATTGTTTGAAGCCGCCGAAGGGCGTGGTCATGTCGCCGGCGTCGAAGCAGTTGACCCAGACGCTGCCGGCGCGCAACGCCTTGGCGGCCCGGTGCGCCTTCTTGATGTCGCTGGTCCAGACGGCAGCGGCAAGGCCAAAGACCGTATCGTTGCCGATGCGGATGGCCTCGTCGTAGTCGCCGAAGGAGATGGTCGAAAGAACCGGCCCGAAGATCTCCTCCTGGGCGATGGTCATGTCGTTCTTGACCCTGTCGAAGATCGTCGGCTCGATGTAGTAGCCGCCGGTTTCGGCCAGGATGCGCTGGCCGCCCATGGCCACCTCGGCGCCCTCGGCCTTGCCCTTTTCGATGTAGCCGAGCACGCGCTCCATCTGCGTCTGGTCGACCATGGCGCCCATCTGGGTCGCCGGGTCGAGGGGATCGCCGACACGCATGGTCTTCGCGACCTTCATGATGCGCTCGAGCATCTCGTCCTTGATCGTCTCTTCGACCAGGAAGCGGGAGCCGGCGTTGCAGACCTCGCCCTGGTTGAAGAAGATGCCCCAGGCGGCGGCGGTGGCCGCGGCGTCGAGGTCAGGCGCATCGGCCATGACGATGTGCGGCGTCTTGCCGCCGCATTCCAGCGACACCCGCTTCATGTTGGACTCGCCGGAGTACTTGAGGAACAGCTTGCCGACTTCGCCGGAGCCGGTGAAGGCGACCGCGTCCACGTCCATGTGGCGGCCGAGCGCCTGGCCGGCGGTCTCGCCGAAGCCCGGCACGACGTTCAACACCCCGTCGGGCAGGCCCGCCTCGCTGGCCAGCTCGGCACAGCGGATCATGGTCAGCGGCGACTGCTCGGCCGGCTTGATGACCATCGAGTTGCCGGTCGCCAGGGCCGGACCCATCTTCCAGGCCGCCATCAGCAGCGGGAAGTTCCACGGCACCACGGCGGCGATGACGCCCAGCGGCTCGCGCACCAGCATGGCGACGGCGTCCTGGCCGGTCGGCGCGATCTCGTCATAGACCTTGTCGACCGCCTCGGCGTACCAACGGATGCAGCCGATCACCGCGGGGATATCGATGCCGCTGGAATCGCCGATCGGCTTGCCCATGTCGAGAGTCTCGAGCAGCGCCAGTTCGCTGCTGTGCTGCTCCAGCAGGTCGGCCCAGCGCATCAGGATTTTCTTGCGCTTGGCGGGCGCGCTGCGCGACCAGCGGCCGTCCTCGAAGGCGGCGCGGGCGGCCTTGACGGCGCGGTCGACATCCTCCTGATCGCCTGCGGCGACCTGGGTCAACACCGCGCCATCGATCGGCGAAGTACAGTCGAAGGTCTTGCCGGAAGCGGCGGGGGCGAACTTGCCGTCGATGAAGGCCTGGTTGCGGAAGGCCAGGCCCTGGGCCTGGGACCTCACGGTTTCGATTGAAAGTGCGGCAGACATGTCGCTTCGTGCTCCCTGGAACGTCAAAAGGGTCGGATTTCGGAGCCGGGACGCCGCGCGAAGACCGGGAACAGATCGCGGAAATCGTTCCTAGGCGCACCTAAGCTCAGCCTCGACCTTAAGCCCGCGCCGAGGGGCAAGGCAAGCGCTGCAGCGCCGATGCATAACCGCCCCGCAAAGCCCGCATAGCCTGGCTTTCAGACGGCTTCGCAGTTGCCGGTGCGGCGCCGGCCGGCGCGCTCTGCGGCCTTCTCCTCGCCCGCCCCTGCCGATCCAGCCGTCAGGCAATCGCCTGCGCCAAGGCCACGTCGGAAATGCGCTGAACCAGACCGACGTCGTCGATACCGCGCGCGAAGTGCTGCCGAGAGAAACCGTCGTTTCCTCCGATGTCAGACCCCACAAGCTCCTCGTCGGGCAAGGCTGGACAACCTATCGGCCCAAAAGCGTGCTGATGACGAACGGGCTGTCATCCATGGGCTTCTCTTTGCCGGCGGGAATCGTCGCCAGCCCGGAGCTGCCGGATACGCCGGTCGTGAGCTTCATGGGCGACGGCGGCCTCAACCGCATCGAGCTGAAACAGATGACACGCCGGTACGTCGGCACCGGAACCCGGATCGAGCACACCGACATCGTAAAGCTCGCCGAGTCCATGGACGGCGACGGCGTCCGCGTGGAGAGCACGCAGGCGCTGGCGGATGCGTTGAGCACGAGAAGCCCCGGGCAGCCGCTCGTCATCGGCGCAATCATCGACCCCGCCCAGTACGAGGCCCAATTCTGAAAATGCCCTGGCGCATCTGAACGACAGTTTCGACAAGCTGCCTCCGGGCGGATTAAACTCTCCGGAGAATGGAGAACCAGGACAGCAGAACCCTGCGCCGGTGAACCTGTTGCCCGCCACAGCCGAGGTCAGATCAAACCATGCAAGAGCAGCTCTTCTTCAACATCGACAGCACTGAAGGCGGGATTGACCGCGAACTCGCCCCCGGGATTACCACGACCATATTTCCGGGCGAGCAAGCCATGCTCTCGATCGTCAGGTTTGAGGCCAACGCAGAGGGGACGCTTCACCATCACCCGGAGGAGCAATGGGGCTATTGCCTGTCCGGCTCGGGAGTCCGCTTTCAGGGCGACGACAGGGTGCACGTGAAGCCCGGCGACTTCTGGCGGACCCCCGGGGAGCTGCCGCACACCATGCAGGCGGGCGACGGGGGAATGGTCGTCATCGACATCTTCGCCCCGCCGCGCAAGGCCTACACGAAAGCCGGAAGCGGCTTCGCGATGTCAGAGGAATGACACTCCGCCGACTGGGCCGGCGGCTCGATCGGCCTTGAGCCGAGGCAAACCCTCGGCCGAGGCGACATTTCGACCTCCAACGCCCCCGCAATCACCCTGAAAGCGCCGGGCAGAGGCAGGCTTGCGAGTCGGGAAAACCCGCCCTATCTTGCCCCCACGTTCGGGTCCCCCGAGCGCTCGCCCCCTATGGGCCGGCTTAGCTCAGTTGGTAGAGCACCTGATTTGTAATCAGGGGGTCGCGGGTTCGAATCCTGCAGCCGGCACCAGCAATAACAAATACTTATTAGATTTCTAGCGTTGGCCAAAAATCATCCGGCTAACATACGGGCTAACTCTTGTCGGAAATTCAATAGCTCGGCGTGTGCTTGGGCATTCCGGCGAGCGCCCGAGAATTGGCCCTTCAGAGCCTAGCTGCAGTGCTGAGGGCGTATTTCAAGCGAAGGCATCGGATGCCCCGCCTTGGCTAGGTCGACTCGCGGAAACTGAGAATTGCTTACCGCTAGCTAGGCCGCACCGGATTCCTGAACCTTGCCTATCAGTGGCATGGCCGCTTCAGAGGGTGCACCGGACCACGTGGCTGCTGCTCTGCATGTCGCCTAAGCGCCAGAAGCAGACATGGCAATTACGGACGCTCTCGCGCTTCTGACGCGACAATCGTTTGGCGCCCAACGCCGGCTTCAACGCCCTGGCAGCATGGCCTTATGGCGGAAACCGGCCGGGCGCGGTGCGTTCGACCTTGATCCGACGCATGTTGCCGGGTCCGAGATCCAAGCATAAGTTCACACCAGCTGTAGGATTTGACCTATTCGACACTTGGCTATGTCGAGGAATCGCCGAGCAATGCAATCGAGAAGTAGCGGCAGTAAGACATGACATCTGGAAAAACAGGCGCAGCGCTGGACACGCCGCTCGATCTCGACGGCCTTGCTCTCTGGCTCGTTGAGCGGGGCATGCGGGGCCTGCCGCTGGAGGAGCAGCTGGCCGGGTATTGCCAGCGGATCTACGACGCCGGCTTCCCGATGAAGCGGGCGCAGATGGGCATGGGCACGCTGCATCCGCGCTACGGCGCGCACACCTTCGTCTGGCGACCCGGCTCGGGAGCCATCGAACACACGCCGCGCGAACGCACGATGCTGAGCCGCCAAGGCTACCTGCGCAGCCCGGTCCACTACATGCGCAGCAGGGGCATGCTGACCCTACGCCGCCGGCTTGATAGCGACGATCCGGACGAATTTCTTCTCTTTGCCGAATTGCGCGCAGAAGGCTTGACCGAGTATGCGGCCCACGTCGTGCCTTACGATCCCCTGCAACCGGAGGACCTCGCCAAGGAAGCTCTCACAAGCGACCTTCCCCCGGTTCCGGGCCAGGCGCTCGACGGGATCTTCTTTTCCTGCGCCACCGACCTGCCCGAGGGCTTTGACGACGGACAGCTCGGCCAGATCGTCCAGACCCTGCCCTATCTAGCGCTCGCCGTGAAATCGCGCCTGACCTATGACGTTGCCAGCACGGTCATCGAGACCTATCTCGGCAAGGATGCGGGCCACCGGGTTCTGACTGGCGAGATCGAGCGGGGCTCGGCCGAGGCCATCCGCGCCGTCATCTGGTTTTCGGATCTGCGCGGATTTACCCGCCTCACCGACACCCTGCCACGCGATGTCCTTATGGAGATGCTCAACGGCTATCTCGATGCCATGGCGCGCCCGGTGCACGACAACCACGGGCAGATCCTGAAGTTCATGGGCGACGGCCTGCTCGCTACCTTCGACCTGACGGCCTGCGACGAAGCGGCCGTCTGCAGGGACGCACTCAAGGCCGCGGCGGAATTGCGCAGCGTGTTCCCGGCCTTCAACGATGAGCGCAAGGCGGCCGGCAAGCCAGTCATGGACTTTGGCTTGGCGCTGCATCTGGGAGATGTGCTCTACGGCAATATCGGCACGAGCGATCGACTCGACTTCACCGTGGTCGGGCCGGCGGTCAACGAGGCGAGCCGCATTCAGGCGCTTTGCCGGTCGCTCAAACGGAACATCCTGATTTCCAGCACTTTCCGAGAGATCGCCGGCGGCTGTCATGCCGGGCTCGAGTCTTTGGGCGTTCACGCCCTCCGCGGCGTGCGCGAGCCGCAGGAGCTCTTTACGCTCGGCGTTTGAGGACGCGTGCGAGGTATCGGCGCTGCGCGCCATGAGCTACTTCGGCTTCGGGTCCAGCCTGTGTGAAAACGCGTTGATCTGATAGTGTGATTCCGATCAACGGGGGGGGTCGGCATGAAGCGTTTCGTTGAAGGTGAGGATCGGTGGC
>PJEL010004639.1_pt1 | contig 11246 bp, 8 predicted proteins | sample 1853271 | NCBI WGS metagenome assembly PJEL01 (sample SAMN08108733, study PRJNA415343) | Invertebrate metagenome, whole genome shotgun sequencing project. | host: Globobulimina | place: Sweden: Gullmar Fjord | collected 2015-08 | reverse complement strand
ATTATTAATTGTGACTTTGTTTATTGCAAGCCTGGTGGATTTAATATTGTCTGAAGGGTGCCAGCTGTTTGTGAGAGTTTTAGAAAGGATAAATTCCCTGTTTTTGTTTTCAGCAAGAGAAAGATAGGGTGATTGAAAGAATAAATCATCTATTTTTAGATTAAATGGATCAGTTGATAAGCTTAAACTCTTAGCAGTGGCCTTTGGCCACGTTATGATTGGTTTGTCTTTTGTGCAGGAGAATTCGGAAAGTGAAAGAGATCCCTTGTATGTTAATTCTGGAAGGTGAATTGTCCCATCCTGTGCAGAAACAGTTCCTTTGAGACTAGCGCTAACGTATTGATCTGTAATAGGGTTGAATAGGGTGATGGGCAAACCTGTAAATCTGGGATGGATTTGGGCTGAGAATGGTTTGGTTGAGAATGCTCCCGAAGCATTAATTGGAGTGTTGTCAAGCACAGCAGAAGCCTTGAAATTTTGGTTGTTGGAATTGGCCTTGGAGGTTGTCTTAAAGGTGAAATCTGAAAAAGACAAAGAAAGAGGGGTGGGCCAATTATGGTCAATGATTGTCAATGTACTATTTGATAATGAAATTGTATTAATGTCAACAATCGTTGTTTTATTCGAAGATGCTTTTTGAGCTGAGGCACTGTTGATTAGGCTGAGCCATTTTCCTTTGTCTTGTAATCGGATGCTGAATAAGTGACTCTTTTGGGCGCTGATGTTGCCTAGATTAAGACGATTTTTTTTGCTATCAAATGAACCGCTTTTACAAGATATTTTTTTTGAAGAGATAACTGTTTCGCCTTGTTGGCTTAGGCTAATTTGAGAAAGATCTAGATCAATTTCGCTCAGCTTAATAAATGGAGTATTTTTATTGGAACCGATATTGAAGCGACTTGAAATTTTTTCGGCAATTCCTTTTTTTATGGATAGAGAACTGACTTTTGCAAAGTATGGCCGGAAGGTATTTAGATTTATCCGGTTGGCGATCAGGAGACCGTCGGTGAACTTTGATGAAAGGTCGAGGTTCCCCTGGATATTAACAAGGGCCTTGTCTAAATTAGCACTGATGGCAAATTGGGCTTTGCTTGGTTGGCCTGAGGATGACAAATTTTCTTTTTGTGAAGCAGGCAAGTTAATTGAGAGGTTGACATCTTGGAAAGAAAGCTGAAGTTTCTTTTTAAGAGTTTGATCGATTAACGTGACATTACCGTTAGTGATTTGTAGTCGGTCAATCCTATTTCCTGTGGTTAGTTGATTTGAGTTCGTGAAAAAATCAACAAGACCAGGTGGCATCCAGCCATGGTCAGGGGTTCTGTTTATGCTCAAATTGGGGCGGGTCAGAGAAATTTCTGTAAGGTGATATTTGCCGGTGAGCGGAGCAAAGGTTCCTTTTATTGAGGCATCTGGATAGGTTGAAGCAAAACCGTTTTTCTCTTCAACCTCAAGATCACGCAAATGAACAGCGCCGGATAAAACGAACTGTTGGTCAGCCTTTGAGGTAATGTTGAGGTGTAGATCAAGGTCAGCTTTGCCTTTTTTTATAAACACACGATCTTTAAGTGGCAAGTAATTGAGGTATTGTGCTATCTCAAGGTCTGCCATTTTGAAGTTGAGGTTTGTCTGCGAGGTTGCTTCATCTGTTGAGCTGCCGGCAAGATTTATGTGGCTGCCATTGACGAGGGCAGAAAAATTTGCTGCTGATTCTTGTTTAAGAGTGAAAGGGATGTTGGTATAAGAGGGCAGGTTTAGAGTCAGGTCATTGACTGTGTGTTTTGAGTCTGAGCCAAGGTCTGTGAATAGTATCTCTGAATCAGTGATCTCGATATTGTTTAATGAGTATTTGACAAAGGGGATTCCAATCAGTTTGGTTTTAACAGAATTATTTATATCGGCAGACCCATTTGGCTCAATGTTGTTAAGTATATTATGTAAATTGTATGAGCCATCTTTTTGACGGACAAGATGGATATATAATTGGTTGAATTTGAACTGTTTACAAATTAACGCTTGGTGCCATAAGGAAATTGCTTCTATATCAATCTCCATTTTGTTAAAGGAAAGGATTGGATCGATTTTGTCACTTGGGTCAGATAGCCTGGGCCCTACAATTCCGTTAGTAATTTCAAATTTATTAGTAAATGGATTAAAGGAAACCTGGCCAAAGGTTACTGGGCGATCAATTTTTTCGGCCAGACTATTTGCCCCCCAATTTTTTACAACATACGGCAGCAAGAAAAACCCAGCTGCAAGATAAGTAACCATACAAACTAGCAATGCCAAAAAAGCAAATTTAAAGAAAAAAGAAACTGTATTTTTTGGGCGCGAAACTTTTCTTGGGTAAGAAGGCTTTTGAGGATCGGAAAGCTTTGGGATTTTTTGATCAACAACTGGCGTAACAGGTTCATGGGAATCTGCTATTGGTATTGAACTGAACGGGTCGTCGTGCGGAGTTTGGTGGCTCATGGAGTGTACCCATGTGATAAGTTTGTCGTTGTTTAAAGCTAAATGGTATGATAACTTTTAATGTTAACGAAATCAACAAGATAAACAGAGAGTAGGTGTTGCGTTTATGCTAAATTTTATTCGATCACTTGTAGTTTTAATTATTGCACCGGTTTTAACATTAGTAACAAGTATACTTGCAATTATTCTTGTTACCTTTTTTAAAGTTTCAGAGGAATCTATCCAAGTACTTCCAAGGCAGTGGGGGCGAATTATTGCATGGTGCAGTGGGGTTAAGGTTGTAGTAAATGGTGGTGAAAAACTCCAAAAGGGGCAGCCCTATATTTTTGCAGCAAACCATTTGAGCCAATTTGATATTTTTGCGGTGCAGGGGTTTCTCAATGTTAGTTTTCGTTGGCTAGCTAAAAAGGAGCTATTTGAAGTGCCAGTATTTGGCAAGGGAATGCGGAAAGCAGGCTATATCCCAGTCGACCGTTCCAAGGGGCGGCAGGCTTTGAAAAGTTTATATGAAGCAGCTGATCAGATTGCGGCTGGAACTTCGGTTATCATTTTTCCTGAGGGTACGAGAAGTAAAGACGGAAAGCTTCATGAATTCAAGAGTGGAGCCATGGTTCTTGCGATTAAATCCGGGGTTCCAATTGTTCCGGTGGCGATTAATGGAACGTATCAGGTTTTACCTAAAGGAAAATTGTTATTGCAAAGCGGCAAAGTGAAGATTTCAATTGGTGAGCCCATTGAAACCAGTCATTTAAAAGGCGGGCAGAAAAAGGAGTTAGCCCAGCAGCTTCAAGCTGAAGTTGCTAAAATGTTGGGAGAAAGTGCTTAATTTGCCCTGCGTGATTGCTTTTTTTCTTATCTGAAACAATGGTTTTAACGAAGGGTCAGACAAAGAATGTCCGTGGTGTCTTAGCTACCAAGGTTTGCTTTAGGAAATTCCAATACACCTCTGCTTGAATCCATCTTAGCTATACCTCCTAAGGGAAGTGTCACATTTCTTGGGCCGTGTCCTGATGGGAAATTGGCCCAGATTGGAATGTGTTCATCGGTTAAATCTAGGATTCTATTCCAGATGAGTTCTATCTCTGATAAGTTTTGCATACTGTTATCTAATAACTCACCAACAATGACCCCGGCTACTTGCTGAAGTCGACCAGACATATGCAATTGAGTTAACATCCTATCAATCCGGTAGGCTGGTTCATTTATATCTTCAAAAAAGAGGACGCCACCCTGCCAGCGTGGCTCATAGGGAGTGGCAAGAAGGTGTATAAGGCTTGTGAGGTTGCCACCTAATAGGTGTCCTTGCACGTGCCCGGGGCGTAAGATCTCTAACCCTGTAACCTTGAGTTCTGGTTGTTGGGGCTGGGAAAGGGTGTTCAGTAGATCATGAAGGGGGGGAAGTCCATCACGTACAAGAGTTGACAGCATGGGACCATGCCAGGTCGTTAGGCCTGTTTTAGCAGTTATGGCATTTAACAGGATGGTCAAGTCTGAAAAACCAATGATGATTTTTGGATTTTGACGGATAAGGTCAAAATCAAGCTGGTCGAGTAATCTGCTTGAGCCAAATCCTCCTCGTATTGCAAGAATGGCCTTGACATTTGGATTAGCAAAAAGTTTGTGTAGTTCATCCCGACGACGTTGATCGGACCCGGCAAGATAGCCATCCCTACTAAGAACATCATCGTTAAAAGTAGGGACCAGTTTTGCACCCTGGAGTAATTTGACCCCTTGATTTAATATATCCTGTTTAACTGGCCCAGCTGGCGCAGCCAAACCAATAATGTCTCGTGGTTGAAGTGGTTGTGAAAAATGTGTTTTATTGGTGCTGGTCATGGAGAAGTCGTAATCCTTCTAAGGTGAGCAACGGGTCAATTATTGAAATGGATGGGGCATAAGGAGCTATGAGGGCGGCCATGCCACCAGTGGCTATAACTAAGGGTTTTTTGCCCACGTATTCTTCAGAGATTTTTTTGATTAATCCTTCGATCATACCACCATAACCAAATAAGACTCCAGATTGGATAGCAGTTACAGTGCTTGTCCCTATAGGGCCGGGAGGCGGGCTGCTGATATCAATCCTGGGCAGCTTTGCAGTCTGTTTTCCAAGTGCATCTAGTGAGATTGAGACACCTGGAGCGATGGCTCCTCCAAGATACTCTCCTTTTTCTGAAACACAGTCAAGTGTGATAGCAGTTCCAAAGTCGACAATAATCAGAGGGCTTTTGTGTTGGTGAAAAGCAGCATAAGCATTAACAATTCGATCTGCTCCAACTTCAAGTGGGTTGTCGGTACGAATCGGCATGTCTATTTTGAATTGACCATCCACCTGTATTGGTTGATCAACTAAAGATTGTGCAAAAGTGTGCCAACTTCTTTTGAGTTGAGGAACAACACTGGCAATAATAACACCGGTTATCTGGTCTAATTGGACCGCATGCATTAAGAAAAGTCCGTTTAAGGTGGCAGCTAATTCATCAGCCGTTCCCTTGCGGTCTGTTTGGATGCGCCAGTTATGCAGTAATGTGGCCTTTTTAAATAAACCGATTACTGAATGACTGTTTCCAATATCAATTGCTAATAACATGAATCTGCCTCTTCTTTTTTGGAAAAAATATTTTTACCCTGGATAATCAGTAAGGTCAAAGGTATTTTAGGTGTTAGGAGAGGGGTAGGTCTTAAACTGAATGAATTAATGTCAATAATTTATCTAACTTATTTTCTTCCTCAAAAGCGTATCAGAGCAAAAGATAAGAAATGTCATCAAAAAAACTATCATACTCACAGCGACGACGAGGGAAAAAGAACTATACCTGTCATTGCTGTACGAAGGAGTTACCTTTTTGCTGGAATTGTCCTTGCGGCTTTCAGATTTGCGAGCAGTGTTTTCAGGCAAACAAGTGGGGTCTGACCAATGGCCCCACTTGGGTTTGCCCTGATTGTGGCCGGATTAGGATGATGTGACGGTAGCAACTGGTAACAAGTAAAACAGTTAATCTATTCCTGAAGCTATGTCATTCGCTGTTAGATTTGTCAATCTTCCACAGGCAGTCCGCTCGGTACTTTTTTGGGTGTGATTGAAATAAGCTCCCCAAGGCTTGGAGATGTGAGTGTCTTTAAGAAAGCAATCAACTGCTGAAACTCATTGCTGTTTAAACTGATTCTTTCTACGGCACCAGGTTTTGTCAGGGCCAATGAAGCGATGGTGTCCATCTGCGCTTGTCTGTACGTTAATGCGTATTGGGTAGGTAATTGTGATTGGGGGTCATAGTTTTGAGCTGATTTAATGGGGTCAAGCTCATGAATAACGGTAGCTTCAAGTGAAGTAAAGGCACCATCATGCATCCAAGGACCAGTCTTTTCTACATTTCTTAGTGGAGGGGTACGAAATGAATAGTAGTACTCAGTAAAACCTGTCACCCCACCCCTACCAGCGTCCCAGGTGCCGTCAGATCCACCAGCGGGCAGATTTTCCCCTTTTCCTGGGCCAATTTGCGGCACAGCCCGGTTGTGAAATATTTGGTCGGTCATGAGTTTGCCGGAGTGGCATTGGGCGCATTTTGCCTTCCCGTAAAAAAGGAGAGCACCCTTTTTTTCTAGATCACTTAGAGCTGTAGCGTTGCCTCTTAGGTATTGGTCAAAAGGAGAATCAGTAAGAGTGAACGCATCAATCTCAAAAGCTGCAATTGCATTGGCGGCGTGTGCAAAGGTAAGTTCCTGTTGGGGAGTGTTGGGGTATGCTTTTTGAAAAAGATCGCGATACTCTTTAAATTCAAGTATGCGTGATATTAATCCTGGCCATATTTTGAGCCAATCCCATCTTTCAAAATTGCCTAGATGATTCTCTTGATATCTTCCGCGCATTTCAGTGTCAGAAGTTGGAGGGAACATTGCCTGGGCAGCAAGACCACTGTCTAGGTTGGCAGGTAATGAAAAAGCGGCAGGAGTCCACATTTTTAGTTTTTGTCGGGCATCTGAGCCTCCCACAGGGGCAAAAAAATGCCCCCCCTTTCTGGTCATCACTCGTCCATCCCAAAAGAAGGTGACAAATTCGGCCCGGTTGAAAATATCAAGTGAATTTCTTGGTACAAAGATTGGCTGATCTTGGTTGTCTTTCGGAGGTATACGGGAAGACATCATGCCGGTGCCTCCTTGGCCGATTGATAATGATAAGGCATCGGAAGTTGCTGCCTGTGGCAGATGGCAGGTGGCACAGGAGATATTTTTATTGCCACTGAGTATTTTGTCCCAAAAAAGAAGTCTGCCAAGAGTTACTTTGGCTGGTGCTGTCTCGGGTTTCTCAATTGCTTCTACCAGGTTGGCGGATAGAGCTTTTCGCAAAGGACCGTCAAGTGAGCTAGCATACACTTCGGTAGCCAATATAACCATGAATCCAAATACAAGGAATAAAGGGCAAGAGGTTAGAGAGAACAGAGGGCGTCTTTTTTTCATTTTGTGCTCCTTTTTAAATTTTAGCGGCATTTACAAACGCATCAAATATGAAGACTTTTAATAAAGCTACTCCTTACAGTGTATCAAAAAGAACGGGAGGAGAAAGATTTTTTTTACAGATTACAATTGATGCAAAGGGGATTAGGAAAATAGATGGTGTAGCAAGCCGCCAGTACCCTGGCCAATGACAAAAGGAGCACTTTTTTGAAGGAGTGTGTTGACAAATTGTGAACTTTTTTGGAAGGACTCCAGATAGTTTCCTGTCTGTTGGTGAAAAAAAGAAAAGGCGGAAGCAAAAGTGCAGCCGGTGCCATGAGAGTTTGATGTATTGATTCTAGGATGGGTGGCCATGTGTGTGTGGTTTGCAGCAGATGAATCTGCCAAAGTGAGATAGTCAGTTACAAGAGGCGATTGCTCTTCGAAATGACCACCTTTAATGATAATAGCTTGCATATTAGGAAATTTTTTAAATAAATTTGCAGATGCAGTGAATGCTTGGTTTGGAGAGTCGCAAGTAGTACCGGTAATCATTTCAATCTCTAAACGGTTGGGAGTCAAAACCGTGGTAATATCAAGAAGGTTTAAATGGATGGCTGGTAGGTCGTCTGTGTTAAATAAACTTAGGCCGCTACTGGATGCCATTACCGGATCAAAAACAATTTCCCCTTTGAAATGAGTTAAAGCCTGTGTAATAGATTTTGCAATTTCAGTCGAGCCAATCATGCCTATTTTGATATGCGTAACAATAAGGTCGTCCAATACAGCCTTGATTTGCTGATAAACGATATCTGGGTCGACTGGATGAGAAGAAATTACCCCTTTGGTGTTCTGGATAGTGAGGCAAGTTATAGCGGCAGCGGCGTATCCACCTAAAGCGCTAATTGTTTTTATGTCAGCTTGAATGCCAGCCCCACCGGAGGGGTCGGAGCCGGCAATCGCTAATATTGCATGAAGGGTTTTGTTACTCAAGTTGACCTGGAGTTAATGTCTGCAGGGTGACTTCGTATTTAAGTACTTTGCCGGCCAATGGATGGTTGAAATCTACGGTTGCGTTGTTTCCTTCGAGGGCGATGATCGTGGCGGGCACTTGGTGCTCTTGGCCTTCTTTTTCAATGGTTAGACCGAGAATTGTTCCTGGTTCAAGTTGGGAATGATTAGGTAATTTAGTGCGTTCCATGGTGTGGATGAGGTCGGGGTTGCTGGGGCCATGGGCCATTTCCGGTTGAAGTTCGAATGCTTTTTCCTCACCTGGGCTCATGCCAATAATTTGTTTTTCAAATTCGGGGAGAACACTATCGGTACCTATCTGAAACGATAGGGGCCCTGAGTCTTTTGATGAATCAAAAACTTCGCCATCCTGGAGGTATCCATTATATATCAAAACTACATTATCACCGGCTTTTACAGTCATTTTATTATGCTCCTAAATTATTATTGTTCATTTGCTTTTTTGAATTCATCTTGCTTCTTCTTTATTTTAGCAATTAATTGACTCAAGGTAGAAGGAATCGGCACTGTGGCCAAAGATTTTATATCGCTATCTATTGAGTAACTATTAATATAGTGTTCAAGTTCCTTTCCGTAAGTGCTAATGGTAGATTTTGCAAGTTGCAAAAGGTCATTGTAGGGAAAAGGTTTAGGGAAATGGTGAATTAGGCTGTCTATGAAAATGTCCATATTTTGTTTCTTTGATGAAGAAGATCCAGAATAAGCACTGCATTTCGTGATCGTACTTTCTAAAATGAGTTGTAACTCGATCTCATTAATTGCTTCTTCTCCCTTGAGCGAAGTTACCATCATTTTTACAGATCTGACAATACCTTTTGCTCCAAGGAAGAATGTTTTAGTCATTTTTGAGGCAATGGCAACGTGGTTTATTTTTGATTGTGGATCCTCTATCTGCAAGGGAATAGATTTGATTATTTTGTTCTTAAGGGTCAACTGGTACACGTTTAACAGCTCTAGTGTTTGGTCAATAGCTGTGAGGTTCCCTTTAAGTTGACGCTTGTGGTAGAAACCACATATTAAGCTGCTCAATTTTTTGGATTGAGCTGTTATGCCTGACAATAGAGTGGGCACCGACTCATTTTGCATGGCGATTAATGCTTGGTCAATGCTTTTAATAGCTCCAAACTCGTTCGACAGTCGAGAGTTGAATTTTTCGACAAACGTCTTGACCAACTTAGTTGTAGAACTGCCAAGGTCTACATAGCGAAAAAGGACTTCTTCGGTAAGTCTAGGCAATCCAATAATCTCTATGTGTTCAAATCTTGTTTCAAGTGTTTTGGCTTGGTTGATCACGTCTTCTATGGTTTTTGTGTTGGATGCATCTTTGCTTAAATCATTTGAGATTAAGTTGAAGAGCTCAAGACCAATGGTGAAAAGTTTTCTGTGTTTTTCGGAAAGAATCAAAGCTAATCCAACAATTTCTTTTACACTGAGACATTGCCGTAATTTTTTGTCGGCTTCCTGTAAAATTATTATGTGTCTAAGGAGGTCATCTTTTAGTGTCTCAAGAGATTGGGAGGTCTGTTCAATTTTTTGTGCGGCAGCCAGAATTGTTTTGTGGTCTGCCTTGCCAATTAGGTCAGCTTGTTGGTTGCCAATTTCGTTATTCCAGATTGTGATTTGTTTAGATATTTTTTTTGCAGCAGACGGATATTCTAGGAGTGCTTTTTTGATGGATTTTGCAGATATGCCTACTGTTTCTAGGACATCTGAATGCGGGGCCAGATCAAGATCTTTCCAGATTGTAACCTTTTGATCTTTTAAGATATTATAGATTTCTGTTTTGCTTTGTTTGAGATAGTTGCGTGTGTTGTTTAAAAGGAGTTTTGCTTGTTCCAGATCTGACATTGTTTAACCTGATTATGTCTTGCCCAAGCAATTTTTAGCCTATAAAAAAAAGCTTGTTAAACGTTATAAAAAATTGAAAGAAAGCTATGTGGATTTTGTTGGTTATTTAAGTACTATTGTTCTATCGGATTATTACTATAATTATTGTATTATAAATTTTCAAATGAGGGTATTAATTATTTTTTAATTATTTTTTTTGGCTGAAACCGACCTTGACAAACAGGGGAGATAGTCATAGTTTAGTCGCTCGTAATATGTGGCTTATTCTATGCTGCTGTGTAGATAGTAATAAATTATAAGTTTGTTTTTTAAAGTTGACGATGTGGGACGAAAAAATCGGTTAGCTAGAGCATTGTAGATCAATAGAAAAGAGTTCTTTATAATGGATAGATTGAATTTTAGCAAAGGTGATGGTTTGTTGCCTGCTATTGTGCAGGATCATGTAACAAATGAAATATTAATGATGGCTTATATTAATGAAGAGGCTTGGCAAAAAACCATTGAAACAGGGAAAGCCCATTTTTATAGTAGGTCTCGGAATAAACTTTGGCTTAAAGGCGAGTCTTCCAATCATTATCAAATTGTAAAGGATATTCTTGTTGATTGTGATGAGGATACAGTTATATATCGAGTAGAGCAACTTGGTGGTGCGGCTTGCCATAAAGGATACCGCAGTTGTTTTTACCGGACAGTGCGTGATTGGAATTTTATTATTAAGGAAAAGCCGGTTTTTGATCCGGCAGAGGTATATAAAAAATGAAAGTCCTGAATTTGGGTATTCCTAAAGGGAGTTTGGAAAAGGCCACAATTGATTTGTTTGAAAAGTCAGGGTGGCGTATTAAACTATCCTCCAGGAACTATTTTCCAGAGGTTGATGATCCGGAATTGTCTTGCTCAATCTGTCGTCCGCAAGAAATGTCTAAGTATGTTGAAAACGGTGTGCTTGATGCTGGAATAACTGGCCGAGATTGGACCATGGAGAATGAGTCTGATGTAGTTGTGGTCGAGGATCTGGTCTATTCAAAAGTAAGCAGAAAACCAACCCGATGGGTCGTGGCAGTGCCAGGAGATTCTGACATCATGACCTTAGAAGATTTAGAAGGGAAAAGGATTTCAACAGAACTTGTCGGGTACACCAAAAGATTTTTTGCGGAAAAGAATATCAATGTTGACATTGAATTTTCATGGGGAGCAACCGAAGCAAAGGTTGTTTCAAATTTAGCTGATGCCATTGTAGAAGTTACTGAGACTGAATCGACCATTCGGGCCCACGGGTTAAGAGTTATTTACGAATTAATGGAATCAAACTCACAATTGATTGCTAATAAAGAGTCATGGAAAGATCCGTGGAAACGTGAAAAAATTAAGAATATTGCCTTGTTACTGCAGGGGGCGCTGCGAGCAGATAATATTGTTGGTTTGAAAATGAATGTGGCAAATAATAATTTAGACAAAGTAATTGGATTTTT
>PJEL010004638.1_pt1 | contig 11247 bp, 9 predicted proteins | sample 1853271 | NCBI WGS metagenome assembly PJEL01 (sample SAMN08108733, study PRJNA415343) | Invertebrate metagenome, whole genome shotgun sequencing project. | host: Globobulimina | place: Sweden: Gullmar Fjord | collected 2015-08 | reverse complement strand
GAAAACGGCTATGCACACGTCGGCCCGCACGGTGCCGGTCATTATGTGAAAATGGTCCACAACGGTATTGAGTACGCTATGCTGCAAAGTTATGCAGAAGGATTTGAGATCTTGAATGCAAAAAAGGAGTTTAACCTCGACCTGCAGAAGATATCATCTCTTTGGAACCAGGGCAGTGTTATCAGGTCATGGCTGCTGGAACTCGCAGAAAGCGCATTTCAAAAGGAGCCGGAGTTGGATTCTATCCGAGGCTATGTGGAAGATTCAGGCGAAGGGCGCTGGACAGTTGCAGAAGCTATTGAATTAGATGTACCGGCCCCTGTTATTACACTATCACTCCTTGAACGTTTTCGCTCCAGACAGGATGAGTCGTTCAGCGCCAAAGTCATAGCAGCGCTACGAAACGAGTTCGGAGGGCATGCAGTAAAAAAATCTCAGGACACATAGTAAAGATGAAATTACAATGACCAAACACCAAATTACAAATAAATCACAAGCACCAAAATTCATATCACCAAATATAGCTGCACAACTATCATGAAATCACTATCCGGGATTGCCATAAGTTTTTGGTCATTGAAATTTGGAATTTATTTGTTATTTGGTACTTGAAATTTGTTTTTTAGAGGAAAACATATATGTCTGATAATAAAAATGATGCTCCGCGGTCTGCTCCTGCGTGTGAGATCGTTCCCGAAAGAATGACTATCGAGCCTTTTACAATGGTCATCTTCGGCGGCTCAGGTGACCTGAGCAGAAGGAAACTCCTCCCCACTCTCTTTCACCTCTGCCATGACCAGGACTTGCCTGATAATTTTGCCATTATCGGCTTCGCCTCAACCGCTCGCACTGACGAAGAGTATCGTGCCTTGGTAAAAGAAGCCATTGAGGAATTTGGGGATAATGAGATTCACCCGGACTGCTGGGACCATTTCAGTAAAAATCTTTATTATGTGGCGGGTGCATTTGACGATGAGAACAGTTACAGAAAACTCTCTCAGCGCCTCGCTGAAGTCTCACCGCCTACTGAAAAAGGAGTGAAAAAAGTCCTGTATTACATGGCTGTCCCACCGCAGAACTTACCCTCAATATTTGAGCGGCTTTCATTCTGCAATCTTTGCAAGGGGACTTTTGATACGCGCCTTATTATTGAAAAGCCTTTCGGAAGGGACAGGCAGTCAGCCGCGGAACTGAACACGCTGGTATCAAAATCGTTTGACGAAAAACAGGTCTACAGAATAGACCACTACCTTGGTAAGGAGACCGTCCAGAACATACTCTTTTTCAGATTTGCCAACAGCATTTTTGAACCTCTCTGGAACCGTCGCTACATCGACCATGTGCAAATCACAGTGGCTGAATCCCTGGGAATTGAGAACAGAGCACGTTTTTATGAAAATGCCAGCGTGGTAAGGGACATTGTTCAGAACCATTTACTTCAGCTTCTTGCGCTCGTCGCAATGGAGCCCCCGATCGACTTAGAGGCTGATAATATTCGCAGTGAGAAAGTGAAGGTCTACCGTACAATCCGTGCAATGGACGAAGAATATATAGACAGATTCACTGTTCGTGGCCAGTACGGCAGCGGGGAGGTAAACGGCAGCGACTCGGCGTCCTACCGTGACGAAAAAGACATCGCGGATAATTCTATCACCTCGACATTTTTTGCCGGAAAATTCCATATTGATAACTGGCGCTGGGCAGGAGTACCATTTTATCTGAGGACAGGCAAGCGATTAAAGAAACGCATAACAGAAATCAGTATCCATTTCAAACAGCCACCATTGAGGCTCTTCAGTTCAACGTGTGAGATACGGGAGCCGAATATTCTCGTGCTCGGGGTCCAGCCTCATGAAGAAATATCACTGCATATCGGGGTCAAACATCCCGGAATAGGTAATCAGCTTTATCCGGTCAATATGAACTTTAACTATGAAAAAGATCTTCAGGGCGACATCCATTTCCCGCTGCCCTATGAGAGGCTGCTGCTTGACTGCATGAAGGGGGACCAGACGCTTTTTGCCAGACAGGACGGGGTCGAGGCCATGTGGACAATAGTTGATCCCATTATTAAAAGATGGGAAAGCACCCATGCACCGGAATTCCCGAATTATAAGGCAGGCTCATGGGGACCCGCAAAAGCGGATGAGCTTCTAGCGACTGACGGAAGGCAATGGCGTATCAGCTAATAGAGTTTATAAGTTATACTTATAAACATTAAGTCGATTGAGACAGTATCTCTAATTAATATGCACAAACTCAATAACCCTTAAAAGACTCTACATAAATATAAGGAAAGCGACACCCATGACCGCTCAGAGCAAAGAGATTATTACTTTTGACAACATTGAGAGAATCGCAGACTATGCCATTGAAACGTGGATCGAACTGTCCTCAAAGGCTATCGCAAGCAAAGGGCACTTCGCTGTTGCATTATCAGGCGGAAAGACACCTCAGGTGTTTTATCAAAAACTATCGGAGCGAAAAGACCTGCCGTGGAATAAAACACACGTATTTATGGTTGACGAACGATTTGTCCCATATGACAGTGAAGACAATAACTATCACATGATCAACAGAACACTGCTCTGCCACGTCACAATCCCAGCAAACAATATCCATTTCATATCGACCGTAGAAAACACGGCAGAGGACTCGGCGATCCGGTATGACGATTCATTGCGTTCTTATGCAAAAAAAGCAAAGACACAATATCCGTTATTTGACCTGATATTTCTGGGGATCGGAGAAGACGGCCACACCGCTTCCCTCTTTCCCGGCACTCCGGCCCTTCAGGAAACCAAACGGTTAGCCACTTCAGTTACTCCTCCTAAAGACCCGGAAATCGAAAGAATCTCCCTCACCTACCCAGTGATAAACAGCACGGAAAACATTTTTTTCATAGCGACCGGCGAAAACAAAGCCGCTGTGGTCAAGGATGTGATAAAGAATAAAAAGAGTAAATTTCCGGCAGCTATGTTCAAGCAGGAAAGCAACAGAATATGTTTTTTGCTCGACAAGGCTGCTGCTTCTAAACTGTCCGGCAAGTGATAATTAGTCGGGCCAAGAGCCTGACTATATAAGAACAGGGAGGACTCCATGGCAAAAGTCGAAGACAATCAGGACAATGCGGCAATCTGCGTAAAATATTGCGCCCCCTGCTTAAGTTACCCGGGGGTAGATGGAGAAGAGTTATTCTGCGCCCGAGGCAAAAGCAGTGCCCCGAAATCAAAAAAAGGATGTAATTGCGGTATCTGCGATATTCAAAAAGTATGCGGAAACAGAGGGGCTTACTATTGTATCAGCGGGGCTGCTGAATAATAACACCCTTTTTGCTTGCCCAATCCTCTGCTGAACTTTTAGCGAATGACAAAGCGGGAAAGAAAATGACGAATTGCGATTGACGAGTTACGAAGTAAAAAAAGTTCGTCATTCGTCATTCCTTGATCGTCAATCGTCACTATTCGTTCGTCTAAAATCTACTACTGCATCCAGTTGCCGGCACTATCCTGGACCCACCAACCCTTTCTGGCGTTCTTAATCCAGCTACCGGCAAATATCTTCTTAATTTCGGAGATTTTATCAGCCTCGAATTTATTTGCTTTGGCAATCTCACTGTAAAGCGAGTTTCGGTCCTTATTTTCAGCATCTATCAGGCGCTTAAGCTGCGCCTTGTCTTTCAGGTTCAAGCCGTCATTGTTGCGAAACACCAGTAGCCCTTCATTTCCGATCCCGACGTTACCCCTATCCATAAACGGTTTAACGGATCCAGCTCTCTGTTTTATGCTTTCTTTTAAGGACCTGATTGCAGGAGTGGTCACGTTTATATCAGCGTTCTGGGCATGCGCTTCCCGAGGTCCGATTATCGATATGGTCGCCCATATAGAGTTAGCAAGAGAACTCTGTGGATCGCCCTCCTGCCCCATACTTTCTTCAGGCTGATTCTTTTCCTCGCCCCAGACCTCATCAACGATCCTGTCCGCAGCTTTTTCAACCGCTGCTGCTGGAAAATATATATTGATAGTCACACACGAGGTTATAAAAAATATCATCGAATAAATAAAAGTTTTTCTTACAGGCGCTTTTTTCATAATAATGCCTCCAGTGAAATTAGATTTATCGTAATTTATAATTCTCAATTAATTATTCGCCAGCTTTTCAATTCATTATAGATCATTTTCCAGGAGTCTGCTACACTGCAATCAATACCAACTTATAAACAAATTCGTCAGTCACCCGTACGGTTTATTCTTTTGAGCCTACTCACAATCTCCCGAAATGAAATATTCTGATTATACGTAATAATATCAACTTTAGGAGGAAGAATTCCCCCAACAACCAGATACCCTATATTGCCCTTGCTTTCAACCCCGATAAGAGAAAGGTTGTCATTTCTCAATGAGGCCCTGAACCCCATTTTCTTATATCTGTACTCCTTAAAAAAACGGTATATCCCCATGTCAAGAATAGAAGATGAAGATCCCGTGCCGAGAATAGAGATCTTCTTCAGGGCTTCGACATTGATTTTCTGGGAAACCCTTTTCTTTTTGACAGTCTCGACAAATGCCTTAAAGCTCTCCGCCTGACCATTAACAATAACAAGATCTTGTACCTTTCCCCGGACAATCCCGGAAATATGACCGAAGTCAAAAGTGCCCGTGAGTTTCCAGAGGTCAATTCCCTCTAGTGCTACCGTGGACTTCATTGAGGCAATAGGACTGAAGACATTGTCCACGGATAGACCGCTTATCTTCATTTCCCCACCAAACAGCTCAAGTAATATTTCTCCTTCAGTATGAAGCTTATTCTTGATAAAGCTCACCTTCGGGATACTGCCTGAAAGCGTTCCGGTAAACGCTGGAAGTTCTAACAACGCACTTGCGTCTAAAAGGTCAATGTCATTTATTTCAATTGAAAGGGAAAGATCTCTCTCCGGACTTAGAATGTTGGCATAGACTATGTTCTTGAACGTGATATAGCCTCCCAACATCATCAGTGCAATATCTTTTTTAAATACAAGGGCATTGTCCCGGATAGCAGGGAACAGCTCGATATCGTTGAACTTCAAATCCTTGCGGATGAATTCCTTAATTTTTATACTTCCGAACTGTTCAGCCCCATCCTTATATATTGCGTCGGGATATGTAATATCCAGCGGCAGGGACACATTAATACCTGTTACAGATATTTCACTACCTTTCAAGATATTCATATCTTCAACATGTAATTTCCCCTGGACACTGAACTCCCTGGAGGTCCCTATAACAGACAGACCGGCCGAAGTCATACCTTGTATCTCAAGTCGGGAAAGAAAGGGCAGTTGCTCCTGAAACGTCTCGCGTACAAAGAAGTTGTAGACTTGGTTATTGGAAATATTATCAAAGCGGATATCGGTATCAAAATTCGGTGCTCCTAAGAGATTCAGTATTTCTCCTGAAACGGTCATTGTACCTATACCTGTCATTCCGAGAGACAGGTCAGTAATGTGCAAAGATGCATCGGAGACCATGTATTTCCCAGTTGAGTTGATTTGTATTGATCTATCCTCAAAGCTGCCGTAAAACTTGCCACTTAGAAGTTCAAATCCGGCAGCCTCTGCATTGAGAGTAAAATCGACTGCATTTGGAGGAATCGTAAATTCAAACTGCTCTGTCATCTTCAGATCCATGCCTTCACAAACAGTAATCTCGTCAGCAGTGGAAAACCCGGCACCAGAAATATCCAATGTCGTCATACCGGAAATACGGGCAGCCCCCTGTTCCGGCATTGTTACCTCAACCAAAGTATGAAGATCCCCTTTACCATCAACAGTAATCCCATTATTGTTCAAGAATGAATAAAAGAGCTTTTGAGATAAATTGCCGATATCAAAGTGCTTGAGCTTAAAATCGATATCCATGACTGCCGGTTTGTAATAATTTACAGAAGCTCTGGCAGCGGCGCTCTCGATACTATTTGTACGTATTGATATATCGTTCAGAGTTATCAGCTTCTCATCCAGATTACTATCAACTATAGCAGTCACAACAATGTCTTTATCCTCATAATAGTTCTTCTTATTGTCGTGGATTGCAGCCCGGCCAATCGTGAGCTGATCGATCACAGCATGCACATCACGATATGTGTATTTAAAGTACGGAATCTGCACTGCCAGATCGCTCAGTCCGTACTTAACCCCTTCACCTGACTGCACATCCTGACTGGCAAGTTCATTAGCTTTGAGCGATGCATTATTAATCAAAACAATTTTTTCTTTATATTCAAATGGAACCTCAGCAGTAAAGGACGAAACCGTTATACTCCCCTTTTTGAATTCGTCTCCACGCAAATATAGAGTCCCTCCAATTTGGGGCGCCCCGAATGTTCCGCTAATAGCAGCATCTGCTCTCCCATAACCATTTACAGTTATTTCATTAAGGAATTCAACAGCAGGGTCTGACACAGTCCTCTTAACTTCACTGATGGGAATATCACCTATGTTTATCTCAAGGTTAACAGCGGGGTCACCTGCATATATATTGTCAATACTACCGTGGAGAGTCCATGGCTTCAGGCCAGTGAATTGTGTCTGCAGAACATTTATTTCTATTCGGCCATGATCAACATTAATCATGCCTTTCCCTTCTAGCCGAACCGGTCTGTTCTCAAACGCCATACTCAATGGTTCCGACCTCATCGAGAAATTTTTCACCGTCACTACCGAGTTCCAGTTGAGTTCCGCAGGGGCACTTATATCACTCTCAATATGAGCGCTGATATCCATAAGCCCGGATAACTCGCCGACGTCCATATCCGAGATTAAATCCAGACCCGAGAGGTGACTGAGTGATATTTCAGAAATATCGACTTTTACTCTCTCAACACTAATTCTTTCTGTATCAATTACGGACTCGATAGTAACCGTTGCACCAAGTTCACTCAACAGTGCCCGAACTCTGACAGTTGACCTTTTATCATCATCCTCTTCTATGGAAGCAGTAGATGACCGCATATGAAGAGACCTCTCACTATCTAATATGAGTTCAACCTCACCATCACTTACAAGCCCCCTTTTCAATGCAAAAGGCAACGATATTTGTGGCTTGCCAGCCGCTGACTTTTTTCTTTTGGACAGATCCAGAACAATCCTCGGATTCTCCAGAATGACCTCATCAATTATTCTGTTTAACAATCCGGAGATGCTCAGCTTTATTTCAACCCGTGGCAAGAAAATGTTCGCCTTGTCCTGCTCTGAGTCCCTAACAACAAACTCTCTGATCACAATCCTATTGTTACCCTCTAGTGATATTGACCCTATCTCAACGGGTCGCTCAACCTGGGCCTGAACAATAACCGCTACTGCGTTGGTAAATGAATCACTTTTCAAGTAAACCATCACTGCAAGAGAAAAAACAATAATCGAAGTAAGAATAACAAAGAGAAGAATTTTCAGAAGTGGTCTGGATTTAGCTGGCGTACCCATGCATCATTTATTAAGCAGGATGCTACCCTGCCGTAAAATCTCAGGAGGTGAGACAGTAACATCCACGATAGTCGATGGCTTTCCGCCGGGGGCCATTCCCCCATCAATCATTAAATCAATTTCATTGGGAAAATATTTATTTACCGAGTTCGGGTCTTCTGCTGGCGGAAGAGTTGAAAGGTTGGCGCTGGTGGCGGTAAGAGGTAGATTCAGTGACTTCACAAGATGAAGTGCAGCGCTATCACCGGGCACCCTTACTGCAACCTTGCCGGTCCCGCCGGTCACAGCCAGGGGCATATTATCCCGGGCTTCAAATATTAGTGTCATAGGTCCAGGCCAATATTTATCCATAAATTCCCTTGCCTGAGCAGGTATATTTACCACAATAGAGAGCAGAACATCCATCGTCCCGACTACCAGAGGCATCGGTTTATCTGAAGGTCTTTTCTTTATTTCAAAGAGTCTCCTGACTGCAGCTTCATCCGTGGCGAGAACACCTAGAGCATAAAAACTTTCAGTAGGATACGCAATAACCCCGCCGCTTCGTATGATCGTGGACGATTCTGCGGCAATCTTTTCAGTACCGTCATTCGGGTAGAATAATGTCAACATGAGTAATTCTAACATAGATTTTTCCGCAACACGTAGTCTCCATGCATACTATTAAATATCATTGATCACTCAGCACGTCAGCTTTATATTCTGCTTTATATTTTTTATTTGTAATTCTATGTCCCTTTATTTATTATAAATGTGCTTATCAGAGCTTTAGCAGCAGTTTATGCAAAATATATCTTTCTTTTAAAGTTACTAAACAGGAGGTAACATGAGTAAAGTCAAAAATATAATCGTATTAATAGCTATGGCATTCTGCCTTTCCGGATGTGCCGCTGCCTTGCTGGCAGTAGGTGCCGGTGCCGGAATCGGAGGATATAAGTTTTATGAGGGAAGCCTTTCGAGAGACTACCCAATTGCATACGCGAGGGCCATAGATGCCACCAATTCAGCACTTGAAAATCATCAAATCAGCGTATCAAACAGCATGGACGAAGGCACAGTAGCAAAAATAGATGCAGTTCGCAGAGACGGCACAAAGGTGTCTCTAAAAATAAAAGACCGGGGACAGGGAGTTACTAAGATTTCCATCAGGGTCGGCATGCTCGGTGACAGAAGCGCTGCTGAAAAGATCCATGACCAGATAGCGGCTGTATCCGGTATTCGATAAACTTTTTATTTTTTCAGATCCGACAGGACTTTTTGGGATATTACACGGAACCCTTTGCTTCTTAATATACTGAATGCTTCTTCTGATGCGAGGGATTTAAGGAATTTTTCTCTCTTTTTCTGATCCGTAATATTTTCAATCGCCTGTTTGCGTACCTTTTCAACAAAACGCAGATAGAGAGCAAAGTCCTTACCATAATTCTTTTCTATTTCTTTTCTAATTGCCTTTGATACCGCAGGGCTGGCACCCTCCGTGGAGATAGCGATCGTCAGCGGCCCCTTCTTCACAACAGAAGGAACAATAAAGTTGCCCTCAGATGGCAGATCAACCACATTAACCAAGTGCGCAGCATCACTGGCTATCCTGGTATTTACTTCAGCCGAAGACGTCCCGGCGATAACGATAAATGCCCCATTCACATCACCCTTCCGGTAAGTTCTCCTGACATGACTGATTAGTCCCTGGTCCTTCAGTTTTTGCAGTCGCTCCGTAATCATGGGGCTTATGACCTTGATTTCTGCACCGGCCTTTATCAGCGAGAGCACCTTTCTCTCGGCAACACTGCCTCCGCCCACAACTACAGCCTTACGTTTATTTAAGTCGAGATAGGCAGGATAATATTTCATACTTATTAATTATTAGAAAATATGAGAGGATGATCAGGATTAATTATTGGGCTCTAATCTTCAACATTATGTTTCTGCTTAATAATGAAGAAATCAACGCTTTAGCTTCAATTGACAGCTCCATTGTAGGATACTTTTCAATAAGAACATTTAACGTACTGACAGCCTTGTCCCGCTGCCCTAGTCCTTCATAGGAAAGCCCGAGGTAATACAACGCATCCGACTCCATCTTAGAGTCCGGATAGTTTTTCAGCATCCCGTCAAGACGGCCCACCGCCGCCTTATAAGAGCCTTTCTTGTAATAAAAGTTCCCGACATAGAACTCGTACTCTGAAAGAATACGCTTACACATATTTATTCTGCTCTCGGTTATGTTCATGTATGGATTTCGAGGATAAAGCCTCTGGAGCTTTTCAAACTCCTTCATCGCCCTATCCGCCCATGAGGCACTTACATCAACAGTGCTTATCCTTTTAAAATACGTCATTGCGAGCCTGAACTGGACATAGGGTGCATACTTATGGTGCGTGTGAACACTCAAAAAGCTCTCGTACTCAACAGCCGCCTCGTCATACAGCTCATCTTCATAATATGTATCAGCAATGCGCAGCCTCGCAGTTGTCGCATACTGCCGCGTCGCATCTTTTGCCTTTATCTCCTCCAGCGCCTCCCGTGCTTCCTCGTAATAGCCGGTCTCAATCAGTTTATTGGCCTTTGCCATAGCGGCTTCCGAGTCAAATGGAGCGTCAGATTTTAGCGCCAACTTGCTGCATGAAACAGTAAGCAAGACAACGACAAACATCAGCAATATTTTGTGGGAGATGTATGTATATTTCTTATTTTTCAGGTGCATATAAACGTCTTTCATTTAGTTATTTTCCCGTTAATTCTATCTCATACAGGTTATTTTAATCAAACCGGGATATAGTCTTTTTTTTTTTAATATCTTTTGTTATAGTATTACTCCTGATAATTCAGGAAAGGTCGGGCGGGTAGCTCAGTTGGGAGAGCACAGCCCTTACAAGGCTGGGGTCACAGGTTCGAGCCCTGTTCCGCCTACCATTTTTTTATTGAATTGTTTTTGGCTGGGGCGGTAGTTCAGCTGGTTAGAACGCCGGCCTGTCACGTCGGAGGTCGCGGGTTCGAGTCCCGTCCGCCCCGCCATTTCCTTTCTTTACATTAAAATAGTAATCTCTCCTGCAAGTCTCACTTCCTGGTGTACAAAATTCAATAACCTATCCATTGACTATATCGCTACTACTTTTAAGGATTCTGCCTCAATAACAAGATAATAAAATAGAATCATCAGTTTCTTATCGATCAGCAAATCATTACGAATTCGCTCCTACCAACAGTTTGCGCTATAAAAGAACAAATAAGCTGGAGATGCTAAGAGCGCTTTAATTCGCTGGGTCAAGAACCCTTATCATTGTGAACAGTTTAGATTAAAAATCTGCACTTCTCACTTTACACATATCTGTGCATACTTTAATCGGTAATCCGTTGTTTCACGTGAGTTGTATCTAGGTTTGGGCAATGGTGCAAGAAACAAGACCCTATAAACAGGTCCAATGTTTGATCAGATAAAAAATCACTGGTGGTAACGGGCAGGGAAAACTGGATTACGTTTTAACCGTTAGCACACGCTGTTACATAAAACAGGCTATCCGCCGCTGAAGACCCCGCCGGTGAAGCTGGCGGCAGCGGTTCGCTTCGCCCGATAGCCGGTCCTTATGTAAAATCGTGTAGTCTTTCATGGGCGATAGTTATTTGGTTGCTTATATCCTCAAGGGCTTTACCTGCCCGCTTATTAGTTGAATCACCCCTTACCCCTCATAGGGGAATACTAGCGGAGTGCCCAGCAAGTCAGCAGCTTAAACGGCCAAGCAGCCAACATACAGGGCACCATTGTTTGACAGCACCCCCCAGCCCCC
>PJEL010004637.1_pt1 | contig 11250 bp, 9 predicted proteins | sample 1853271 | NCBI WGS metagenome assembly PJEL01 (sample SAMN08108733, study PRJNA415343) | Invertebrate metagenome, whole genome shotgun sequencing project. | host: Globobulimina | place: Sweden: Gullmar Fjord | collected 2015-08 | reverse complement strand
AAAGCGATGAAAACCAGAGCCATCAGTCGAATAAGGACGTTCGTAATCAATAGTAATAACTTGCTTGCCAGCAGTTAACTCTGCAGCAGGAATGGTAATAAACCACTTTTCATAACTAAACTTAACGGCTTTACCATTAACTGTTAATGATTTTACTGTGCCTTCATCAAAATCTATCGTTAAATCATTTTCGTTATTTTCAATTAATTGAAAATTCAGCGTTGTTGAGCCTGAAAAAGTTTCACTTTTATTATCTATTTTTACCTGTAAGTCATAACTCACATCACTAATTTGCTTGGCTCGCATTTCTGCATAAGAAGCATTGAGAGATTCACTTTTCATACGAATAATAGTGCTACTGGCTGATGATGTGCTTTCAACCTGGGGTTTAGTGGTTGCTTGTTCACAACCTGTTAATGCAAGACCAGAAGTAACTAGTGCTAGGGTTAATGCCTTAGTCAGTTTAGATTTATTAATAAACATTTATATTGACCTTAATAATGATAACTACTTTCTTCTTAGGAAATTATATTGTTAATAGCTGTAACCCCTTTACTTATAACATATAATTTTTCCAAATAAAGTCTAACTATCTTATAAATCAGCATAACTTAAAATAAAATAGGTCAAATCGGTAAAGTTCCAAATAACCCTATCACCACAATTAACAAATGTTACACTAAGTCAAACCAACACTACTTTGCCCTAAAAGTTACCTAAGATGACAATGCGTTACTGCCTCGCCATATCAATGACACTCGCTTTATTTAGCTCAGCCAACCTTTATGCTGAATCAACTAGTATTGAAAGAGCACGAAGTAGCTCCAATAACATTTCAAGCTCTAGTGAAAGTAATACAAGCAAAGTGTTTAAAGAACAAACTTGGGGTTTAGGTGTGTTATTTAGAAACGCAGAAATCCCTTTCGATACTGAAGCTGATAATGTCACCAGCTTTGTGCCTATGATGTTTTATCAAGGAGAAACCTTTTTCATTCGTGGACTTGAGGGTGGTGCACATATTTATCAAAGCAATGACTGGCAGTTTAATGCCATTGCAAGAATGCGTTTTTTTGATATTCCGGCAGAATATCAAAATGAAGTGCAAGGCGATACCATAGACCTTGGTTTTCAAGCGCGAAAAACATTCTCAAACGACAGTTTTTTTGATGTCGAGCTGTTTAGCGATCTTGAAGGTAACCCTTACGCTAACTTAAGCCAAAGCTGGTATTTTCAACATAACAGTTGGGAGTTTATGCCCAAAGTAAGCGTTCGCTATAAAAGCGCTAGTTTTAATAGTCATTACTATGCTTTAGGTGACTTAACCGAACAATCAATTGGTGCTGGCATTGAAGTCAATGCTGGTGTTGAAACTCGCTATCATGTAACTAAGAACTTTTATCTACTAGCCTCAGTTAACGGTACTTTGCTTGATAAAAATGCTTACCAAAGTGATGCTGTTAGTCAACGATGGCAAACCGAAGCCTATTTAGGTTTTGCCTTTTTTAATGATATCAGTAAACCGAAAAAGTCAGATTTAACTAACCACGGTTATTTACGCTTAGCCCATGGCTGGGCAACGCCTTCTAATATTGGTGATATTCTCGCCGGCGATACCGTTAAAGATGAATACAACAACCAACTGACCTCTATCTTTTATGGAATGCCATTAACTGATGAACTGTTTTCATTACCCCTAGATATCTATTTAACACCGGGGTTTGTTTGGCACTGGAATTCAGAAGTGCAAGACTCCGAGCAAGAGTATGTGCTAGCGATAAAAGCCTACTACACCATTAATTGGCCAGTACGCTGGCGTTTAGGTTTGGCGGAAGGCTTATCTTATGCCTCAGAGGTTAGCTATATTGAAGCCTCTGAAATGGAAAGGAAAGGTTATCGCCCTAGTGAGTTAATGAACTACATAGACTTCACGGTAGATATCAACTTAGGAGATATCTTTAACGTTAATGCGCTTAATGAAACTTGGCTAGGTTATAGCATTCACCATAGATCTGCTATTTTTGAATCAGCCTCACAGTTTGGCCGTATTAAAGGTGGCAGTAACTATAATACTGTTTATGTTCAGTTTGATTTTTAATATCTTTGCCTTTTAACTCCAAAAAGCCAACTTAATTTAAACACGGATTTTTCACAACAAAGAGCCAAAAGAAAACAATGAAATATAAAAAATTTAACAAGGAGCACAAAGCACCTTAGAAAATATTTCCACTTTGTGTTTCTCTCTAAAAGATGAAGGCAATTGACCAAATAGTTGATTGAATTGTTTACTAAAGTAGCTGTGATCACTAAAGCCACATTCACCGGCTATTGAGGCTATAGGCAAATTTGATTCAATGAGTAAGCGGCGAGCATTTTCTAAACGCACATCGTTCATAAACTGTTTCGGTGTTTTTTTTAAATGTTTTTTGAAACGACGCTCTAATGCACTAACGGATAAAAATGTCACTTCAGCTAATTCAGTTAAAGTAATATTTCTCATGTAATTTACTCTGATAAATTCAACTGGAATTTTTAGTGCATCCATCCCCGAAAGTACATGTGAAGTTTTTTCTAAATGCCTAGAAATACCATAAGTGCCTATGAGCGTTTCATCTTTGTTATACAACGGGCGTTTGGACGTAGCAAACCACGAAATTTTGCCTGATTGACTACTATTCATCTCTAAGCGGTCATGTACTTCTTGCCCTTGTAAAACTTTTTGATCATCAACCCTAAATTGTTCTGCAATATGGGCAGGTGAGAAATCAAAGTCTGTTCGATTAGTTATTTGGTTTAAACTTGTCATGCCATGGTGTTCTAAAAAGCAATGATTGGCGTATTTAAACTCCCCTGATTTATTTTTTATCCAAAATAATATATCAGGTATTAAATCAAGTACTTCAATTAGTTTATGAACAGAAAATTGCTCAATGAAATTATCTTCTATGACTGAGGTTGGTTCTTTTTTTATCAAAAATCATTACTCCATTATTTTGTATTTGCATGCTAAATAAACGCCAGTATTACACTCACCTAATGACCCATATAAAGATTCATCTTTGATAAGCCTAACCGTTATAAAATACCTTTTTATGTAACTTTATCAATCTTTTTATCAGCTATAAATTTAACCGCACGCCGAATTTATTTCATAGAAGACCGATTTTATCTTAACGATTAATGGCCATTTATATTTATGATGAATGCAGTATTATTCCATTAATACCATTTTCATTAAGTTTGTGATCTTGTTGTGTGTAGGGAAAATTTTTCAGGACAAGGCGCTTGATTGAGCAATAGCTGGCTATTGGAATTGAAGGCAACGCGGTCATGGATTATTTTAACCAGCACAAGTGGGCAATAATTTAATGAAATTGGTATAACTTAATCGGAATAGATTTCCATTTAGCTAAGTTCGTTTCGAAGCTAAAGTCTTTAAATCGATCATAGAGATAAGAATGCGTAAAATTAAATTGGGCATGGTAGGCGGTGGAAAAGGTGCATTTATCGGTGCTATCCACCGTATTGCTGCGCAAATGGATGGTGAAATAGAACTCATTGCTGGTGCCTTTAGCTCTGATCCTATCAAAGCATTAGAGTCTGGAAAAGCGTTATACCTCGATGAAGAGCGTTGTTACGCTAGCTATCAAGCAATGTTTACCGCTGAAGCTCAAAAACCTTTAGGTGAAAGAATGGATATGGTCGCCATTGTTACACCAAATAAGTTGCACTTTCCCGTCGCTAAGTTAGCTCTTGAGCATGGTTTTCATGTCATTTCAGACAAACCCGCTACCTTAAATTTAGCCGAAGCATTAGCGCTTAAAACCATTATTGATAAATCAGGAGCCTTGTATGCATTAACACATACCTATACGGGTTACCCAATGATTAAAGAGGCAAAACAACGCATTACTAAAGGGGCTATTGGAAAGATTAAAAAAATTGTTGTCGAATACCCACAAGGTTGGTTAGCGACAAAAGATGATGAACAAAGTAAACAAGCTATTTGGCGATTAGACCCAAAACAATCAGGGATTAGTTGTTGCATTGGAGATATTGGTGTTCATGCAGCCAATTTAGCCGAGTATGTCAGTGGTGCTAAAATCACTGAACTTTGCGCCGACTTATCTACCAACGTTGAGGGTAGAGTATTAGATGATGACGGCACTGTCTTATTAAAATTTGATTCTGGTGCTCGCGGTGTACTCATGGCCAGTCAAATTTTGGTAGGCGAAGAAAACAACTTATCTATAAGAGTTTATGGCGAACATGCCAGCATACAGTGGAACCATCACACAGCCAATGATTTAACTATTCGTTATCCTGACCGAGCAACCGAGATTGTCCGCACTGGTGTCGGCGAGATGGATGAAATAACGTTAGCAAATATACGTACTCCAGCTGGACACGCCGAAGGGTATTTAGAAGCTTTCGCTAATATTTATCTGCAATTTTCAAAGCAAGTACGCGCACGAATTTTTGGTGGCGAACTAACAAAAGCTGCGCTTGATGTGCCGGGTATTGAAGAAGCCATTAGAGGCATGGCATTTATTGAAAACGCTGTAGCAGCTAGCCAATCAGAACGTAAATGGCATGCTTTCAAACTCACACCTCAGGTTATAAGTGATCCAAGCACCTTTGCGCCATCAACCCCCTTGAGTAATATTAATGAATAAAATCAAAGGCCCAGCAATATTTCTGGCCCAATTTATTGGTGATGATGCGCCATTTAATGATCTTGCCAGCCTCTGCCATTGGGCAGCCCGCCATGGTTATAAAGGCATTCAACTACCCACAGATCCTAAATTAATTGATTTAGAAAAAGCGGCACAAAGCCAGCAATATTGTGATGAGATTAACAAAGTTGTCCATGACGCAGGGCTAGAAATCACTGAATTATCGACCCACTTACAAGGCCAATTAGTCGCAGTACATCCTACATACGACCAAATGTTCGATGGCTTTGCACCCGAAGCAGTACGTAATAATCCAGAAGCAAGAACCGCATGGGCAATTGAACAACTTAAATGTGCCGCTAAAGCCAGTGCTCATTTGGGCTTAAAAGCGCATGCGACTTTTTCCGGTGCTTTATTATGGCAAACATTTTACCCATGGCCGCAACGCCCTCAAGGATTAGTGGAGTGCGGATTTAAAGAATTAGCTAAACGCTGGTTACCAATCCTTGATGCCTTTGATGAGGCAGGTGTTGATGTTTGTTACGAGTTGCACCCAGGCGAAGATTTACACGACGGTGTTACTTTTGAGCGTTTTTTAACCGAGGTGAATCACCATCCTAGAGCCAACATTTTATACGACCCGAGCCATTTTGTATTACAGCAGCTAGATTACTTAAGTTTTATTGATATCTATCACGACAGAATAAAAGCGTTTCATGTGAAAGATGCAGAATTCAACATATCTGGTCGTTCTGGCGTTTATGGTGGTTATCAAGAATGGAAAGACAGACCAGGAAGGTTCCGCTCGCTTGGTGATGGACAAATTAACTTTAAAGGCATTTTCAGTAAGTTAACACAATATGGTTTTGATGGTTGGGCCGTTTTAGAGTGGGAGTGTTGCATCAAAGATTCAGAAGACGGTGCCAAAGAAGGCGCAATATTTGTTGAACAACATATTATTAATCCAACAAGAAAAGCCTTTGATGATTTTGCCACGGTAGAAAGTAATGAACAATTTAATAAAAGCCTATTAGGTTTATAAGTAAAGGAAAGAACATGAATCAATATAGCATGCTAGAAAAGGAGGAAAATACCTCTAAGATATTTACCATTTGCTGTATAGCCTTAACAGTTACCGCAATGACATTTGCCATTAGAGCGGGGATTTTAGGTCAGCTAGGTACTGAGTTTAAACTAACCAATAGTCAATTGGGTTGGGTTAATGCAATGGCCTTTTTAGGCTTTCCTATTGCAACCATGTTTGGTGGTTTACTTTACAATGCCTTAGGCGCTAAAAAATTACTTTCCATTGCTTTTACTTGTCATTTATTAGGCTTAGTTTTAACAATCACTGCCGGTGGTTTTTGGGGGTTACTGATTTCAACCTTCTTTATCGGTTTTGCTAATGGTGCTGTTGAGGCAGGTTGTAATCCATTAATCGCTGAAACGTACCCTAAAAACAAAACAACCATGTTAAACCGTTTCCATGTTTGGTTCCCTGGCGGCATAGTTATTGGCGCATTAGTTTCGAAGTTCATGACTGATGCAGGGTTAGGATGGCAGCTTCAAATCGCAATAATGCTTGTTCCGACCCTGATTTATGGCGCAATGGCTTTCAAACAACTTTTTCCTAAAACAGAATATCTTAGCCACTCAACCAGTGTCAATATTAAAACCCTATTCTCACCATTGTTTGTTTTCATGGTGTTATGTATGACCTTAACAGCCACAGCAGAATTGGGTACTCAGCAATGGATTGAACGTATACTTGGCGCATCAGGAGCATCACCTATGTTAATCATGGCATTAATCACCGGATTAATGGCTGTTGGTCGCTACTTCGCCGGCCCAATTATTCATCGTTTAAATCCGGTTGGGGTATTACTTGCCTCTGCTGTTGTGAGTACACTTGGTATTTATAGTATGAGCATTGCAACAGGACCATTTGTCTATGTCTCAGCAATATTATTTGCTTTAGGTGTTACTTATTTTTGGCCAACAATGATTGGTTATGTTGCAGAAAACATTCCCGAATCTGGTGCATTAGGTATGTCATTGATAGGCGGAGCGGGTATGTTTTCCGTCAGTATGTGGAACCCTGTCATAGGAAACTGGATAGATGAAGCTAAACAAAACGCAATCGCCACATCTACAGGAAATGTAGACTTAGTAGCAGGACAATCCGTGTTAGCTAATCTCTCAATATTTCCATTAATATTAATAGTAGCTTTTTCTGGATTGTATTTTTATTCTAAAAAAATAAAGACCAAACACAATCACTCGGTAGTAGGTGGATTGCATGAATAACACCAGCAATCGCAGAGGCTTTTTACGCAAGATTACCGCCATTATAGGTACTACAGCTGCCACAACATTACTCGCAGGAAACTCAATATCAGTCGCCCTTGCCTACTCACCTTCAGTGAGTGGCAAGCTTAATGCGGGAAAAATATTTTCATTAGATCAAATGCAAAACTTACTGCACGTTTGTGACATTGTTATTCCTAAAACAGAGACGCCAAGTGCAGGAGATATTGATACTCATGGCTTTATTGATAACCAATTATTTCATTGTTTTACCAAAGAAAAGCAAGATGAAATAGTCGCGATTTTAAACCTTATTGATCAGAAAGCTCAAACGCGCCATCAACAAACATTTAGTGCATTGAGCCATGACAATCAATTTTCCCTGTTAACTGACCTTGATGTTGGACAAAAAGAATTTAGCAGCGAACAACGTAGTCAATTTAAATCGCTTAAAGCCTTAATTTGTTTTGGTTATTACACCTCTGAAGTTGGCGCAAGCCAAGAGTTGAACTATCAAGCCTTCCCTGGCGGTTATAAAGGCTCAATCCCTTATAAATCTTCGGATAAAGCATGGGGCTCTTTGGGCTTTAGATACTAAATTTGTTTCATTACTATCCGTTTTTAGCTTCGAAATAAATAACCTATTTCACTGTCGGCGAATGAAAGTAGCAAAATGAGAAATTACAATGAATGAAGATGTGTACATAAATAAAACGACTGAGGTTTACGACGCAATAGTTATAGGCTCTGGCATCAGTGGTGGCTGGGCTGCTAAAGAGTTATGTGAGCGCGGCCATAAAACCCTCATGATCGAACGTGGACGAGTAGTTGAACACCGTAAAGACTATGTTGGTGAAAATAAAGCACCGTGGGAATACGAAAATCGTACCAAAGTAAAAAATTTACTCGTGCAAGATCAATACAATGTTCAACAACAATGTTATGCATTTAATGAACGTACCAAACATTTTTTTGGCAACGACAAAGAATTACCTTATACAACTAAGCCAGGTACAGAGTTTAGCTGGATCAGAGCAAACCAATTAGGTGGAAAATCACTACTTTGGCATCGTCAGTCATACCGTTGGGGAAAATATGATTTTAAAGCCAATAAACTCGATGGTCATGGCAACGATTGGCCAATTAGATATGAAGACCTTGAAAAATGGTATTCCCATGTTGAGATTCATGCAGGTATAAGTGGCTCTAAAGAAAATTTACCCAATTTACCTGACAGTGAATTTTTGCCACCGTTTGAGATGAATGCCCCTGAAAAAGATATTCAAAAAAAATTAGCAAAACTTTTTCCTGAACGACCATTAATAATGGGACGAGCTGCACACCTGACTCAGCCAACTCAATTGCATTTGTCTCAAGGACGTGTGCAATGCCAAGCTCGTAGTGAGTGTCAAACAGGCTGCTCTTTCGGTGCCTATTTTTCAACACAAAGCTCAACCCTGCCCGCTGCTGCAGCAACTGGAAACTTACATATAGCACCCAATAGTGTTGTGCATAGCTTGATTTATGATGAAAAAACCAATCGCGTTAAAGGTGTTAGGGTTATTGATAATGATGATCTTTCAGAACGTGAGTATTTTGCGAAAATTGTGTTTGTTTGTGCTTCTACCTTAGGCTCAACACAGATATTAATGAATTCTAAATCTAAGAAATTCCCCAATGGTATTGCCAATAGTTCAGGTGTTTTAGGTCATTATTTGATGGACCATAACTACAACGCCGGCGCTTCAGGATTTATTAAGGGATTTGAAAACGAGTTCTATTCAGGTCGTAGACCTGGTTCGTTATATATGCCTAATTTTAATTTTAAACCCGACCCTAAACGACCGTATTTACGAGGCTTTGCATTATCTGGTGGCGCTTCTCGCGAAAATTGGAAAAGCATGCAGCGACAAGACGGTCTTGGCGTTGATTTTAAAGAAAAATTACAACACCCGGGTCGTTGGAGATTTGGACTTCACGCCCAAGGAGAAATGCTTCCTCGTTTTGAAAACCAAGTGTATTTACATTCAAGTCTAAAAGACAAATGGGGAATACCACAATTAGAGTTTGACTGTTCATTTACTAAAAATGAAAAAGATATGATGGAAGATGCTGCTGAGCAAGCGAAAAAAATGCTATTAGCCGGTGATGTTTATGACGTAAAAAGTTATGTGAGCCATGAACCGCCTGGCTTAGCCATACATGAAGTAGGCACTGCACGCATGGGGCGCGATCCAAAAACGTCAATGCTAAACGGTTACAACCAAAGCCATGATATCCCAAATTTATTTGTTACAGACGGATCAAGTTTTTGCTCTACAGCAACACAAAATCCAAGCTTAACATTTATGGCATTAACAGCACGTGCTGTTGATTATGCCTCTAAAGAACTTAAAGAAAAACGTATTTAGTTCTGTATATCAGAGCATTAACTATTTATACATTAAAGGAAAAAAGATGAAACTTACTAAAATAATAGGGCTTTTTTTTGTGGTACTCGCCTTAGGCGCTTGCCAACAAAAAACGGATACTGCAATGGACCAATCAAATACCGTAAATCAAAAGACAATACCTAAAATTGGCTTACAACTTTGGTCAATCAATGACGAAGTAAAAGCCGATTTTAAAGGAACATTAACCCAAGTTGCTGCAATGGGTTTTGAAGGTGTTGAATTTGCTGGCGCTTTTGGTCCTTATGCCGATGATGGCGTCGCGTTAAAAGCATTCTTAGATAACTTAGGTTTAGTGGGCAGTGCTGCACATGTACGCTTTGCGAACTTCGATGACGAAAACTTTGCTAAATCCGTTAAATTTTACCGTGATGCGGGTGTAAGTACGTTAATTGTTCCGTGGGATGCAAGATCGGAAGACGCTGAAAAAATTAATGATTTAGTGGCAGACTTAAATGCCCTTTCAAAAAAACTAATCGCCGAAGGTTTTCAGTTTGGTTACCACAACCACGATGAAGAGTTCGCACCTTATAAAGATACAACCTTTTGGGATCATATTGCTCGTTCAACAACAGAAGAATTTGTTTTACAAATGGACGTTGGTTGGGTAGTTTTCGCAGAACATGATCCAGTTGAGTACATTCAACGCTATCCGGGTAGAACTAAAACCACTCACTTTAAAGCTAAATTACCAAAATCAAATACGCTCACAGGTAAACGTCCAATTATCGGCGACGATATTACTGATTGGGTTGGCGTAATAAATGCTGATATTGCTGTTGGTGGTACAGAGTGGATTATTGTAGAGCAAGAAGAATACCCAGATGGCTTAACACCATTAGAGGCAGTAAAGCTTTCGAAAGATGGGCTAGAAAAGATAATAGCTAACAATATTTTATAATAAATTTAAAACAAACTCTGAATGATTAGTTTGGGCTTGAAACTGTCTTTGGCTAAAGTGACTCGATACCGCCTATTAATACACAAAGGGCTCTTTAATACTGATGAATGGGTACTAGCCATTATTATTGACTAGCCCTAAAGATAAAAGCCCTAGCAAGTTAAACTTACTAGGGCTTTTTCAACTCTACTTTTTCAACTGAACTAATTCAGCTAAGTTAGCTTCACTAGCCTCAGCTAACTTTCACTATCCACTGTCATTACTACTAACCTTGTTGCTCTATCTTTTCAATCTCATTGGCAATCGCTTGAGGTGAGCCTGTATTACGGCATAACCAGTAATAAGCGCCCGGTACTATAAACAAGGTAAAGATACTCGCCATTGATACGCCAGCAAAGATAACGACACCGATTACCATACGACTTTCAGCACCAGGACCAACAGCTAACACTAGTGGAATAGCACTGGTCACTGTCGTAAACGTTGTCATCACAATAGGGCGCAAACGTTGCTGAGCAGCGCTAATTAACGCCTCTTCAAAAGCGATACCTTTATCACGTAGTTGGTTAGCAAATTCAACGATTAAAATACCGTTTTTGGCTGCTAAGCCGATTAACATCACTATACCTATCTGACTGTAAATATTGAGACTCATGCCCATTAACTCTAAGCCAGCTAATGCGCCAACAAGCGCCAGCGGCACGGTAAGCAAGATAACAAACGGATGAATAAAGCTTTCAAATTGCGCAGCTAATACTAGATAAGTAATTAATAGTGCTAACAAGAAGACAAATAAGATGGAGCTGCCTGATTCTTTTAACAATAATGACTCACCTTTGTAATCAATTTGCACATGCTCTGGTAACTTGTTTTTAGTAACATCAACAAGGAAATCTAAGGCATCACCCAAAGCGTATCC
>PJEL010004636.1_pt1 | contig 11252 bp, 9 predicted proteins | sample 1853271 | NCBI WGS metagenome assembly PJEL01 (sample SAMN08108733, study PRJNA415343) | Invertebrate metagenome, whole genome shotgun sequencing project. | host: Globobulimina | place: Sweden: Gullmar Fjord | collected 2015-08 | reverse complement strand
CCCTGGTGGAAAAAGGCCATGTTATCCCCAACAAGGCACAGATAAGAGTGGGGATTAGCCAATTGTTACGCATATTTCTTAGGGACATTATCGAAACTCCGACGAGGATTGCAGGTCCTGTGGTGCACAAGGTCAATGAGGTAACCGCCGCGCGGGATCGACCGGCGGCGTTGGGTCAGCATCATACTCAAGAATCGTACTAACGACGAGCATCCCCGCAAAATCTGGTGGACTCATTTAACATGCCGAAGCCTATTTTGGTGCGGGCGGATCAAAAAAAAACGGAAGCGCAAGCAGAGTTGCGCTTCCGGTGAATTTGGTAGGAGGTGAATTGTTGTGGATGTTACGGAATGACCACTACGGGTGTGGTTGTGCAGGCGAGGGCATCTACGACTTGGATGTTTTTTGATCCGCACCAGCCTCCCGGTATGGAAGCATTTACGGTAGCATCACCGGCGGCATCGGCTTCGACCCAACCGCCAAAGCCGATAGGTGTACCGAGGCCAGTTACCAGGCCGGCGCAGGGGAAACCTGGCGGGATGGTCCAGCTGCCGACGAAGTTTGAATAAATGAATGCCAGCCGTGCCTCCGGTGCGGCGCCGCTTACTTCGAATGTCATTACGCCAGGGCAGGGGCCTGAGATCGTCAGACTTTGTGCCTTGACCTCTGACGCCAGGGATGATGCAATTACCAAGACGACCAATACTGCAAACCGCTGCATGTGAAACTCCTTCGTTGAATCTCTGTGTCGGTAGACATTTAGAGTACTATGAGTTGCCAAGCGTGGCTGCAGATTGCTAGCTCCTTGGCTTCTCGTTCGTTGCATTGATGCTACCAGAAATGATTGCACAATGCTATACCAATCTGCATAACCAGGAGAATATTCCAGAATGACCGCTGTTTTTGCCGCAAGATGGGCTATTAGTTGATGCTGATTAAGAGAATTGTTAGCGGGCGGGGGTACTAGACGCCGAGTTTCTTCTTCAAGTAATCACTGGTCAAATGCTTCAGGACATCGAGTGATTCACAACTGTTGTCGGGGCCGTAATCAACATCGATGGGACCGATAGCCTTGGCGGCGCGGACTGCGGCTTTGTTCAATTTCTTGTTGCGTTTACCAAGTCCCATGAGGGCGCCACCCATGGCTTCGCGGACCCACATTTCCTCTCCCTGTAGTTCCTCTTGAATGAAGGCGATGCGTTCCAAGCAATAGGTGTCGTCCATCCCGGCGATTTTTTTCTTGGAAAGTTCGTAGACGAGGGTGTATCCACATCGTCTTCTGATGGGGTCTTTGCTGTCCATCCACTCACCAGCGATTTCAAAAGCAAAGGGAGCTTTGGCAAGGGTAGCGTTGCAGGAGGCAAAGACGTGCGCTAGTAGTCCGCCTTGGAGTTGTTCGACTTGTGTTTCGGCTTGGGCGCGGGAGATTTTTTTGGGATCGTCGATGAGGAGGCCGATGACTTTGGCGTCGTAGATGTCACTCTGCCAGAGTTTCTGCGCCATGGCATGGTCGCGCCCAATTTGCTTGGCGAGTTTGCGGAGTTTGGTGAGGCCGATGCCGAAGCTTTTGAGTTTGCCGTTTTTCTTGCCGCGTTTCTTCCAATGCGCTATGCCACGTTCGTCTTGGTTTTCTTTCAGGAGTGCAATGATTTGGGTCTTGGTCATGGTCATAGCTGGAAATCCTTAGGTTCATTCATTGGTCCGGGGAGGGTAGCGCGTTCGTGATGCCTGCACGGTGCCTTTGCACCCAAGATCAAATGCCAAGAGATTTCCTGTGGCGATTTCTGAAGGTCCTGCGGATTACGAGGACCTGCAGATGAATGTCTATACTTGGGCGGAGAATTTCCGGTGCGATTTGGTATGGAGTTTGAATTAATGCGCGATACGAACAAGACAGTCGGTCACAATCATGCGACTTCAGAAGTGGAGTTGATTGCTAGCTGCGGCAAGAAACGTGTGTCGATGTGTCTTTGGGGGGTAGTCGTGGCGCTGATGTTGGTTGGCTTTGCGAGTGTGAATCCAGTTTGGGCGGATACTTATCCGCGCGTGGTGGGGGTCGATGTTGAGGAGTATGTGTTTCGGGTGAGCGTTACCGATGAATCTAATGTCATTCAGGGTCTGACTACTATTGCGGTGCAATTTAGCGAAGCGGGGGTCGCGGAGTTTCCGCTGGATCTGGTTGAAGTAGCGCCGGACCACAACACGGGGATGAAGGTGTCAGGGATTTGGATTGCTGATGAACTGGCCGCTCAGGCAGTGATGGCGGCGCGGCTAGCAGTCACAGTACGTGGTGTTGCTGCGAACTATACCCACGAGGATGATCGCCTGAAGGTTGCGCTACCGAAGCCTTCGAAGGACGGGCAACGGTCATTTGTTACGGTGGAATATTCGGGTATACCGGCGACGGGTTTGGAGATCGGCGAGACGAAATATGGGGATCGAAGTTTCTTTTCTGAGAATTGGCCGAATCGGGCGCGGCACTGGTTGCCGACGGTTGATCATCCTTATGACAAGGCGCGAAGTCAGATGGTGGTTACGGCACCGAATCACTATCAAGTGATTTCCAATGGGTTGCTGGTTGAGGAATCTGATTTGGGTGATGGGACACGTTTGACGCATTGGCGTCAGGCGGTGCCGATCGCGACCTGGCTGAATGTGGTGGGGATTGCAGAATTTGCGGTGCAGAGCCTGGCTGATTTTGATGGTAAGCCGATTCAAACTTGGGTTTATCCGCAGGATCGGGAGGCGGGTTTTTTTGATTTTGCGGTGCCGACGCATGACGTGTTGGCGTATTACTCTGAGTATGTGGGGCCTTACGCTTATGAGAAGCTCGCCAATGTGCAGAGCAATAGTGTGGGGGGTGGGATGGAATCTGCGTCGGCTATTTTCTATGACGATGATGCGGTGACGGGCACGCGTAACGTGGGATGGCGGAATGTCATCATTCATGAGATTGCGCATCATTGGTTTGGCAATGCGGTGACGGAATCTGATTGGGATGATGTTTGGTTGAGCGAGGGGATTACGACGTATTTCACGCTGTTGTTTCGAGAGCACGCGTATGGTCGGGATGATTTTTTGAAGGGGTTGCGTAACTCACGAGCACAGGTGTTTCGCTTCTATGAGAGGAACCCCGATTATCGAATCGTGCATGATGAACTTGCTGACATGTCGAAGGTCACCACTGGTATGCAGTACCAGAAGGGCGCATGGACGATGCATATGCTCCGCGGTTATGTGGGGAATGAGACATTTTGGGAGGGCATGCGGAAGTATTATGCGCGATATTTTAACGGAAACGCCAGTACAGCGGATTTTCGAAGGGTGATTGAGGAGGTGTCCGGTAAGCAGCTAGAGTGGTTTTTTGATCAATGGTTGCGGCAGGGTGGATTGCCGTCGATCGCGGGGACGTGGGTTCATGAGGATGGTGAAGTGCAACTTGCATTGCGTCAGACGCAGGGGACCTACCAGTTCCGTTTGCCGATGGAGGTGGAATTGCGTTTCGAGGATGGCTCTGTGCGTCGGGAGTTGATTGACATGAATACCGCCGAGCAGGATTTCGTATTCAGTGCGGTAAAATCCCCGTCATCTGTCGTACTTGATCCAGATGAATGGGTACTGTTGAAAGCAGAAATTAGTCGAGAGGAACCATGATGCGAATTTCTTTGAATGTTATGCGAACTGGAGTTGGTCCGTTCATTTTGGCTGTGGCGTTGAGTGTGATGAGTGCAACATCGGCGGTGGCCCAGCATTATCAGACAGATTTTCCGCCAGATGAATTTCGGGCGCGCTGGGAGAAGCTTTTTGATGGCATTGGAGAGAACGCGGTAGCTGTTTTACAGGGCGTCCCACTGGCAAAAGGCTTTGTGATGCCACGGCAGACGAATGCGTTTTATTATTTGTCGGGTATTGAGACACCGCATTCTTATTTGTTGTTCAATGGTCGTGAGCGGACGGCGACACTTTTTTTGCCGCCGCGCAACGAGCGACTGGAGAGCAGTGAGGGCAAAGTGCTCAATGCTGATGATGCGGAGCTGGTGAGGGAACTTACGGGGGTGGATCAGGTGCTTTCTACTGATGAAATGCGGGGGAATTTTCCATCGGGATTGCGAGGGAGTACGGTTATCTACACGATGTTTACGCCTGCGGAGGGGCAAGGGCAGAGTCGCTATGAATTGGAAATAGCGAATGCAGCGATTGCGGATGATCCGTGGGATGGTGGCATTAGTCGGGAGGGTCGGTTTGTACAGCTTTTGCGTCAACGGCATCGTAATAATGAGGTGCGGGATCTTACGCCGATCGTGGATTCACTGCGTTCTGTTAAGAGTGAGCGCGAGGTGGACTTGATTCGTCGTGCTTCGGAGATTGCGGGGTTGGGCATGATGGAGGCGATGCGGAGTACGGAGGCGGGAGTTTGGGAGTATCAGCTTGATGCTGCGGCGCGTTATGTGTTTCTGGTCAACGGTGCGCGTCAGGAGGCTTATCGTTCGATCACGGCATCGGGAACCGAGAATATCAGCAATGGTCATTATTATCGCAATGACAGTCAGTTGAAGGATGGTGATCTGGTGCTGATGGATTATGCGCCGGATTATCATAATTATGTCAGTGATATTGGTAGGGTTTGGCCGGTCAATGGCACTTACAAGCCGGAGCAACGCGAATTGCTTCAGGTCATTTTGGAGTACCACAAGATTGTGTTGGCATTGATTCGACCCGGTGTTACGACTGGTGAGATTTTGCAATCTGCGCGTGAGGCGATGGCGCCGATCTTGGACCGCACAAGATTTTCGAAGGAAATTTATGAACAGGCTGCACGGAGAATGGTAGAGACTGGTGGGGGGGTGCTGTCGCACCCGGTGGGTTTGGCGGTGCATGATGATGGGCCTTATCACCGTGGCCCGTTGCAGGTCGGCCATGTTTTTGCTGTTGATCCGCAAATGTGGGTGCATGAAGAGAATTTGTATCTTCGTTATGAGGACACGATCGTGGTTACTGAGGATGGCATGGAGAACTTTACACACTTTCTGCCGATTGAGCTCGACGATATGGAAGCCCTTGTACGAGAGCGTGGCATTGTGCAGCTAGTGCCCGCCGATGATGGCTAACTACGAAGAGCCAAGTTGGGTCCGATACTATTGGGTTCGCTGAGTTGTGTAATTGCGGTGTATTCCGAGGTGATTTAGTTCGTTGAAATGGACGACGAATGTCGCTATAGTTACTGTAGCAGAGCCTCAGCGTTGAATCGGATCCCAAGAATGCTTAAGCAATCGATCCATTTTAGAAGAAACCTTGCATTGTTGGCAGTATGCCTCCACATGGTGGTGGCCGCGGTCGGTGGTCGGTTTTGCCTTTGGACGGCGCCGATCCCGGCAAGTGATGCTTGCGTGAGTTTGTGCTGTGGAGAAGAAGATGCCTCTTTGCCGGAGAGCGTTGGTGTCGAAATTGACCTTGCGCAGTCGCCCCTCATCCCTGCAGGCGCGGACTGCTGTCTGGAAATGGTGACCGATAATTTTGCTACTACTTTGGGTGTCAGTAGTCTGCGGGATTCAGGGGGTTCCTTGCCTGCTGTGATTCTCAGCTTCAGCCGGACGGGGATCTCGATCTCACGTTTTGAAGCAAGAGGACCCCGCGCCGCCCTGCCACCTCCGTCGATGCCGATGATCCGTTCGACGATTCTGCGGCTCTAGAAAAAACCATCAAGATTGGCCTCGCGATTCTGAAGGATTGCGTGCGCGACCGTTATGTTGGTCGTGATGTCTGCATACGCCCCTCACCTCCCTCCCCCCTTTCCCTTTGGTGCGTTTTGCCTTTCTGATGGAGTGTCCTAATTGTTTAAAATTCCCAAGATAATTCGTGTTTACAGCGGAGGAAGCCTCCTCTTGCCGCTATTGGTTTTGTTTGGCGGTTGTGGGCAGAACACGGCGGGCCTGAGCATTCTTGATGACCTTCGGGCTGATGGTTTGATTCATGATATTGGTGACGAACCGACGCCTGATTTCCCAAAACCTGATTCGCAGCGATCTTGGTCCTTCCCGGTGAAGGGTGACCTGTCACTTGCGTCATTCTTTGAGGCGGCGGATCAACTGAACCCGAGGATTGCTGCGGCGCGGGCGCGAATCGGCGCCGCAGGCGGACGGGCGTGGCAAGCAAGTTTGTATCCGAATCCCGCGTTTGATCTGGAAAGTGAAAACCTTCGACCTTCGGGTGGCGGTATGGGAGAGAGTGAGACGACGGTTGGTTTCAGTCAACCGATTATCATGGGTGGTCGTCGTGAGTCAGCAATAGCAGTGGGTCATGCAACCGTGAATACTGCACGGTGGGAATTTGAGCAAGTACGCCGCGGGGTGCATGGTCAGCTTCGTCGGGTGCTGACTGAGATCGTCTATTTTCAGCACGCGATTGAGCTTCACCAGGATCTTCAAACTCTGACGCAACGTGCGCTCGATATCGCACAGGCGCGCTTTGAGGCGCGAGCGGCCCCGGAATCTGAAGAGTTGCGGGCGCGGCTTGAATTCAATCGTTTGGGGCTTGCCATTGAGCGTTTGCATGGCGAGGTGGCAGCTGCCGGTGAGAGATTGGATGCGTTGCTTGGTGGTCACCATGTTGATCTTGATCGGGTTGCGGAGCCTGATTTAGTTTCTTTGTCAGTTGTGAACCTACCTGCTCTGGACGAAATGCTGACCACGCTTCGGGAAACTCATCCGGCTGTATTGGCGTCCGAGGCGCACGTCGTGGCAGCCACGCGGCAAGTGGAATTAGAACGGGCGCGGGGTATCCCCGATATCACGGCTCGAATTGGTGTGGGCATTAATCACGATGATGATGAGGGATTTGTTGAGGCGGGCGTGAGCATCCCATTGTCCATAAACGATGAGAATCAAGGCAGCGTTCTGGCCGCCCGATTTGGTGTTATTCGTGCTCAACAAGAGGTTGCGGTGACCGCGGACGAATTGGCGGGCGCTCTGGCTGAAGCCTATCGAAGGTGGGAGTCAGCCACGTCTCGTCTGGTAGTTTTCGAGGAGCAGATTCTGGCGGGCGCCCGGCGATTGCATGAACAGACGAGTGCGGGATACGAAGCAGCCAAGCTCCCCTTCCTCGATTTGCTTGACGCACAGCGAACGCTGATTGAAGCAAATATTGCAAAAATTGAACTTCAGCGAGCGGTGAGTCTTCATCGTTCCAAAATATACGAACTCTTGGGCGAATACCCCGATTCCAAACCACATCCTTTAGGAAATACACCATGAAACCCAGCGCCATTGCAGCAGTAATTTTTATTCTCTTCGCTACCGGCCTCGTCGGCGGGTATTGGTACCTGACGCAGAATTCCAACCCTGGCGGCACGACCGAGACTACGCCAGTTGGGGGTGATGTCAGCGAACACGGCAAGGCGATCGTCGTCCCTGCCAATGCTGTTATCTGTGAGGAGCATCAAGTTCCGGAAATGATCTGTCCATTCTGTCAACCCTCTTTGATTGCTGAACGTGGCCATTGTGGTACGCACAATGTTGCAGAGGCGCTATGTACGACTTGCAGTCCCGCGCTGATCATGGCTTTCAAGGCTGAGGGTGATTGGTGCGCCGAGCATGGTTTGCCCGAGAGCCAGTGTGCGCTTTGTGGCGGTGGTGCAGGTGCAGCTGGAGAGACCACAGCAGCAACGACACCCGGTGGAGAAATCTGCGGTGAACATCAGGTGCCGGAATCGATGTGCCCATTTTGTGATCCGAGTCTGGTTGAAACGCTGGGACATTGTGGGGGGCATGACGTCCCCGAAGCGTACTGCACACGCTGTAATGCGGCGCTGATTCCGGCTTTCAAGGCGGAGGGGGATTGGTGTGCGGAGCATGAGCTCCCCGAATCTCAATGCTTGACATGTAATCCAGATTCAGGCGGCTAATCTGGAACTAGCCGTTTCCATTCCTGGTGGAAAAGGAGTATCTCATGAGAAAAATGCTAATCATAACATTCTCTGGTCTCATCGCGCTGGGGGGCGGATTTGGCATGATCGTGGCGGCCCAGCACTATGGTTGGTTGCCGAATGCGCAAGTGGAGTCGACCTCGTCGAGGGCAGAATTTTGTCGCCATGAGATCGATGCAGACCGTTGCCCCTTTTGCAACCCCGGACTCATTGATTCACTTGGTTGGTGCAATGAACATGCGGTGCCTGAGGCGCTGTGTAGTCGTTGTAGCGGTGGGTTGATCGCAGCTTTCAAAATCGAAAGCGATTGGTGTGTGGAGCACGGTGTTCCTGAGTCCCAATGCGCGCAATGTGGTGCGGAGGCGATTCCGGGCGGCGCCGAAAATTCAGTTTCGTCGGTGATTGCAGCGCCCACGTCGGGTCGAGTGGCGGCAGAGGTGATGCGCTCCAATCGCGAGCCTTCAACCACCTGTACCACGCAGTACTCAACGGTACAGCTTAAGTCGCCCGAAGTGGCGCAGCGCGCCGATTTCAAGGTGGTCCCCGTGCAAGCCAGGCGTCTCGATGAGACCGTCTCCTGTAATGCCGAAGTTGCATTTGACGGTGGTCGTTACGCTCATCTTGCCGCACGGGCATCCGGCATTATTGCGGAAGTGAGGGTTGATCTGGGTGATGAAGTCGAGGCAGGTGCGGTATTGGCCCTGATTGACTCTTCTGAATTAGGGTCCGCCAAGGCTGCGTATTTACAGGCTCGTTCGCTGGTGGGTCTCTGGGAGAGGAACTATGCCCGCGAGAACGCCCTTTATGAGAAGAATGTCGGAACGGAGAAGGACGCGCTGGAAGCTGAGACCAAATTGGTCGAGAGCCGAGTTCAACTCAGCAACGCCCAGCAGCGGCTGAAGAATCTGGGCCTTTCGGAAGAGGACTTGACGCTAGTTGCTGCCAACGAGGATACTTCCTCGCTACTACCACTGCGCGCCCCCTTTGCTGGATTGGTCATCGAGCGGGACGCGGTAGTCGGTGAGGTCGTCTCCACCGTGCAGTCACTCTTTGCGGTGGCGGATACTAGGAGAATGTGGGTCATGCTTGATCTCTATGAGAGTGATATCACGCGCATTCTGGTAGGGCAGCCGGTCTCGGCCACGATCGATGCATTGCCTCTGGAATCATTCGAAGGCACCCTGACGTGGATCAGTTCGAATGTTGATCGCAGAACGCGGACCATCCAGGCACGAGCGGAGTTTGCGAATCCTGATGGGTTACTCCGCGCCAACATGTTTGGGCGCGCTGAGATCCATGTGCGGACGATTGAGTCGGCGATCCTTGTGCCGGAATCGGCGGTCCAATGGGATGGGTGCTGCAATGTGGTTTTTGTGCGACATACTGACACGGTTTACCAGCCCTACAAAGTCAAGCTCGGTTATAAACGCGATGGGTACTTTGTCGTGGAGGAGGGGCTGCCCGTAGGCGAGTTAATCGTCACCCAAGGCAGTTTTTTGTTAAAGACAGAAATTCTCAAAGGAAGCATTGGTGCGGGATGCTGCGAGGTTGATCCTGGCTCGGACCAGTGATTGACGTTAGCGTGAAATTTCCGAACTGAATTAGTAGATTACCGGAGCCTCTTATGCTCAATGCGATCATTGACTGGTCACTACAACATCGATTGCTGGTCATCGCGATCACCTTGATTGTGGGAGGAACCGGTGTTTTTTCACTGGGCCGGTTACCGATCGATGCCTACCCGGATACGACGCCGGTAATGGTTCAGATCAACACCACCGCGGCTTCGTTATCGCCGCTGGAGATTGAACAACAGGTGACTTTCCCCGTTGAGCAGGTGATCAGCGGCTTGCCTCGGCTGGAGGAAGTGCGTTCGGTTTCCAAGTTCGGCTTATCGGTGGTCACTGCCATATTTGAAGATGGTGCCGACTTGTATTTGGCGCGACAAATGGTGATGGAACGGCTGCAAACCACGCGCTTGCCCAAGGGTATTGGTCCACCGGAACTGGGGCCGATATCGACTGGCCTGGGTGAAGTATTTCATTATGTCGTTACGGGAGATAATCATTCACTGGAGGAGTTAACGACCATTCATGACTGGGTGATTAAGCCGCAGCTGCGGTCCGTGCGCGGTGTGGCGGAGGTCAATACCTGGGGTGGGCAGAAGCGACAATATCAGGTGGTCATCGAGCCCGCGCAGTTGATGAAGTACGACCTGGTCATTGATGACATCTACGATGCGCTGCGTCGCAACAACATGAGCGTGGGTGGCGGAAATATCACCAAAGCGGGTGAATTGCAGCTGGTGCAGGGTGTGAGCTTAACTACGAATGTCAAGGAAATCAGTGATATCGTCATCGAGGCGCATGATGGGGTGCCGATTCGGATCCGTGACATCGGTACGGTTCAGATCGGACATGAAATCCGCCGCGGTGCATCGACCGCCATGGGACAGGGCGAAGTGGTTTTGGGGTTGGGCTTCATGCTGATGGGGGAGAATAGCCATGAGGTTACAGCGTGGTTGCGGGCGCGGCTTGAGGAGGTTACCAAGTCGCTGCCAGCTGGCGTCGAAGTACGCCCCGTTTACGATCGAACCGAACTGGTCGATCAGGTCATCGACACCGTCAAGGAAAACCTGTTCATCGGAGCCATCCTCGTGGTGGCGATATTGTTCCTGTTCCTTGGCAATCTGCGTGCGGGTTTGGTCGTGGCTCTCGCCATCCCGCTCTCGATGCTGTTTGCTTTCAACGGCATGCTGCAGATTGGCATCGCCGCGAGCTTGATGAGCTTGGGGGCGATTGACTTCGGGCTGGTTGTCGACAGCTCCGTAATCATGATTGAGAATTGTGCCAGGCGGCTAGGCGAGGAAGGCAAGCAGCGGAGCAAGCTCGAGATTGTCAGGGATGCTGCGATTGAAGTGCGCAAGCCAACCATGTTTGGTGAGCTCATCATTGCCATTGTTTATCTCCCGATTCTGACGCTTGAGGGTATCGAAGGAAAGCTATTTCAACCGATGGCGTTGACGGTTATTCTCGCGCTGCTGGGATCGATGTTGATGTCGCTTACGTTGATGCCGGTCTTGGCCAGTCTGCTGCTGAGTCGCCGCATGGAGCATCGCGAGAACTTGTTGGTCCGATTCACGAAGTGGTGCTATCGCCCCTTTGTGCGGTTGGCGATCCGAATGAAGCCCGTTTGGCATTACAAGATGTGTCGCCTCTGTATCATAGCGAAAATATTACTGATCCTGTTTTATTGATTCATGGAAAAAACGATGCAAGAGTTAAATTTGATCAAGCAACTGCTCTTGATTCTTTAATTACAAGAAATGACG
>PJEL010004634.1_pt1 | contig 11261 bp, 11 predicted proteins | sample 1853271 | NCBI WGS metagenome assembly PJEL01 (sample SAMN08108733, study PRJNA415343) | Invertebrate metagenome, whole genome shotgun sequencing project. | host: Globobulimina | place: Sweden: Gullmar Fjord | collected 2015-08 | reverse complement strand
CGTGCGAGCAGTACAGCAGTAGCTAATGTTTTGTTACCATCATTGATCAAATCTATCCCAACTATTCCTTTTCCAGCATGATATAATAAGTATCCCCTTTTTGCAATGATCCACGATGGTATGCCACCAATTCTTTCTTCTATTAATGATACTGTGGTGCTTTATTTTATACCCATAAAAAACAAGAGCAGCTGTGAGTAACCAAACCCTTCTCGGGACGCTGACTAATGTTTCTGAGGGAGGGTGCTGGAAAGCCAAGCCGTTGGCTGGTTGACACAAAAATGTGTGACCTCCGAGTTAAAAGTAGTTGTACCTCGTGATGGATGAGTTAGAGTTAGGCTGAGGGTTAGGGTTAGGGGGAAATACAAGTAATTATGGTTCAGGGGTACGTAGTATATTTACTTACTTGCACGCATACAGCCAATTTTATCATTGAAAACCCTTTCACGCCGGCCGGCCGGCGCTTCTCAGCGTTTGTTAACCATTTTGAGCCATAAAAATAAAAACAACAGACATTGGAACAGCAGCTAAAAACAAATAATCCATTGAGAGCCATCATACATCCTCAACAAAGTCATTTTACTATTTAACACCACTGATTCATTTTGGGGTTAGGGGCATTTCAACAACCCAACTACTGTGGCAGAACATTAGAACATTAACCACCACACCACACCAACGAATGAGAAGAGAACACCTCACTATTTATTTATTATTATACAGCTGGTCGAGGGTCCAGTCCCCACATGTTGCTGCAAAAAGGAGGAGCGAGAGTGCAACACATCTGTCTCTGACTCTGAGATACTACTATTCATCCCATAAAATCAGCTCAGCTCTATGATAGTTGATGATGGGATGGATCACTGAACCCTTCTGCCTCTTTCTCCTCCCGAACCTCTCGTCATCAGAAGATAGAGGGGATATCAACGAAAAAGTCCAGTTATCTATCTTGCCATTGTGTACTTCAAAGCAACCCCTTCTCATTGGAAGTCTATTTGCCTACGCTGGGAATGACCTCTTAACTGCAACACAGTAAGTGGTGTAAACAGGAAATGCTCAGCGGTAGGTATCACATCACATGCTCTTCTGAAAGATATTGGTTAGTCATCTCTCTCATCCCCTTCATTTCGAGTGAGCAGCTCTAAACATTTTCCATTAACATGATACATTGCCATTTTTTTCGTACCAGCATTTATCAATTATTCGAGACGATGAATGGCCTTTCTATTCTATTATTAGTATCCAAAATAGAACTTCATCATTTCGACCGCTTTCATGCTCATCGTCCCTACTTGTTTCTTGTACAGATCCTAAACGTCAATTAAGATTTGGGGGGGCGTGTTAACTGTCACTGTCAGCAAGCTCGGGGTATTAAAAGACTAAAACTAAAATTCAGTGCAGGCTGCCTGGCACGTCATCCGGAAGCATCACTGTAGACATGTTGGTGGCTCTCAAACCTGTGCCATGTTTATAGCCCGTTGGTCACCATAAAATGCATAATCCCTCATTCCAGGTACGTCATTGCTAAGCTGAGATAGTGCGTAAATGCAAGTTAACAAGAAAACAATTGTACAATATAATAATACAGCCCAATCGAGCGAGGGGTTAATGGGGGGGGGATGAATTCTAGCTCAAGTGTGAATTCAAACATATCACATCGCCGAAGATTAAAGGCATGGAAAAGCAAAAATAAGCACGCAGTAGGCATCAAAATGTAAATTACAACATGCTGGCTGCGGCTTCGATTCCAGGAGTGTTTCTGTCCAACAACAATATCAATCCCTTCATAAAAAGATCACCAGCCTGATATATCTGTACCCATTCAAAACAACTCTAACAGCCAAGCCAAGCCAAATATACCTGTTCCATTTTGACAAATGTGTCTAGGAAATCAACAACATCCAACTGAGGCAACTCAGGCATTGTAGGGTTCTCTTTGCGTGCATCTCGCCAGCACTGAGGCAGCCGGCCACATGAAATACGTACGTGATTAGGATGATTTAGGTTAATGTGGTGAAGAAGGTGTAATATAAACTAAAGACTAAAGTGGCATATATGTACATCATGGACTGACTACTTAAGAGAAAAGAAGAGGACGAAAGCATATGAAACACGAAAAAGAAAGATAAATCGTATGAGGAGGACGGTTCCTGGGTGGGAGAGCATTCTAATTACTCCTCTCCACAGCAAACATATCCTATCCCACCTCCATGAGGTCATCGAGCTCAAAGAAGAGGGGTCGAACCTGGGGAGGGGGGGCAGCGACCTTATTAGAATAATGATTTCAAATGATTTCAAATGATAAGCAGCATAGCAGGGCCTAGACCGCCAGAATGCCATGAACTTTCGATTTTCGATTCAAATTTTACTGCCACCTCCTCGTTCCCTCTAACTAAGTAGAGCCCTTGTGCATGAAAGATCTAAGGAGAGGATGGATCATACAATAAGTGAGCCTGAGCCAGGCCTAACAAAACTCTACTAAAGAAAATGAAAACAACCTAACATGAATATAATACTCACTGGCTGAGGTATAGCTTTATACAGATCCTTAATGTACTCCGGGGGAAATAACGGATGATTCAACTGCAAAGGTGTAAGGGGTAGTAGCAGATGGTGTGACCAATAAGCAGTCACAACACAGCAGCTACCTTCAGATACCACCTGTCATTGCACCAAGCGTTCACCTTCATACCCATACAGAACCCCCCGACCAAGCCATGCACAATAGGTATAATGTAGCAAACCCTAGTTATAAACTGCTACCCTGCCCTAATCCCAATATACTAACTAACTTTCAGAAGGTCCTCGTATGCACTGAAGCATCGTGCAAAGCAGAAATTCAGCTTGTTCCTCCCAGGCCCTAGTTTTCGGCCCGGTCCCCTCACAAGTTCCATTGCCTGAGAGGATGATATGAGGGATAGGTATTTCAATACTGCAATTCCTAGAAAGGCCCACTAAACACCACTGCGTTTCATGCCCCGCCTAATATACATTGACAAGCTGAAAGGTGCTACTTTCCAACTATAATATACAACCGTAACCCTTCCTTTCCCAGCGTCACACCTTATCCATGGCCATCATCGTAATTCGGCACTTTCCCTGCATGTGTACATCCTGAGTGAGTTCTGAAATACTCAGCTCCGCATCTTTAAGGCTACAGGCAAGAATAGGAGGAGTACATTTAGCACCACCAGTAATGTCTATACACCGCTGGAGGCTTTACAACAACAAAAACGCTGCTCAGCGTCGTTAAAATTAAAATAACCATCAGAATGTTGCCTGTCGGCAGAGGACAGCATCCGTTCAATCCACTCCACCTGGTATGTACCACACCAGCAGTCCCCTCTCTGCCCTCGTGGATAAATGGACTACCTCTAAAATATTGAGGCACAATCGGGGGGCAAAGGCAACATGTTATACATAGACAAAGGTTGCAGCAGCACAGAAGCAGTGCGCACACACACAACGCATATATAGAGAGAGAGGGAAGATCGAAAGATTATGTGTATTCCTTCCGAACACATAGTTTTACTCACTCCATGCTTGTGACCATGAATGCAGGAATTACCCCAAGCTTCTCTAACGGAGTTCTTTGTTTGATTTTTTTTAATGACGCGGCGTGCGCAGGCTTTAAAAAAAATCCCGAATGATGAATATTATCTTGCATTAATCCTGAGTGCAACCCCCCACCCAAATCGTTCACACTGGAGGATGCCAATTTGGCCACCTTCAATCACAGTAAGAGGTACATAGAGCTAAGTAAACAAAAAGTCAGGAATAAGGCAGGAGGCTGGCTGTCCGTAAGGGGTGAGCAATGGTCATCGATGATCTTCAGTTGTAAAGAAAAAACAAGAGATCACATCACATCAGGTCTACAATTCGAGGCAAGGCAAGCAGATGGTAGAATTTCTAGTATTGTCTCAACCTTTGGTCCCAAAAACATGGTGGTGAAAAAAAAACTTGAAATCCTCAATAAACGAAAAAAATGATGAAAGCCAATGATTGGGTTATTACGCTTTTGAGCAACAGAGCCAAGTTGTGATGATTGCAAGGGCTTCAGCAGAGATGAATTTTGTTTCCCACTGCGTGAAAATAAACTGAACCCTCCCATCCGCCCTGCATATCGGGTCATCGTTCTCCTATTATCTTCTTAAGTAGTATACGGGTCCGGGTGTTAGAATTGAGTTAAGTTAAGTACTGGGGGGGATGGGGGCCAATTGTTATGAAAGAAAAAGCAGGTTGTTCAATTCAAAAGCTTCTTCACAACACAAAAGAACATAAAAAACGCCGCCGTCTAGGATTTAAGGGTGCCTGGAGGTTCGCATTAAGCTTTCTTTACCGTTTAATGAATCCCACGCTTCCTTTTCCGTAGCTAGCATTACCTGGCTCTTCATATAGTCTATCCCCCGCTCTGCAGTAAGATGAAAATTTGGTAGCTTTAGGACGTAGATTCAGAGCCAAAGGCTAGACCTACAAATCATAATCACAACACACACGCTGCTTTATATTATATGCAGTGTCCGCTATTCTTACAGAGCAGATATGACATTCCAGTTGAACTCAACTACTCTGATATACTACATAAAAATCTGCATTCACAGGCTATACAGGAATGAAATACTCTCTTGCCTCTACCCTAGTTACTTACCAGGGAAACTCACAACGCAATTTACAGCCTATAACTCGTAACCCACAACCCTCATAACTCTTAACCCATAACTCCTAGTCCATAACCCTAACCCTAACCCAAAACCCCAACCCACAACTCCTAACCCACAAACCTCATAACTCCTAACTCCTAACCTATAGCCCACAACCCCCCAACCCTAACCCATAACTCCTAACCCTTATCAGCTCTGCCACCTCAATCACTCTCAGCCTTTACTCTAAAATCTCAACTAGCTTTTACGACTTATACCCACCATTATGCGATTGCAGCATTGAATTCACGCTATATATCCCACTATTGCGGTTCCTAGTCCTACTGGAGCCCGGTGCCAGGACTCGCCACTTCATCCTAATTACTTGTGGTACAATAGCCTTGGCCTGCATGCCACAATCAGGCCTCAAGGCTTCAATCACGGCTCCTGCCATAGTCACTGGCCAGATTACAGCGATGAACCCGGCCGAAATCGAAGCCGGTGACCACCTCATCGTTGCAGTCGGCGATGCCTACTAGGGCAACCGAGTATGATTAAGAAGCCTGAAAATGTTTCTTATAAAAGCGGACATGATCCATTCACCCAACCAGACCTCAAGGCTTGGTTGAATCACGGCTTTAGTCATAATCAATGGACAGACTACAGCAATGAAACGCAATCTTCGGAATCAAAACACCCAGGAAACTCATCGTCGCAGTCAACGAATGTATACTACTCCAATCCCCTACCGGCACGTATGTGATTCATAGTTGTGGCCGGGGTAAGTGAATGGTTAAATCGTCTGATAGTTGATGACAGTTGGGTGATATTTGGTGACATTCTAACAGTCCATCTCATTTTGTTTTTAACTAGACTGTCAGACAGCAGTCCATGGGGGGGGTTCCCTGACAATTGACACCTCTAATTGATGAGCCCCCTACCCGGCACTTATATGATTTATTGTGCTCTATAAAGTCGATTCCATTACCATAACCCTAAGGCGCTACCACAGGCTTACGCTTAGCTTTTGGCTTTGGATAAGAGAACCCAGCAGAAACCTAATTCTTATATGATAGCAAGGAGGCTCTTTCCCGTTTTGGTTGTATGTGCTTCTGGGATCGTGCAAGTGGAGTTGAGAGCTCACGGGTTCATGGTTGGTGGGCTACTATCTGCTAGCGCGCGTATGTTGAAGAGGAGTCCGGGTCTGGGAAGATGTGGTGCGACCCATAAGGAACTGTCGTCAGTTGCATCAGAATTAGCAGCGAGTATGGGAGAAAAAGAAGAACCTATTCAGCAGCAACTTGGGGTGAGGATGTGTTTGGGATGGGGTTGAATAGTATGGTGGGGCAGAGTTGTGGTTGTAATTGTATAGCTGCATAGGTTAAAGCTACTAACCTTAACGCCACGCTTGAGTGAATTAGGGTTTTAGGGTTAGGGTTAGGGTTAGGATCAGGAAGAGAATTAGGGTTAGGGTTCTGATTAGGATTGTAGTGAGGCTATCCTTTATGTTAGAGGTTTGATGGTATGGCTAGGCTAGTCCGTAAGGTTGGAGATAAGTCTAGGGGGGATTCAGAAGAGTAGAGGGGGGTCATGTTTTGTACCAGACACCAGGGGTTTGGTTTGAAGAGGCTGGTGCAGCATACAGAGGTTCTCCACTTCTTGCCTCGACCAGTCAACTAGCAAACTTGGTATAGTAGTACTAATCTATTTTGTATTGTAAAGCGTGTTACAGTTTACACAAAGGAATCCTGCCCCTACTGCGTCCGGGTAAATTGACCATCCACTGCAATTACACTGCACAATGGATTCCTTTTTTTAAACTGGATTTCGTGTTAGGTCCTCCAACTGCTTGAGGGAGAATATGGGTTGACAGTGAATAGAATTGACATGCTGGGAGAAGATAGTGTGAACATGATAAGTCAAATGAGGACATTTAGCGGAGGGCGAATGACTGTACCACAGGTAAGAATAGTTATACAACTGAACCTTGCATTGCAGCTCCACTAAATAAATTTGTTGCAGGTATTTTTCAACAGTTTGCACCTCGGAGGAAATGATGATGTCCAACAGGTAGCCCGTTCCATCTCTCGTAGCCCCTAGTTGATTTCATGCAGTGGTATTCTGAACTGATTTTTCCTTACCACCACTTCACTAACCTCCTCCTCCTGAGAATATCTGCTATTGTTTATATATCTCCCTACTTTAACCGTACCCTCATTGGCAGTTGCATAAGAATGGGAAACTAAAAGCTTTGGTACAAACGGTTCGTGAAGAAGAGGTGAGAGCACCCATCACATCATATAATATGACGTATCCCTCTTGTCAGCCCCCAAATTCTAGCCTTTGTGGATCCTCGCTTCTGCACTGCCCGCTCTCAGCCAATGTAGACATCGAATTCTAATTGCCCGTCACATCCCAGGCCGGGGAAATGAAAGATAGCTGGTATCATCCTTGGTATGTACCTTTTTTGCATTGCCCCAATCGCCTGTTCTTATTTGATGCCAATCCTTTTCAGGTATTGACTTGGGGATGTTTAGCCTCTGCTGCTCTGCGTGCAGCAGAGGCATGGCATCTGTTCTAAACCAGTAGTTCAAGCAGCAGGCTTTTTGAGGTTGATGACCCCAAAATCAATGAGCACTCTCTGCCTGTCCACCATCTCAGCCTGATGTTCCTCGTTTTTAACCTCCTTAGCCGTTTTTGGAACGAGTTTATGTTTAATGATAATAACTGCACCAACCAGCAGCATCAGTGACGGCAGCACAGTATCGATGACAACTGTGGTAGTGGTGGCATCAAATAAAGTTGATAATTGTATTCAACGTAATCTACTGCATGTAGGCAAAACCACCTTAACGTTGAGTCATCTACTTGCAAACACAACAATGAATCGCCTAAACGCAAAAACCTCAACAATGAATCACTAAGAGTGGTGCAACCTACGGAAAGCCTAGCGTATCTCGCTAAATATAGGTTTTCAGAAGCTATAAGTTGGACCATTGGCCTCTTCCTCTCGGTTTTAGGAACAGGAACCAAATCCAACAACATAATACTTTGCCAGCATTCTGATTCTAATTCGTACTCTGATGCTACACAGATAACATTTCACAACGATAAATCACCTCAACGCCAAAAAATGCCAACAATGAATCACTAAGAATACAACCTTCAGCTATCCTAGCGTATCTCGGTACTAATAGGCATTCAGGAGGTATAAGTTGGACCGTTGGACTCCTCTCGGTGTCAGGAACTCAACGGCATAACTACTTTGCTGTACTCTTATTCTGCGCACATAAAATTCTACGTACAATAGTGTTAGTGCTGGAGATGAACAGCCAGAGTAAGGGCCATCAGCGTTAGGGATAAGGATAATCTAGTGTTATAGATGCAGTAGGACTCTTGTACCTAAACTGTAAGTCCTAACCCTAACCCTAACCATTTTTCCTCTTCAACATATCTCACTCTCCTTTTTGTTTGCGTTGTAGCTGGCACTGTAGGCCATCACCCAGTTTCAGCTCTCGCCAGAGCCCTCACTCTAGTACAGAGCAAGGCGTAACCCAATTTATACTCTTTAGTATATCCTATGTATCTTAAACTGAAACTCTAACCCTAACCCTAACCCTAGCCCTAACCCTAAACCCTAGCCCTAACCCTAAACCCTAAGTTGTAAGATGCAGAGAGGGAGAGAGAGAGGTTAAAAAAATGATACAGCTGGCGTGGCTTCTACTTGGCTTACCTTGGCTTTTTGGTAACAGGAGAGATTTCTTATGCCTTGCTGCAGAGCACCCTGTCGCTGCTTCTGCTCACCCGTTTAGAAACGTAGCGAGTTGGCTACAGGTATTGTCATTGAACGATCATGACAACCAAGGTCTTGCAGAAGCAGATATCAGGTTGGTGGTTATAGAGGAATGAAAATGTAAAGTGCACCAGTCTTCACAAGCAGCTTACAGCTCGGTTTACTATACTGCAATGGTGGTGTTTGGTTGCTGTCAGAAGGGACAGAGTGTTATTGCTTTGTAGTAAATGTTTAGTTTAGTTGATATTTGTAAGTTTCAGGGTATTACTCGGGAAGAAATTGACATATTTATATATATTACTTTATGCTCTTAGGTCCGTGAGGAGAGGCATCACTGCCCTTAGCAACTCACAGAGTACACTCAAGGGCATGTGTGGTGCAGCTTACACTTTATCCTCGTCTCACTCTACAAAAGATCTTAGTGACAAGGCAAAACCGTTGTCAAGGACGGAAGTGACCCGCCTGACAGAGTTGCTTGAGGTTGCAGAGATGGGTTTGGATGCTGCTGAGCTTGTGGAGTGCGGGTCTGTTGATGACATGTTGTCCAAAGAGAGGAGCCAAGACCGTGGCCTGGAACCTCTGCCCGCCCCGAGCTTGCCTATTCGACAAGCTAATGCGTCTGACAGTTCACAATGTGGTAATGGAGCCCCTACATGTTCAACGGAGAATGGAATACTTTCGCCTGAACCCAAGCCAGCACCTGAAGCCTCTTCGGATATAGAATTGGGTTTGGAGATGGACTGCAGTAGTTTTGTCCCTCTTGCACTGTTTAAGCTCAAGGGGGGAGATCTTGTGTCATGTCGTCCATTTGTGGATACACATTCCCGTAGAGTGGTGTTGTGTTTCTCAGATACGTTGGAGGGTGCAAACCTGCTCAGCGAGTTGAAGGCTAGGCCACGGGGAATACGTCTTGCTTCACATGGGCTTGTAGAAGAGACTATTTCAGCTCTTCCCTCTGTTATTGCAGCAGCAGTACACCTGTACCGTAAGGTTGGGGGGCCCGCTGTACAATGGCTGACCACAGTCAATACGGAAAACCCAAAGTGAGCTGAAATGCTGTAGCAGTGGGTGTTTAATCTACTTCTCTGCAAATCTCCTGACCCCTTCACTACAGGCAAAGGTGGACATTGCATTGTGTGGGCCACAGTTTTGCTGGCTCCGTTGCTGCTGTAGTTGCAGGAATGCTGGAGGGCTCGCTTACTCTGGAAGGTCAGGATCATAGTGGTATTACTCCTGTTCCTGGCGCAGTGACCTGTGTGGCCTTTGGTCCTCCACCCTGTATCAGTCATGTTGTTAACATGCCATTTGTGACTTCATTTGTCCTGGGCGATGATATGGTACCAAGGGTCAACCGTGCTTCATTACTTCGCCTTAAAACTCGGCTTGCTCAAGTAACTCCAAGGAGTGGTGGTGGTCCTGTGGCTCATGTCAGTTTGACTCGACTGAGCTGCTCCTTACTCTAAAAATCCTTTATGTAATCCCTCCCTCAAGACGAAGTTTACTTTTCTACCTTTTTATAGCCATTAAGAGAAGAGTCGTGATGATATATCTAACGTAGATCGTACACGTATATAGGGCTTACTTGCTGGGTCGGGCATATTCAGAGATGTAGCTGGCATGGCCTTGCATGGCTTGAAGCAGTATGGTATTGGTGAGTGCAACGATGATGACGAGTTGACAGTACCTGGGGAGGCCTGGTTTTTGAAGCCAAGGCGAAAAATGGGTGGTGCAACCATGGCACGTGCCTTCAGTGGGAGCCTCAGTGAGCTAGTTCTCTGGCAGATGCGTGATATTGTCCTTACAAAAAGCATGTTAAGCCACCACTCTCTTCACAAATACATAGAGACGCTAGACAAAGTTTGAGGAACTCTTTGGTGTATGTACACTTGCGAAGTGGTACCTACTGCAATGGAGTGAAATTTTACATAAGTGCTATAACCAGCTATGGACGTGAAATGACTATCCTGTCTGCTTACGAAGGACTAAGGAGGTGAAATATCATGCTTTTGTTGTACATTTCAGTCCTGTAGCCTCGATTGACTTACATCTTTACTGTTTTATTGTGTGGTTTGAACAAAATCTAAGCTGGTCTTTGCTGGAGAAGGCCTTCTTCGCGCATTCTGCTCTGTTTTGTGTGGTACTCATAGGCTGCTGACATTTGTGAGTCCTCATCAGTAGCATCTGCCTACTTGGCTAGACATTTCAATTCTTGTGAACTGTGACACGCACGAGAATAAGAAAAGTCACAGGAGAACTATTCATACATGCGCGCTGATCTCCCCTCGTGCCCTCACGCGTATACGTTTCTGAGCTCTTTTTCTAGATGCCCAGGGAAGGCTAACTACCTGGGTCATTGCCCGAAGAGTGCCTGTATGTAATGCGTGATTCATTCTAGTTATAGATCTGGTCTGCAGTCCCCTCCACGCTTAATTTTGATAATCCTGTGGATTTCCTGTATTCACAATGAAATGATGATGATTCCTTGCTCAGGACATTCCATGATTGCACTTTCTGGGGGAATGGTTCTCCTGACAGTGGTAATACTTACTTATATATTATTCAAGCCCTTACGTCTTGGCTATTTTCATGCCAATCACGCCGCCTCCAATTATTACTTTTTTTTAATGGAAGAGTTGTCACAACATCACAACCTCGTCTGCATTGCCCAAAGGTACAGACACAACAACAAGTCATTCATCGACGGCGCAAACTCATGGAGTTCTCTTCCTCACCATTACGAATACCCTAACCCTAACCCTACGCCATTGGGGACAGCAGCTTTGAACTATGCGTTGGAGTCGGAACCTATACGCCAAGGCAACACGTTC
>PJEL010004633.1_pt1 | contig 11262 bp, 6 predicted proteins | sample 1853271 | NCBI WGS metagenome assembly PJEL01 (sample SAMN08108733, study PRJNA415343) | Invertebrate metagenome, whole genome shotgun sequencing project. | host: Globobulimina | place: Sweden: Gullmar Fjord | collected 2015-08 | reverse complement strand
ATGCCAAAAAACGGTCAATTTCATCGGATTGTTCTACGGCTTTTTTATCTCTGTGCCTTACATTTTGTATCGATCAGTCACAACCAACTAGATCTGGAGAAAGCCTCGTACTTTCGTCTCTCGACGGATCGCACTTTTGCCGCTTTCTCGTGGGCCCAGTGGGGCACACTCTCACTGCGCTACGCATGGACCGACGCGTCACATCAAGGAACCGAACAGTTTTGGGGCGGCGAACTCGAATTTATCCCCAACTCGAATACGACTCTGATGGTCTTCGTAGGTTCTGATCCCGGGGGGCTCGTATGCTCTGGCGGCCAATGCCGCGAAGAACCCAGGTTCAAAGGGTATAAGGTGAGATTCTCCTGGCGGTTTTGAGATGACAACACCTGTGATAATCTGGCTTCGGAGAATCCACCAGCGTGAAACATTCAAGCATTGAAGTAGCTATGATCGATGTCGGGAATCGCTTGTGGAAACGCGAGTACATTTCCGGAACCAGTGGGAATTTCAGTACCCGCCTCGACGACACACAAATTCTTGCGACGCCAACAGGTCTCGCAAAGGGCCGGCTCACGCGGGAAGACCTTGTTGTCACCGATCTCGAAGGTACCGTGCTTTCAGGTCAACTCCGGCCCTCGACCGAACTCAAGATCCATTTGACGACATATCGTTTGAGACCTGATGTTGGAGCGATCGTACACGCACATCCGAAGACAGTCGTTGCTTATTCTCTTGCAGGCGTCAAATTGATGTCGACGGTACTTCCGGAAACCGTCGCCGTTTTGGGCGAGATTTCATTGGTCCCATACGAAACGCCAGGCACCGCAGCGCTGGCTTCCAAGATGGAGAATTCTTTGGCCAATCACAATGCCATTGTGATGGAACGCCATGGTGCAATAACGCTCGGCCGTGATCTTGCCGAAGCATACAACCGCATGGAAATCCTCGAACACACCGCCCAAACTCTATATTTGGCCCATACACTGGGAAGAGTAGAAGCTCTATCGAAGGACGAAATCGAACGGCTTCGGGAACATTAGAAGGCCTGCCGGAGCAGGGCCCTGCGACACCCTTTCATTGAGTGACTACTGCCTTGGTATACTGCAACCGTTCCCTATTTGGAGGTTGCTCGATGAAACCAATCGCGATATTCGCATTGATTCTGACACTGGCAACCGCGTTCGTGCCCACAGCAACAGCCGCACAACACGTCAGCGGAATTGCCTATACCGAAGAATCAGTGGAAAGCATCCTGGTAGAAATATGGCGTCTCGACCACGAAGACTGGCGCCATGCCAGTCTCGGGAAACAGACGCTGGCTGCTGGCGAATCTTTCGCGATTAAGGTTGAAGATGATGTATTTCCCTTATCCGTCGAAATCAGCGCTGCGAACCATGTTGCACTTGCTTTCTTGGTAGCCGCAACCGAACAGCTTGAGCTTCCTCCGGCCTGGCTACGGCGCGGTGAAATAGCTTCCATTTCGATCCAGAGTTCTCAAAAACTCTCCGAAGCTCCTCTGGTTTGGGGAAATATATCGATCGGCCCATGGAGCGACGATCTCAACCGTTGGCAACCTGTAGTCCCTCGCACCTACAGCTCTAGTTTTGAAGTTGTAGTTCCTTCAGACGGTGTAGAACTCACACTGAATGCTATTGCAGAGAACGGTACCTGGGCCTACAACAATGACGTCAGTGTACATCCCGGACGGTCATCAACCCTGAAACTCAACTCAAACACACAGGCCATTCGAGTCATCGATCGACACGGCAAACCGGTCGCTGGCGTTTCGGTCGCGGCTTTCCAAGCCCCGCACGGTTGTGCCGGAATCACTGATGAAACCGGGCGCACAGACATCACCATCGAAGCAGAAGGCAAATGGAAAATCTTCGCCCTCGCTGACCAGGGATCTGCGCGCGCTATCGGCATTAACCGAAGCGATCTCATTACGCTTGAACTCAGGGCTGCACCAGATGTCGAGTTACGGTGGTCCGGTGCCCTTGACCCGATCATCGCCCGGCCGAACTGGATCCCGGCGGCCCTTGGCGGTTTGCCGCAAAAACTGACCGGAGGCCGCAGTTTTCTGCCCTTTTTCGGTGCCCCCGGCGGCTGCGATTTCTGGGGGCCGAAGATTCTTTCGTCATCGACTCGCATCAAAGATGCGGACGCGCCTTTCAACTTGCCCGTTTCAGAAAGCACCCGTCTTGAAGGCGAGGTATTTCGCACCGGTAACACCGCTCCCGGCCTGCCAGTCTGGGTTCACGTACCACAACAGTGGAGGGTCGAAAGAAAAGGTATTGCGCTACCGTCGCAGATGCCTCTCGAGAGTCCGTGGTTGCCTTGGTCCGTTTCTGGAAACGACGGCCGTTTTTCGATCAATCAATTGCCGGCACTTGATTTCATAGCAGAGGCCCGAAACGACGAGGGTGATCAGGCATCGCAAATCGTCAAGGCAGGTCAACTGGAGGAGGTCGAGTTGCGTCTCGAAAAGGCTTTGACCATCAGCGGCACCGTATTTGACCCTGAGGACAATCCTGTAGCTGGAGCAGTCGTCAGCGCCTTCTGCGAATCTCGCAGGGGGATTTCCGATCCTAGCGAAACTGATAACAGCGGCTTTTTTGAGATCAATGGGGTACAGCCGGGCAATTGGCGTATTTGGGTGAATGCAGAGGATTGGGCAAACGCTACTGAAGAAGTCACCGTCGCCGAGGGTAAATCGGCAAAGATTGACCTGCACCTCAAAGCGGGCGGAATCGTAGTTGGCGACGTCATCGGATTGTCAGCGGCTGAGCTGGCATCCTGTAGAGTTCGCTGTATAGGAAGCCATACAACTCCCAATTCGGATGGTTCGTTCCGGCTCGAAAATGTGCCGTTTGGTGAACAGTCCGTGATGGCGATGGTTTCAATGTGGTCCAAAAACCGAAGCGTGAAAGTCGTTGTTCCCGAAAGTGGCGAATCCGAGCCGGTCAAGATCGACTTCGAATCAGGGCTCGAATTAGCAGGGACCGTGAGACGGGCCGGAGTTGCAGTACCAGGCCTTGTCGTCAACGTTCAGGGGGTTATTGGTACAGGCAACAGTTCAACCCTGACTGGAGCTGACGGTGAATGGCAAGTCCAAGGTCTCGACTCGGGAGAATACGAGATCGCGGTACGTAATAACTCGGGCGAAGTTCTCGGCGGCGATCATATTCTTCTCGAAGGTGATACCGACATCGATATCGACCTCGAAGCGGGGTCTATCTATGGCCGAATTCAAGAGCTTGATACCGGCCGGCCGATCGAACATGCAACAGCTACGGTTTCGCGCTCCGGCGTTCCACCAGTCGAGAGAACGGTTTCGAGCGATTCTGCCGGCTCATTTCGCGTTGATGATCTCGCCGATGGAGATTACACGGTAAACATCCACGCGCCTGAATATCTTCGGGGAAGAAAAAGTGCAGTAGTAGCCGAGGGCAACTCAGCAGAAATGCTCTTTGAACTCGAAGCTGAAGACCGTCTCATACTTGTTGTTCGTGAACCAGATGGGCGTCCCGCCTCACGCCTTGTTTTAACAACAATGGCGGCAGGCGTCCTGGGACCTGAGATTGGCGTTAGTTGCGATTCCCAAGGCTCTTGTGAAGTCCGCGATCTCCCACGCGGGCAATGGCTGCTTATGATCACAGGCGGCGGCATGCTTCTCACGAGTATTACGTTCCCTGGCCCTGAGCAAACGGTAATCCTCAAACCCCATGGAAGAATATGGATCACAGCTCCACCAGCACCAAACAGCGCAGCGTGGCGGGTTCGCATCACGGATGAAATGCAAGGTCTCGTCGTCCCAGTCTCGTCGTGGCGGAATGCCGCCCGTAACGAGTGGATCCCGGTCACGGCGATGGGTCTGAGCATTGCTGTGCCCGTCGGCGCCTACGTTGTAGAAGGCTTTTCACCTGCAGGTGAGAAAGTGGCCAGAAGCGCTACAGTCACTGAAAATGCCCCAGCCGAGATTGAGTTCACAAACGAACCATAAAGGCGAGCTACTCCTCTGGCTGTGCTGATTCGATGAAGTGATCGATGATTCGTCGCCGATGATCAAGAGCTTTGCCTTGCCAAATGAACAGAACTGCCACAGTGGAAATGTTACCGCGCCTTGGATCCGTGATGGTTTCTGAGAGTGGCCGATTGTCGAGAATAGGATTGTATCTCGTTGTGTTGTGATCTTTAGCGAAAATCTGTCGCGGAATAAGGGAGCAATTCAACAATGAAGCCTGGAGAACGGATCGGCGAGTACAACATCCTATCGATGCTCGGCGCTGGCGGTATGGGCGAAGTGTGGTGTGCAGAGGATTCGAAACTCGGCCGTCAGGTGGCGTTGAAGGTATTGCCGGATGATTTTGCGGACGATCCCGAACGCCATGCTCGCTTCGAGCGTGAGGCCAAGGTATTAGCGAGCCTCAATCACCCGAATATTGCTACGCTTCATGCCCTAGAGCACCTCGACGGAACCCATGTACTGGTGATGGAACTGGTTGATGGTGAAGGACTCGACGATGTCATCGCCAGAGGACCAATTCCGTTGGCTGAGGTGGTCAAGATCGCGCTTCAAATCGCCAAAGCCGTCGAAACTGCCCACGAAGCAGGTATCGTGCATCGTGACTTGAAACCAGCGAATGTGCTTATCCGGCCTGACGGCACGGTCAAAGTGCTGGATTTTGGTCTCGCGAAAACGTGGAATAATGACGACGCCGATTCCAGCATTTCTCTGTCTCCAACATTGACTCGACACGCAACGGCAGCCGGAGTCATCCTTGGGACCGCCGCGTACATGGCGCCGGAGCAGGCAAGGGGAAAGACGGTTGATCGTCGTGCCGATATTTGGGCCTTCGGCGTCGTGGTTTGGGAGATGCTCACAGGCCGCAAGATCTTCGACGGACACACTGTGACCGATATCATCGCTGCCGTGGTGACCAAGGAACCCGATTGGGAATCGCTTCCTCCAGAACTCTCCCCCACCGTCACGCGTGTTCTCAGGCGTTGTCTTGAAAAGGATCAAAACCGCCGCTTTCGTGATATCGGCGACGTGCGGATCGAAATCGAGAGCGCGGATGCTTGGGCTGACGACTCGTCGTCACAAACCTCCGCTCTTCGTACAAGAAAAACCACGACTCTGGCAGCCGCGCTGCCTTGGACTGCCGCAGCGATATTGATTGCGATAGCAATCCCACTCGTATTGCACTGGCTTCAGGCTTCGCCTCCGGGAACGATCGTGCAGACTGCGGTGCTCTCGCCTCTTGAGGCAGATTTCAGTGCGGGCGGAGGCTTGGCATTGTCCCCAAACGGGGAGATGCTTGCTTTCATCGCCCGAGACAGCAGCGGTGACAAGCTCTGGGTTCGCCGGCTCGACAGCCTCGCTCCACAACCTCTCACAGGAACCGAAGGTGCGAGCTTTCCCTTCTGGTCGCCTGACAATCACCACATTGCATTTTTCGCGGGTGGAATGCTCAAGCGAATATCCGCTGTTGGTGGCGCAGTGCGCGTGATTGCCGAAGCTCGCGATCCTCGCGGAGGCTGTTGGGTACGAGACGACGAGATCGTATTCGCCCCTGACTACCGAGAGGGATTGTCGCTTGTACCCGCGGGAGGAGGAGCGGTAGCGAGCATTTCAGAGCTCGATGAGCAACGTATCGAGAAAAGCCATCGCTGGCCTATTGCCCTTCCCGGCGGTGAGCATATTGTATTCTTATCGCAGACATCCGAAGGTGGTACCGCTGACGATAGTAGCCGGCTTGAAGTGCTGTCGTTGGTCGACCGTTCCCGCCAGCAAATCATCAATGTCAACTCGTCCGCCGCTTATGCGCCTCCAGGTTTCTTGCTGTTCTGGCATGACGGCTCGCTGGTTGCTGCACCATTCGATGCCGAACAGCATGTTCTTACTGGTGAGCAGAAAGTGGTAGCCCCGGGAGTCGGCTACACCATCAACGAAATGGGCGTCTTTTCTGTTTCCCAAACGGGATTGCTCGCGTACCACCAGGGGTCGGGAGTTGATCTGCCTTCGCGCCTCGAGTGGTACGATCGCGCGGGCAAGCGGCTTCACGAGGCTGCGCCGGTCGGCTTGTACCAGAGGATGCGGCTTTCACCCGACGGCCGCCGAGTATCCTACACTGAAGGGCTGACCGTCTGGGTCCGGGATCTCGTGCGGGGAACCAGCACCAGAGTGACCTTCGATGATGAAGACCATATTGCGCCAGTGTGGTCGCCTGACGGCGCGTGGCTCATCTTCCAGACAACCAGGACGAGCGGTAGCGAGATACGCCGCAAGCCCTCGTCGGGTCTCGGAAACGAAGAACTGGTATTTGAGTTCGACAAGCGTTTCGATCCTCGCGACTGGTCGTCTGACGGCAATACACTGGTATTTCAAGTGCTGCAGACCGGAACCGAGTGGGACACATGGCTTTTCTCGTTTGGTGACGGCGAATCGCGGCCGCTTGTCAGTACCCCGTTCTCTGACGTCGATGCGCGCTTCTCACCTGACGGACGCTTTGTCGTCTACGCATCCAACGAGTCCGGTCAACCGGAAATTTATGTTGTCCCTGCGTCGGGAGCGAGCCACAAATGGCAGGTCTCAATCAAAGGCGGTAACGCGCCGGTATGGAGCCCGGCCGGGGGTGAAATCTTTTTTGTAGACTCTGATCGCAATCTGACCAGTGTCTCCGTATCTGGGAACGTCTCTGGGGACGATGACCTCGAATTTGGAACGCCGCAGGTTCTTTTTCGGCTTCCCGAACTCCGTATCGAAGACACGACCTACGACGTCGCACCCGACGGCCAGCGTTTCCTCGTCAATCGTACCGAAACACAGCCGACCACAGAGTCGTTGGTTTTGGTCCAGAATTGGGAGAAATTGGCGCAGGGCGGTCAAGGTCGAGATTGAGTTCACGGACTAACAGTAACCGCCACCTCCTACTCCTCCGGCTGCACTGATGCGATGAAGTGATCGATGATTCGTCGCCGATGGTCAAGATCTTTGGCTTGCCAAGGAGAGGGGTTCGTCTCCGTAATCTCCCGGGTGAGTTCGACGAGATAAGAGTCATCTTTCACATCCGCAATGAACTCCGCGAGTCTTTTGACGGTAGTGAAGTCCAACTCGGGATCAAGTCGATCGAGCATAAGGTCAACCACCTGGTCAGCACGCTTGTCCTTGAGAATCCTAGCGAAGGCGAAGAACCGCCATTGGGCGTTTTCTGAACCCCGCATCGTTGCAAGCATCATTTCCCGATGTTCATCGGTGATCAGTGAAGGGAAGTCAATAGAATCACAATCTCTCGCATTAACCCAACAATATCCGAAGCGCCCGTGCAACTCGGCGATGTCATCCCAAAACGTAAAATCCGGACTGACTGCACGCCCTACCAACCAATCGACCATACGCGCTTTCCATTCGACTTCTTCTTCGATCTCCAAGATCTCTTGAATCTCTGCGATTCGATTCTCCCACTTCTCGGAATTCTCCAAGGTAATGTCCCAAGAACTCGGCGAAGCGTCATCATCAGAGTAAACCATGATCCCGTATCTGCTGTCGAAGGTTCTGTATTCGTCTTTATCAGGGAAATACTCCAGAAAAACCAAAATCCTGTCGCCCTGTTTGTAAAATGCGAGAGGCGCCGTACTGGTACGGTCGGGTCTCCAGAAAAACACATCGACTGACGCGTCAACATGATGCCCATGGAGGACCTTTTCGATCTCGAGACGAGCCTTCATAACAACGCCATTTTCAGCTTCTGCCGACCGTTCAAGGCTCACAACTTCGCTGACCTCGGCGATCACGATGAGCTCGCTGTATCTGACCTTCTCCCATAGTGCCTTCGGCGGCGGACCACTGGCGCTTCCGATTGACGCAATGAACAAAGAAACTACGATCAACACTGCATGCAAATATTTCATATTCTCCCTATTTCTGATGCGCTGAACCTGCATATCTGCCAAATTGCCACACACGAGAACTGCGCGACGATGCTGGAACGACTCTGCCCTCGAGAACGCAAGTACTTTCCGGAAAGGGACTTGAATCCAACCCTCGAGCGCGGAAAAAGATCCGACTTCCATTTCATGGTCATCGCATTTGCACGCGCCATGCCAAGTGAACAAATATGCTGCGGTGGAAGTGTTTCTACCCCCTGGATCCGTGATGGTCTTTTTCCTGGCGAGACGCGAGCCGGACTCCGATTCCCCGCAAGCAGGTCGGTTCCCAATTGCGGGCGGATTCGTCGAGAGCGGAGGCGGTTATGTGCACCATCAGAGCAATCGGCCGGCTTCATACTCGCGGCGGGGAGTCGCCTACGGCTCTTTGCGGACCTGGAGATCCGCGCTCCAAGAAGGGATTTCCATCGCGCTCTGGATATGAACGCGAGATTCGAGTCCTCGAGCAATCGAGCCGAGTTCCGAAGCAATCGCGAGATTCGAGTCCGCGAGAAGCAAGCCTCCCCTCCCCGCATGAACGCGAGAGTCGAGCTTGCGAGACGCGAGCCGGACTCCGGTTTTCACCAACAAGGTTGACCCCGAGTTGCGGGCGGATTCGTCGAAAGGGCCGCGAGGTGGCACCTCATGTGGCCCGGCACGGGTCGCAGGAGGTGCCGCATCGTGGGTCTTACGATGAATCCCCGCCCGCAACTCCGGGGCAGCGGCTCGGGCCGCTGCGTGGAGACCGCCACCGGCCGCGTTCCCCGCGAAGCGATCGGCACGAGATTGGGTCTCCCGCTGTGATTTCTCCGAAAATTGCAAAGGAACTGGCCTCCTGGCCGTTCTGCCTGCAATTTTCGGAGAAAGCGCGGTGGGAGATCCGGAATCGTGACGATATGGCGTAAAGGGGTGGCAGAACCAACCCTCCGCAACGAGGCCCCGGTTCGTCCTGGCCCTGCAGGACGAAGCGATCAAGCGTTGGGGCAGAGAAGAGCTTGCTCTTCGAGGGTCCAACGTGATGATCGCCAGGCCGTGAGGCACGAACGGCCGTGCCGGGGCCGGTTCACCCCAGAGTAATCCATCGCTCTCCTCCGCGATCCGGCATACAATGTTTCAATGCTACGAATGCTTCGTCGTTTCTTTTTCGCCTTCGTCCTCCTTGCTGCCACAAGCGATGCGGCCACCGTGCACATCGTGCTCGACGCTTCGGCAACCATGCGCCAGCCCCTCGCTGACCGCAAGGAACGCATGAAAATGGTCTCAGATCTCGTGATAACGATGCTCAGTCTGATACCCCCCGAGGCCGATATCAAATTCGGCGTCCGGGTTTTCGGTTCGTCTTATCCGATGACCTCACCCGCTACGTGTCACGACACCGTTCTCCTACACCCGATCGCTCCACTGCAAGAAAATCAGAGTATCGAGCTTCTACAATCGCTCACCCCTGGCGGAGGCGCTCCCCTCGCTCTCGCGATCGAAATGGCCGGACACGACCTCGAAGAAAGCGATGGACCGCAACTGCTCATCGCAATCACCGACGGTGACGACTCTTGTGGTGGTGATCTAGAAGGCGCAGTCGAAGCCCTCAAAGAGCAATTCCCCGAGTTGCGCTTGCATTTCATCGGTATCTCATTAGACGACAAAACCAAGAAACGCTTTGAGGCAATGGCAGATACATCAACAGCAATCACAAGCCAAAGTTTGGTGAAAGCGCTGATCACTGCCATTGGTGAAGACGTTCCGCTCGCGAAGGACCCGCGTCCCGTCACTATCGAACTCATGCCCGAAAACCTTGTCGCGCGCTACGAAAAGGCCGAACTCAAATCAGCCGTCTTTGCTTCAAGTGAAGTGCTCGAAATCACCGACAGCACGCTCAACGGTTTGGTGACGAGCGGCGTCTATACTTTACTGCTCAGCGGTGAGATCCCCGACCTCGAGATCTCCCCGATTATCCTTCGAAATGACCGGGACAATACGTTCACCTTCACGCTGCCCAACTTCGATGATGCGACGCTCAAAATCATTACAGAAAACCCCGAATCCGGCGGCGACATCGAAATCGAGTATCAGGGCGTTTCAAGCGGAAGTTTTTTAACGCTCGTCGCCAGGGAATTCACAGCCCACACAATCCACGCGCCGGGACTATTTGACTCCGAAATAGGGGCGATCCACCTTCGAACTCCTCCCATACCGACCTATTACGAAGCCCGTCTGCACGTCCCTCTCAACGAAACCCACAATGCCATCGTCGCCCGTACTCCATTTGTGACCTTGCCACCATCACCGTGGATCGAAGTTCCCGAAGGACTCATACCTATAGAGGTGCAATCACCAACACAAAAAGGTGCCAAAAAGGATGAGATCGAAATCTCAATCATTCAAACTCTCGAAACTAATCAGGGTATTGAAGTCATATGGAAGGGCCCCGAAGCGCCACGTGACTTCTTGGGCTTCGCACCGGCCGGCGCCCCTCCGGAGACTGTGCTCAATCCAAGCTTCGTTTCTGAAAGCAGTATCATCGATATGTGGGCGCCAAACGACGCTTGTGAGTACGAATTGCGTTATATTTCACCCGATTTTGGCATCATCGTGGATCGCCTCGCGATTCGTGTTGTCGAACCGGAAGCGGTTCTTGAAGCACCGGACACGGCGGTAATAGGATCCAAAATCAGTATCAGGTGGATTGGGCCAGACGCTTTTACCGATTACATCACCATTGTCACGCCTGAAACACCCGATGGCGAATACAGTATCTGGCAGACAACCGAAACCGGCAACCCACTCCTGTTTTCGGCGCCAAAGCAGCCCGGCGTCTACGAGATTCGATATATGAGTGGACACGACAAACGTGTGCTCGACCGGATACCGATAGAGATCACAGGAATCATGGTTGAACTTCACGGCCCTGAAACGGTCAAGGCCGGCCGCCGTTTTTCAGTGCACTGGAAAGGGCCTGACGCGAGCGGCGATTTTATTGTCGTTGCCCCCGAAGGCGCTGGCCCAAGGCATCATCTCGATTTTACTTTTACATCACTCGGTAGCCCAGCATCGTTTGCGGCGCCATTTAGAGCCGGTGATTTCGAAATCCGATACATTTCCGGGGCCGACGGCTCTGTTCTCGGGAGCGTTCGGCTAACTGTGCAATAACTTGAAGCTCCGGAGTTCGTAATACCTTGCAATTATAACGCCGAGGAGATCGTGTGAATAAGTCAGCCCGCATATCTCACCAGCTATCTGCTGCGGCCGAAGATGCACTGTACCCAGCGGCATTTTCTCGCATCGGCGTGCTCGACGGACTGTCGAGTACGACTGCGCGCCCCTCAGGTCGAAAAT
>PJEL010004632.1_pt1 | contig 11263 bp, 8 predicted proteins | sample 1853271 | NCBI WGS metagenome assembly PJEL01 (sample SAMN08108733, study PRJNA415343) | Invertebrate metagenome, whole genome shotgun sequencing project. | host: Globobulimina | place: Sweden: Gullmar Fjord | collected 2015-08 | reverse complement strand
CAACCATGGCTTACTGGCCTTATTCCTGCTCAGCTTCTGTGCCTCAACAGTCATTCCGCTTGGCTCGGAATGGTTGCTCGTTGCCCTGATTCTAAAATCAGTCAATACGGAATATGCGGTTACCGTTGCCACAGTTGGTAATTACCTGGGTGCCTGTACCACCTATGCCATCGGCTTATGGGGCTCCGCCTTTCTAATCAAAAAAATTCTGCGGATGAATGAAGACGATCTTAGCAAAGCCACCTCTTATTACGAAAAATATGGCGCCTGGGTACTGTTATTGTCCTGGATGCCAATTATCGGCGATTCCTTCTGCCTCATAGGGGGGGCATTACGGTTCAATTTTCTCTATTTCACCATCCTCGTTTTCACCGGCAAACTCATTCGCTACTCCGCCGTTGCCGCCCTAACCCTGGTTGGGACTTCATAACACAGCCCTACCGTCACAGTAGTTAACATATGCACAAAATATTCTCCACTGTTCTCTAAAAAATACACCTTAATGAAAAACTGCTACAAACATAAAAGACAGAAAGGCTGATTGGAGAGAAAAACATGCTTGACTGGATACTGATTCACTTTCGAGGCGTGCTTGACTGGCTCGCAGTCTTTATATTCGTTTATGCCCTTGTATTTCTCATTCAGTTTATGGGCAATTTTTATGGGGGACCGGATCCGGATGATGGAGACGAATAAAAAAAGGTAGCTATTACCCAACAACTCCTCTGATCTCTTCCCTGGTTTCTGGAAAAACAATCCACAATTAAATAAGGAAATATAATGTTTACAAAAATATGCACAGGCATCTTACTGATCGGGCTCGCCATAACTACCTCTGCCTATGCGGTTGAGGTGGTAGGTTCTGATGCGAGCTTAACTGCCTATGACAATGGGACAATCATTGATTCTCATTCCGGATTGATGTGGGCTGAGGCAAGTAGTGTGGAGGAAATGAACTGGACTGGTGCGCTGCTCTATTGTGACAGTTTTTCGGTAGGTGGCTATTTGGATTGGCGTATCCCCACCCCTGAAGAATTAAAAACAATTTTCCAACCTGATAAACCTAAAAACAAAGGGATCCATGTTAGCTCCCTATTTTCTATAAATGACTTTATGCTTTGGTCGTCTGAACAAAAAATATGTAGGGCCAAGTGCTTTAATTTAATCAATGGCACTGTTATTAAAATGAAGGGTAATCGAGTTGGTGTTGCAAGCGTTCTCCCTGTTAGAAATATTAAGGGAAAATAGTTTCTGGCTGTTTGGGCTTTGGTTGAAGTGCTTAATTTTGCCACGTGGACTATTTCGGCAAGCCATGTCCTGTGTTGTAATTCCTGTACTGGTGTAAGTAGAACAGCAAAGTTTTTGTCATTGACAAGTTGACCAAATTTAAAGATGTTTAGCTATCAGATCCCGGTCAACATCTTTAGATGTATATTGCCTCTGACTCTGAAATAAACCTTCACAAAACAAAATGGCCAAAAATATTTTCACACAATGTACAGCCTGCAACGAGCGCTGGCTTAATCAATCTAATTTCTTATCAGACCCATCCATCTCCATTATCGGTCTTCAAGTTTCATTTAAAAATCTGATTGAAGGGTTGGTTATGTTTAATCACACATGTGGAACCACATTTTCAGTGAAGGTTAGTGCATTTCAGAGCTTATATGATGGGATTATTTTTCCTGAAAGGGCCACGGGAAGTGAAGAGTGTCCGGGGTATTGTCTTAACAAAGAAGAATTAAGACCATGCCCCGCCAACTGTGAATGTGCTTATGTCAGGGAGATAGTCCAAAAAATAAAAGAATGGCCAAAAAACAGCTAACTTCTTATTGGACTTCCAGCCCCAACCTGACTTTCCGGGAAAAGATGACCATCTGATTGGTGATTAAATATAAGAAAATCACTTTTCCGCATAACGGCAAAGAATATCGCAGATACGATCCTGGGCAACAAGATAAGATCTCGCCGAGCCGACAAAATGCTCCATCATGATGACAAATGCCAGTTCTTCTTCATCACGGGACTGAGCAAAACCGGCCAAGGCTGCTACTCCACTTAGTGAGCCGGTTTTGGCATGCACCACCCCCTGGGCAGCAAGATCATGCATGCGATCTTTCAGGCTACCGTCCACTCCGGCAATGGGAAGACTTGCGACAAATTCATGGCGGATGGCAAAATCGTCATACATTTTTCCCAGAAGCGTTGTCAGGGTATCAGGCGACACCAGGCCGTAGCGGGAAACCCCGGAGCCATCGGCAAAGCGAAAAGTATCTTCACTGGCTCCCCAGTCAGCTACCATTTCCCTTAAAACCTCTATGCCTTTTTGGCCGGTGCCGGGTGCCTCTTGCATGTGGGCTCCAACCTCTTTCAGCATCAGTTCCGCATAGAGATTATGGCTCTCTTTATTCATCTCCATGAGCAGAGCGGCCAGTTCAGCAGACTGATGCACGGCAATAGTGGTGGCATCTTCAGGGGCCTGGCCTCGCACCACCCGCCCGTCAAGCCTGATCCCCACTTTTTCACACTCTTCCAGAAAAAGATTACCGGAGTACAGGGTTGGTCCATAAATATTGCGTTCATATTTTTTTTCACCACTACCTAATTCCATGAAACCACGCACATCAATACGATTACTCTGCTCCTGCCAGCGTCTGAGTACGGTAAGAGGCTCAGCGTCTCCACCATCCAAACCTTGGCCTCCGGTTATGGCCTCATTGTTAAGCTGAACGTACCGCGTTGCAGGGAGCACCCTGGCTTTAACCAAATCGCCTTTCTGTGCCCCTGGAGAAACAAAAATATCCACCGTATTGCGGTTGACCGACAGGGCTCCTATGGGGGCAAAATCTTTATAGGGCTGATCATCCCACATCCAGCCTGCGCCATAAGGGATATCGTCAAGAAAGCTGTCGTCGCAGACAATATTGCCGCTGATAGTGCGCACTCCCAGGCTGTGCAGTTGTGCAGCCAGCCCGGCAAGATCAGCACTGGACAGGGATGGATCTCCAGCACCGACAAGAAAGATATCACCGCTTACGGCATGACCGATTTGCACCTGCGGCTGGCTGGCAAGGCGTGTTACATAACGAAATTCAGGGCCAAGATATTTTAAAGCGGCGGCGGCTGTGAACAATTTCATAGTGGAGGCAGGGTGAAAGAGCTTGGCCGCATTGTGCTCATAGAGAACGGTTTTGTCCCGAAGCCTTATCACCTTGATCCCTATGGTGCTGCTGGCAAGAAGCGGATCACCGATGATATTGCCAATCCGATCTTGCAAATTTTCTCTACCAATCACCGACTCTGCTTCAGAAAAGGTCGCTCTATCACGTCTGGCAGATTGTCCACTATCCGCACAGGCTGAAAGCAGACAGACAACACACACAAAAAGAAAACTACGAGAAATACTATTTATTTTCATATGGTTTCCCTGAAATCACTCAATTATTAATGTTCACTTTGCAGCACCAATCATAATATACGCTAAAAAATTGACAATTTCGCCCTCTTCATAATAACCTGAGTATGAATTAATAATGTTAATTAATCAAAACTTATGAATTCATAAACAGCTTGGAGTCCTCTTATGCGAGACAGTGCCCGGGAAAAGTTAGTTGAGCAATTGCAATCAGGTTATAAATTGCCCACCCTGTCCGCTGTTTCCATGCAACTTGTCAAGCTTGCCGCTGATGACAAAAGTACCTCCTTGGATCTTGCCAGACTGATCAAAAAAGATCCATCACTGACCACCCGCCTCATGCAACTGGCCAACAGCGCCTTTTACCGGACGAAAAACCCTATATCCACCCTGCAGCAGGCGGTTAACAGAGTGGGCTTCCAGCGGCTGCGTGTGATGGCCCTGTCGATATCCCTACGGGACTCCTTTCCCATGGGCAAGGTTGGCCCCATGGATTATGAAAAATTCTGGCGGACCTCCATGTACCGTGCCCTGCTGGCCCAATCACTGGCCAAGCATTTACAAATTTGTGATCCGGAAGAAGCGTTCGTGGCGGGGCTGACTCTGGATATCGGCCTGCTGGTCTTTTTTGATATCTGCATAAAGGGAAAAAAAATTGACATCGACCTGGACCAGGATGATCAAAAAAAACTGATTGAGTGGGAAAGGGAACACATCGGCATTGACCACCGTGAGGTGGGCAGAGAGGTGCTCACTCGCTGGAACTTTCCCGAAGAAACTATTGTCTGCCAGGACACTATCGGTATCAGCGATATCACTGATAAATCAACTGAGCTTGCCAAGATTACCAGCCTGGCTACTGACCTCACCCGGCTGGTCTTTGAACAGCCTGATTCATATCAGCAAATTTTTGCAGAATCTGAACGAATTTTCGGACTGACGTCTGAGGTTATCAACACCATTCTGCAGGAACATTTTAAACAGATTCAGGAAATTGCCGACGTACTGCTGGATAGCCCCTCTTCCGAAGAAAGCATCTTGCCTCTGCTTGATAAGGCCCATAAGGCATTAAGCCTTATTTTCGAAAAAATGAACACCAGTGAGCAGGATTTTTTTGAAGAGAGTGTTAAGACCGAAACAAAGACTCCGGAAAGTGCCCCCCCCCAAAAGGCACCCAACAAAATTCCAAAGCTGGGAACAATTTATGGCCGCTACCGCATTGAGAAGACCCTGGGCCAGGGCGCCATGGGGCAGGTTTCCCTGGCCTATGACAATAACCTTGCACGTCGAGTTGCCATTAAAACCCTCAACCTGGATGCTGTGAAAAATAAGGAGGCACAAAAACTTGCCCAAAACTATTTTTTGCAGGAAGCCAGGGTCACTGCCAATCTGCATCACATCCATATAACAACCATTCATGATATGGGAATAGAAGAAGGGTCCCCCTTTATCATTATGGAACTTATTGAGGGAAAAGATCTGCGGGAACTGATCAGAACGAAAGTAAAGTTCTCCCTGCAACAAAAAATTTCCATCATCTCCATGATTGCCCGGGCCCTGAACTACACCCACCAGCGCGGCATTTTACATCGGGACATCAAACCTGCCAATATCATGATCCAGAGAAACGGCTTGCCCAAGATCATGGATTTCGGCATCGCCCGTATCATGGATGCCAACTCATCAAATGAACTGAAAAATTTTATCCTGGATGAAAGCGGTTTCTTCGCCACCCCGAATTTCATGGCCCCGGAACAGATCAAATTCAGAACCTTTGACAACCGGTCTGATATTTTTTCACTGGGAGTGTTGGCCTACAACTGGATCAGCTTTGAAAAACCATTTCTGGGAGACAGTGTCCAAAAAATACTCAACGCCATAGTGCAAAAGGCCCCTCCTCCCCTGTCCGAGATTTGCGAGGTGGGCAAGGACCTTGAAAAGATTATTAACCGGGCCATTGCCAAAGACCCTAACCAACGTTTCCAAAACGCGGAAGATTTCTCCGATGCCCTGGAGCTTTATATAGACAAACTTGGCAGGGAAAACCAGCGTCGAACAACAGGCGATTTCAAGTTCAACAAGCAGAAGGTCCTGGAGAATCTGAAGAAAAAATACATATTTTTCTCCAATTTCTCCATTGACGAGCTCTTGCTCATTTTTAATCTTGCAGACAAAGAAAAATTCAAGAAAGGCGAATACATCATCCGGGAAGGGACTAACGGCACCAAGCTCTATATTATCATCTCAGGTTCAATAACCGTCAGCCATGAAGTGGATGGAAAAGAAACGGCAGTGACCACCCTGCCTGCCGGCAGTTGCTTTGGCGAGATGGCCATTGTTGACCGCATGCCCCGCTCCGCCTCGGTCATTGCCAGGGAGCCGACCAACGCCCTGTCCATCAACGAAACCGTACTCCGTCATCTACAGCCCAAACTGTGCCTGAAACTCTACCGCAATCTGGCGGCCATTATTTCGGAAAGGCTACGGAATATTGAGACGAAAAGGAGCGGTTAGTTCATGCCGTGTAAACGAAGAAACGGGAAGCTTGCCTCTCGCAAGCTTCCCGTTTCTTTTTATTGACTCCAAGCACAAACAACTAACTTAAAAATCTTCAAAATCCTCATCTTCCAGCGGAATTATTTTTTCAGGCCGTATCTCTTTTTCCTGGGCCCTGCTGCTTCCTGTCTTCCGGGTTGCCTTAGCGGCAGGAGCCTGAAGAGCTGGACGCTGTGCTGAAAATGATTGCGGTTTGAATGAATGCTCTTGCGTTTCGACAACCGAAGCTGCTGCAGCGATTGTTCCACCGCCAACCATGGTCGTCAATTCTTCAACCACCTCATTCATCTGTCCGGCTTGAGCACTCATTTCCTCAGAGACCGAAGCAGACTCCTCCGCATTGGCAGCGACACGCTGCACCACAGTATCCATTTCTGAAATTGCTTTGTTCAACTGATCAATCCCCTGGGCCTGCTCAGACGAGGCACTGGAAATCTCTTCAACCAACTCAGCCACCTTGCCGGAAATCTCCATGTTTTCCTGAAAGGCCTCTTGGGTTGAGGCACTCAACTGACTGCCTTTTTGAACGGCCGATATTGTGTCTTCGATTAGTCGAGAGGTATCCTTTGCCGCTTCGGCTGCCCTCATGGCAAGATTACGCACCTCATCGGCAACCACAGCAAAACCGGCTCCCGCCTCTCCGGCACGGGCCGCCTCAACAGCAGCATTAAGTGCCAGAAGATTGGTCTGAAAGGCGATCTCGTCAATGGTTTTGACGATCTTACCCGTCTCCTCACTGGTCTTGGTTGTTTCGTTCATGGCCTCAGCCATTTCGGTCATGTGTTGGTTGACCTTATTAACAATCTGGGCGGCTGATCCCATCATACTCTTTGCCTGACCGGCATTATCCGCGTTGGACTTGGTCATGGCAGCAAATTCTTCAATTGAGGCCGAAGTCTCCTCAATTGATGCGGCCTGCTCGGATGCCCCTTCGGCAAGGGCCTGGCTGCTTTGCGAAACATGGCCTGCACCGGTAGTGACCTGAAAGGCAACAGCAGAAAGGCTCTCAATTATACCTTTTAATGGCTTAATCACCCCACTTGCCATGAGCCACATCATCAAAATACCCGCGAACACCCCCATGCCGATTACCAGCAGGATGAGAATAATAGCTTGCTTATAGACTTCCTGGGACTCGCCATGGGCCTGTTTAGCCATCTTCTGATTGATTTCGGTGAGCTTATCAAGAAAATCACGCATTGCCTCAAACTTTTCCTGGGCGATTCCTAAAGAGAGATCCAGCGCTTCCCGCCGCCCGGCCCTGGTATCGGCAACTCGCCCATCAACCACCCTTCTGGAAATAGCTTCCCATTCCTTTCTGGCCTCCTCATACTTGGGGATAACGGCCTTTTCCTCAGAGGTGGAGGCAATTGCCTTATACTTCTCCCAGCGTTGCCGGGACTGTTTGAGGTTTGTTTCATATTCATCAACCAACGTCTTAAAAACCTCCGATTTTGCATTGGCAAAGATCATAGACCTCTCGGCAACCAGCAACTGCTGGAGATCTCGGTCAGCCTGGAGCAGAAAATCAATACTGGGTAGATTTACTTGAAATATTTCCGAGAGGTCATCTTCAATCTGTTTAGTACTGCTGTAGCCGACCAGGCCAATGACTGCCATAAACAGGATCATGATGATGAAGCCGATACTGAGCCTTGCTCCTACTTTCAATCGTTTGAACCAATTCATAAAGAGATCCTTTGCACGTTTTCAAACATAATGGCTATTTATACATCACCTTCAAGAGACTCTGTGAAGTATTAGGCTATTCAATCCTGTCCACATCAACACCAAAGGTGATGGCGCCGATGACCTTGCCGCCATCTTTGACCGGCACGGAAACCTGCACCTGATAGGTCTGGCTGCTGTCATCAAACTCAACGTCGTCAACAAAGACCGCTCCAGTGCCTCCGGCAAAAGACTTTTTAAATTTTGATTCATCACCCTGCCAGTAATCTGAGGTCTTATCTGTCATGCAGACATTAGCCCCCTGGTTGTCCATGACAAAGATCTCGGAATAATATCCGGTGGAATTCTGCAGGGTGCGCAGATGCTTGCCGCATGGGGATTCCATGATTGCTTTCATATAATCGGCAACGCCGGCAAAACCTTTCCACTCTTTATCTTTCGCCTGGATTTGGGCCAGGGTCTTTCCCTTGGCGTTCTCGTCTTTAACCGCTTTAACGATGACTGGATCCGTGCCAAGAGCTGCAAGGGTTGAATTGGCAAGATCCACCACCTTCTGCGGGGCCTTTTCAGCTGCGTTTACCAAGGTAGCGCCTGCAACAAAAAACAAACCTGTAACGAGTGACAACATTTTCTTTTTCATGGGATCCCCTCCTGCAAATGATTATTAGATGCACCTATATAATACTTAAAACAAGGCATACAACCTTATAAATAGCCTACGTGGTGGGACGAGCTAATGTCAATTTTTTTTTACAACTGCCTTTCACAAGTAAACTGCGAACGGCAAAAATCACATAAGAGCGGATGGGGAATACGTGGAAGCGATTACCTGATGGCGATAATCGAGGAAAGAAAGGGGGAATAATCTGAAGGTAAGAGGAGAAAAGATGAGCTAATGTCTCTTGATGCCATGAGACATCAGCTATGGGATAATTTTCAAGCAATAAATGAACAGCAGTAGTCGGTGAGTTCTTTAATCTTCAGGCCGAATTTTGAGTTGGCCGGCACCTCAAAAGATTCTCCACCCTGTACTGTTTTCCAGCCATCCTCGCCGGGTAACAACACCTCAAGCTCACCGGCAAGAATCTCCATGAGCTCCTTGTCATCTGTGTTGAACTCATACTCTCCGGGCAGCATAATCCCAAGAGTCTTCTTGGAACCGTCCGCAAAAGCCACGGTGCGGCTGGTGACCTTGCCGTCAAAATAGACATTGGCCTTTTTTACGATTGTCACATTGGAAAATTCCGACATAATAACTCCTATCCCTTAAAATTTATTTTTAATTTTGAACGATTGATTCTTTACAGACAACCCCAGCAAATTTAAAGCTCATTTTTCATTCTTTGGAGTAAGCAAAACCAGCACCTCCAAATTGGCTGTGCCAGGAAACATATCAAGCGGCACCACCCGACGTACCTGGTAGCCACCGGTCCGCCATTCTTTCAGGGAGGCCGGGATCTGGTCAACACCACAAAACACATGGAGCACATTACGCGGACGACCACTGCTGAGGGTAGCTATAACCCCTGCCTGCGGTCCTTGGCGAGGCGGGTCAAGAAGCACGCTTTCCGGAGGAGCATAGTTAGATAAGAGCTCCTCAAGAAACTTGACCTCTATGTGCTTGGGAAGAAACTTCGTCCGGCCCCCACGCCTGCTGTTAAGCCGACTGTTGTTTGTGGCCGAACGTATGGAGGGACCTTCAGCATCGACCCCCAGCACCTGCTTATAATCCGGGGCCAGAAAGTGGCTGAAAAGTCCGTAACCGCAATAGAGATCCAGCAGGTACTCATCTGCTCCCGGAGCCAGCATTTCGCGGGAAAAGGCAAGCATCTCCGGCACCATTGACTCATTAATCTGGGAAAAAGAGGTTGGGTGAAAACGAAACCTGCAGTCGCCATGTTTCACTGTCAACAAATCCGGGCCGAACAGCTTTTTAAAATGCAGGGCATCTGCTGGCCGCCGACTCTCCAGGTAGTAGTCCGAACGGCTTGGATCAAAATAGATAAAGGCGGCTGAGACAGGCTCGCTAAGTTTTTGCAGATGAGCGGCCAACATTTTCAGCTTACGCACCAGTGGCCCGTTCATCAAGTTAACGTTAAAGATCACCACCTGCTCGTCGTAGCCACCGCGAATGATAAGATAGTTGAGATGGGACGCCACCAAGCGGTAGGCCTGGTCACTGAGTTTCTGCTGCAAAAATCGATAGATACCCTCATGCTCCGGTGGCTCCAGAGGAGATGGGGTAAAGGCCCGCTTCTTTCTTCTGCCCCGTGCCTCCTTATCCGCCATGAGCAGGTAGAGGGTAGGACCATAGAGCAGGGCCTTACGTTTTGAGGTGGTTCGATAGCCGCGCGGACGTGGTGAGGCAAGCACTGATTCCGGCCGCCCTTCCAGACGATGCTTTTCCCAGAAGCGCCTGAACCCTTCATCTTTCACCTGCAACTCATCGCTATAGTCAAGATGAGCTAAGGGTTCACCCGGCAATTGTATCGTTTTTTTACCCTTACCCTTGCCCTTCTCAGGCGGTGGCAGAGGGGGTATAAGCGGCTTTAACAGGTTGAAAAAGCTGTTCGCCCCACCAACACTGACACCAGGGCCCGAATCCTTCTGCTCTCGATATTTTATATTTTTCTGTTTGGCTGCCAACAGGTCTCCTTCAAATATATGGAAAAATCATTTTCGCCTGACTACGAAACTGGACAAAGAACGATTTATCGGTTATATACCCTTCTTCTGCGGGTCGAATTCGACCCGTTTTTTTATTTTTGACACAACATCTCTAACTTTGAACTTTAAGGTTTTACACATTGAGTAACAAATTAGCAAAAGAAATCAAGCGCCGCCGCACCTTCGGCATCATCAGCCATCCTGATGCCGGAAAAACCACCCTCACCGAAAAGCTTTTGCTGTTTGGTGGCGCCATCAAAATGGCCGGGGCGGTTAAATCAAGAAAAACATCCAACCACGCGGTCAGTGACTGGATGTCCATTGAAAAGGAACGTGGAATTTCCGTGACCTCGTCGGTGATGAAGTTCAATTACCGGGATTTTGAAATCAACCTGCTGGACACCCCCGGTCATCAAGATTTTTCCGAGGATACCTACCGGGTGCTCACTGCGGTGGACAGCGCCTTGATGGTCATCGACAACGCCAAGGGTGTGGAGACCCAGACCAAAAAACTGATGGAAGTATGCCGAATGCGTAACACCCCGGTTATCACCTTCATCAACAAGCTTGACCGGGAAGGAAAAGACCCGCTGGATATTCTGGCCGAAATTGAAGACCTGCTGCAGATCGAATGCGCGCCGCTCTCCTGGCCCATCGGCATGGGTAAAGACTTTAAAGGGGTGTACAATCTCTACAAAAAAGAACTCCATCTCTTTACCCCCAGCCAGGTTACCAGACCCCAGGACACCGTCGTGCTCAAGGATCTGGCAGACCCAATGCTTGACGAACTGCTTGGCGATCAGGCCCAGGTTCTGCGGGATGACATAGAGCTTCTTGAAGGGGCGGCCAATCCTTTCGAACTTGATGAGTTTCTTAAGGCCAGCCAGACCCCGGTATTTTTCGGCAGCGCCATCAACAACTTCGGCGTCCAAGAGA
>PJEL010004631.1_pt1 | contig 11263 bp, 13 predicted proteins | sample 1853271 | NCBI WGS metagenome assembly PJEL01 (sample SAMN08108733, study PRJNA415343) | Invertebrate metagenome, whole genome shotgun sequencing project. | host: Globobulimina | place: Sweden: Gullmar Fjord | collected 2015-08 | reverse complement strand
ATATTGCATGGATATATTATAACACGACTTGAACTCTAACGGGATTCATCCCGTTAGAAATTATTCTAATAATCAAATTAATTTATCAAAAACTCGTATAAATTCCGCGTTTGAATTTTAAACGGAATTCATACATACATTCTAGCATTTACTTAAGCCCTTTACAGTTCTTAGCTGGTGTATAACCTGCTACTTTGGCCGCTACTTCGTTTTCAAACCATATTTTATTTTCCTCATTTATTCTGCTTGCCCCTGAACACCAAGGAGCATGATATTTAGTGCCATTCCTAGACGCTACTACGCCACCACCTATATTTAATGGTTCTATTTTGGTACTTATAGGAGCACTTCTCATAACTATTGTTTCGTGCAATTCCTCTGCTATAGAGAGTCTACCTAAACCAAAAGCCGTAAATACAGAGATTATAAATATAAGAGTAAAAATAACCTCATTATTATTATCTGTATATTGCTTGATTTTAATAACTTTTTCTCGTATACTTTGCCAGTTCATAGCGTACATCGTAGCAGATTTTCCTATAAACTAAAACTAACAACTAACAACTAAATCATGGCACATAGAAAAGCGGGAGGTTCCGCAAAAAACCTAAGAGACTCTAACCCAAAATATTTGGGTGTTAAGATTACAGATGGTCAAAAAGTAAATACAGGTGGCGTTATTGTGCGTCAGCGTGGTACTAAAATACTCGCAGGTAATAATGTTGGCATTGGTAAAGATCACACGCTATTCTCATTACTTGACGGTATAGTTAAATTCAAAAATGTTCGTAAAACTAACTTCAATGGCAAGACACTTCGTCGCAAAAAGGTGGAAGTCATAACTGTGTAATTGTATATTATTCAACCTCTATTGATATAGTTACAGTTCCTTCCCAAGAGTCTGTTATTATGCCTATTTTGTGCTCGCCCACTTCTTTTATTGGGTTCTCTAACTTGATCGCACTTTCTGGTATCTGCACTCCGGTTTTTTTAGAAATTGTCTCAGCAATTTTAGCTACACTCATACCTTCAAACAAATGACCCTTATCACTGGCTTTACTTTTCAGTACGACACTATCTTTACCTATTTTTTCTATTGCATTTTCAATGTCCTTAGCCTGTTTTGCCAGTGTCTCAATGTTGTCTTTGGTTGCCTTCTCTAATGCAACTTTAGACTTAGCTGTGCCGAGAGTTGCTTTGCCGTTTTTGATTAAGAATTGTCCATATCCAGAGGCTATTTTTACTAGAGCTCCTTTTGTTCCCACTTTCGCTACACTTTCAAGTAAAATTATTTCCATGGTAAATTTCCTTATTCTAATAAATATTCAACCCCTTTCTTCATTATCGGATCATACTCTTCATCCTCAAGTAGTTTTTTTCTCTGTTCGTCAGTAAGCTCCACAAGTATATCCGGCTCAATACCAGTTTCTCCTATATGCTCACCACCGGGTAATATCCAGCGCGCAACAGTTAATTTTAGTGATGTGTTGCTTGTTATATCTATTAACTCTTGTACGGAGCCTTTACCAAATGTGTTTGTACCTACTAAAGTTGCTTTGTCATAATCACGGAGCGCTCCGGCAAGTATCTCAGATGCAGAAGCGGAACCCCTGTTTACGAGTATTACAAGTTTTATATCCTCATTAAGTAATTTGTGCCCACTACTCCTGTGTACTACATCTTTTTGTTTTTCTCCGTAATCTTCTGTTACTATTACACTACCAGGTGGTAAGAACCAGCTCGCCATATCAACTGCCGCATTCAAATACCCCCCTGGGTTACCGCGTAAGTCTAGTATAAGCTTATCTGTATTAGACTCCGCAAACACGCCGAGGGCGGTTCTAAAGAGTTTTGGAGAGACGGCAGTAAAGGACATAAACTCAATTACGAATATACCGTCTGGGCGTTTATATGCATTAATAGTTGGTATATCTATCTTATCTCTTATTACTTCAATATCTAATATTTTAGGCTCACCTTCTCGCACGATACTAAGGTTCACTGGCGTACCTTTAGGGCCGCGTATAAGTTTTACTGCTGTGTCTATTGTCATATTTTCAGTATTTACATCGTCTATTTTTGTAATAATATCAGCACTCTGCAGACCTGCATGATATGCAGGCGTGTCTTTCAGTGGGGCAACCACTGTAAGAACGCTATTGCGTACGGCAATCTCCATACCAACACCCTCAAAAGATCCACTTATATCATCTTGGAACATCTCAGATTCAGATGGTGGCATAAATACTGTATATGGATCGTCCAATGAAGAGGCTAGCCCTTGTATCATACCCCATACTTTCTCTTCGTCTGTGATCTCCATATCAGTACTTGTTGCACTTGAGCTCGCGGTTTTAGATGATACAAATTTATCATCCATAATTTCCCAAGCGCGCCACAGTGGACTGAAATTTACATCTTCTGGCATAGTAGCCGGTAGGAAGCCGGCAGCAAATGCTGGGGCACTGTTTGTAATATTTTTATTATTACCTACAAATATACCCGCGGTGAATGTTACAAGCATTAGTATAAGTACTGCCACTGGTGCAATCACAGGTAACAATGGCATCTTTTTTTCGTTTTTCACATCTTTATTCATTTGAGGCATTATCTCACAAAAATTACAATTCGCAAAATGTTACGATGCATAATAAAAGCACAGCACAAATAGTAAGAGTACTGTGCTTTTATTGTTTGCGTGGGCTACTCTTTACTGTCTCCACATGAACAATCACAACTATTACATGATCCACATTTTTTTTCTCCGCACATAATGTTTCTTTAAAATTAAACTAATAATATACTAAAAATACTAACACGATAATTTTTTTTACATAATAATCAATTATAAAATCTGTGGATAATTATATAAAATCCAAATATATACTTTATCTATTTTTATTCCGTATCATCGTACTAATACATTAATACGTATATAAAATGTAAAAAGAAAAGCAGTCGGTGGTGTAAGCCGCCGACTGCCTTGGTCACAGAGGAGTATATAGAGTATCCTTACTCACCAACTACAGGGAAGTGCCTAATGTGGTCGATTGCTGCCACAATTGCTTCTGTCTCGGCTATGACCGTGTCTGTACTTTTACCACGTCCATAACCCTGCTTGTCGCCCTGTGTAATGCAAAGAGTAGAGACACCTGTAGCCTCTGTACCACTCTCACCACTTTTCATCTTTGTTTTAAACTTAGACAAGCGTGCACCATTGGGCCACAAGTTAGATTGAGTCAAGGCATCTTCAATAGCATTTGCGAGAGCATTAACTGCTCCGTTACCATCAGCACTCCCGTGAAATGTCTTTGTATTACACTTAAGCGATACATTTGCTGACGACTTGTCTTTAGATCCTGTATAGAACATCTTTACAATCTCAATTTGGTCGTCTTCATGGACATGGAGCTCCATATACATTTCTTGCATGAGCATATGCAAATCAGGATTATGCACTTGTAATTTACCTTCTGCAAAGTCGATAAACTTTTTGTACATTATCTCTTTTTCAGTATCACTCAACTTATAATCAAGACCTTCTAAACGCTTCAAGAGCCCAGCACGACCAGCATGACTAGAAAGTGGGAATTTCTCCCCATCCCAGCCAACGTCTTGAGGGGACATAATTTCATATGTGATACTTTTTTTGTCTACTCCATCTTGGTGGATACCAGAGTCGTGCGCGAAGGCATTTCGGCCAGTTACCGGAGAATTATCCGATATTAACCTGCCGGTAATCCTAGACAGCAATATTGAGGTTGGGCCAAGTTGTCCCGTGTCTATATGACTGACGTTTAGTCCGTAGTAGTCTTCACGTGTTTTAAGTGCCATTACAGTTGCGGCAAGATTCGCGTTGCCTGCACGTTCACCAATACCTTCGATAGTGCACTCAACTTGACGTGCGCCATTTTCTAGTCCGGCGAGAGAATTGGCGACTGCAAAACCAAGGTCGTTGTGACAGTGTACAGATACAATGATCCCGCGCTCGGTAATTATCGGCTCGCCTTCTATAATGAGCCGTATAGTATTACCAAACTTACCACCAACTGCGTACCCGACTGTGTCTGGCACGTTTATGGATGTGGCTCCAGCCATTATTACCTCGTAAAAGACTTGCTTCAAAAAGTCAGGGTTAGATCTAGTGGCATCTTCAGCAGAGAACTGCACATCATCCACATACTTACGTGCGAACTGTACTGCATCCACAGCCATTTCTAGAACCTCTTCAGGACTCTTGTTGTGCCTATATTTCATATGCTCAGGGCTTGTTCCGATAAAGGTGTGTATCCGTGGAGGCTCAAGAGCATTTTCCAAAGCTTTTGCCGCTATGTCAATGTCACTTTTTACTGCACGTGCCAATGCACATACACGTATACCGCTTACTTGCGCGGCAACAGCACGTACAATTTGGAAGTCTTTATTAGAAGAAAAAGGAAAGCCCGCTTCCGCAATATCAACACCTAAGCATGCAAGTTGATGCACAATTTTAAGAGCATCTTCTCTGCTAAACTCTATACCTGGCGTTTGTGCACCATCTCTAAGAGTTGTATCAAAGATTATTACTTTCTTTGTATTGTCCATTGGATTATTTCCTCTATTGTCAAAGAACTGTTTTCTTTAAGCATCATTGCTTAAGGATAATAAAAGAGCCGACCGCGAGGTCGACTCTGTTTTATGTATCTATTTGGGAAACTAGGTACACAAAACACAACCGACCTATGTCGTGCCAATAATAATAAGACCCAAGTTGTGTATTACATTTTGCATGTATATTTTGTACCATATTGTAAATAAATACGCAAGTACGTATTGCACATAAGTAAAACAATGGTAATATATTGCACAGTTGGGCCTGTAGCTCATCTGGTAGAGCACCTGCTTTGCAAGCAGGGGGTAGCAGGTTCAAGTCCTGTCAGGTCCACATAAAATATTAAACCCATACACGAATGTGTTTGGATTTTTGTATTTTAGTAACCTGACAGGACTTGAAAGACGGAGGTCGCGAAGCCATGCGAACTTGTGAGCATGTGACCGAGTCCGGGCAGGAGCCACTCAGTAGAATTGGAGTGAAGAATGAGCGAACAATTATATTGAAGTGAGCTGACGCCAAGTCCTGTCAGGTCCACAAACTAAAAATATAAAGTTATTCGTCTTTGAGCAGAATATAGTCAGTTGCTTTTTGTTCATGAATTATACTTTATTGTATGCAAGTAAATAATTTTTATGGAAAAGATATCAAATACAGAAACATCAATGTGGGGCGAAGGAGATAAGGCTACTTATGATTTACTCTTAAAAGAGTCAATAACTGGTAAATGGCTTAATTTAGCTGCTGGAGACGGACGATATAATGACATCTTGCTTGAGAAAGCTGATCAAGTAATTGCTGTCGATAAGGACGGTGATGTTTTAGAGCAACTAATATCCAGAACAGCAGAGCAATATCGAGCTAAGCTAGATACTTCATTTATTGATATAGAGCAAAGGTTTCCCTTTGAAGATAATTCTTTTGATGGAATTTTTTGTACAGGAACTCTTCATTTATTCTCGAGAGATATGTTAAAGAAGATATTTAAGGAGGTTTACCGTATCCTTAAAAGAGATGGGAAAATAATATTTGATTTTGCAACAGATGTTGAAAGACTTCTTCCAACTGGAGAGCTACATGAATTCAGTGACCAATCAACATACACTATGGAGCAAGTAAAAGAATTACTGAATTCAATTTCTGATGAATTTACATTACAAATTATTGAGTCTAAAGTCCCAGAAGAAAGGATTACATTAGAGGATGTTTCTTATAGATTTCAATGCAAGTTTATTCTAGTTGTAGCTCATGTAAAAAAATAGTTGTAAGAACTTGATAAGTTTCAAAAAACGAAGTCAACAAAACCACGCGAATTTGCGAATACATTATTGAACCCGAAATGCAACAACGAGGTTCAACCTCGTTGTTCTGATTTGTTCTATTCTTTCAGGGATTGTACCTATATATTGAATTAATGTCTAGGGGTTGCAATTATTTCTTGAAGTCAGGACACTACTTGACATAATAATTTAATATGTTATACTTCAAGCAGTACGCGATATTTCATTGAGAAAAGGAGAATTGAAATGGAAAATGAGGAGAAGCTATGCCAAAAATGTTTAGGGAAAGGCGTTGCTGCAGTTCCAGTATCTCCGCTATCATTTCTTCCAATTTCTATGCTGATGAAGTTGGGACTGCACCACATAACACGTCCAGTCGTGACAAAGTGTTACTTTTGCAGTAGAACTGATGAGGAAGTTGAAAAAAACTGGCTTGACTACCCTATCCGTTCAGTATCTGATTGGAATGGATAGGTACAATCGACGGCACTGAATTAGCCGTCACCCGCGGTGCGGACCTTCTTAGTGATAGTCTGCACTTTTTGTTTTTTTATAGTTTGTAACATGTTTGAATATTTGCATGTATATCCACTAAACAATTCCATATTTAATTCCATATTTAAATATGGAATTAAATAAGAATAAATTATTAAATAAAATTTATATGTTGATTGCAACACTGTAGTGCCTATTATTAAAATTAGTTTTACTTTTGTAAAGATAAGGAGTATTGTTGTAAATAAAAGAAAACACCTCCCCATTTTATGTTATGGTTCAGTGCTTCAGTTGAATCTAATAGCTAAGCTAGCTACTAGATTCATATGCGCTAGCATTTCCCCTGCACGGATTGTAATATATACCGTGCATTCCTCTTTGAATCGCCCAGTTTTTGAACGACTTAAGGATTTTTTTGTCAGCATCTGCAGAATGGGTATTCGCAGATAAATGAATTTTACACGGTCCATTTGCATTGTCACGCATACTCGCGATGACTGGGACGCCTAAAATGGTTGCCGCGAGTTGTGAAGTAAGAAATTCCAATGAATATCCAATCCCAGTTTGGACCAAGGAAATTTCTTGACCTGCGATTGAAATTTTTTTGACCTCATCGCTCATAATAAATTTCTTGTAAAAGCTGGTTAAATCTTCAACACGCATTCTGCTTACGCCTTTTGGATCCATTATTCCCTTTTGTATCTTTGTCTCTAACACCTCTTCGGGTGTTACTCCTGGGCATCCGCCACGGTATGCGGCAGCGAAACAATGATCCATCGCCGCCAAGGCTCTGTCACTCTTTGTAGGCTCCCCCAGATTTAGGAGGGCATACAATTGCCCAATTGAGGACGCACTGAAATAATGATGTGGCTTTTTCCCATAGCCTGGATCACCTTCATTATGGTGATCAATCACATGGGTTGCCTCAACCCCAGCAACTTTGCATTCAACAAAAATTATTGCTGAATGTCCTTTCGGGATTTTGTTATCGGCACTGTGCGCATTCCCCGGATGCACACGCTCCCCACCGTAAGTAGCATAACTGTACTTGTGGTCGAGTGTCATTAATATTTCTTCTATCCTTTCCATCTCAGGGTCTTCCGACCCTAAGATAAATAGAGTATCATTATCCATGATATACCTCCGTATTTCAATGTACAATACAACATAAATCTATCTGTGTTGCTTTGCCATTATAGCATAAAAAAATATATTGCTAAAGCCAGCACGCTAGATTTTAGCTAAATCCCCCTTATAAACCAGTATTTATATTTTAATTCTATATATCTGCTTCATTAGATATATTACCTAAGTCCACAACCACACAAAACAGCGACACGAATGTGTCGCTGTTTTCTGTGAACCGTAAGACCTAATAGGTCAAGTATAAGCACTATATATTTTCCAAAACAATTCAATATTTAAATATGGAATTAAACAAGTCACCACAAACAGCTCACATCTAGAGATGTGAGCTGTTTGGAAAGTGCGACAGTGGTTTTGTTGATTTTTCTTATTTTTCATCGCAATAAATTATACGACAATTGCAAGACAATTATGGGTTTAAATAGTTTACATAAAAAATTGAATATGTTACATTTATGGTAGTCAAATAGTATACATATAAGGAGTTCAGAAATGGCACAATGTAAAGAATGTTTAGGCGATAGAAATGTCGAGGTTCCTGCTGTACCATTGGCACTGCCGTCACTCCCTGTTATGGTAAAATGTCCAAAATGTGATGGGACAGGCGAAGTTAAGTGTGGAAGATGCAATGATGATGGAACAGTTCCCAATCCAAGTTTTGGGTTGAATGCATCTGACCATGGAATAAAAGGAATGGTTTCATGTCCTGACTGTTCCAAAAGTGCACAGTCACAACCCACATCGTGATGGAATTGGCGAACCAGGTCTTTGGGTGGTTTTCAATGAAGGCCACCTATTTTTTTAACTACCGCAAGGACTCCACTTGCGAGCAGTTTATTTAATTCCATATTTAAATATGGAATTAAATATGGAATTAAAATTGTTACCTTTTTTCACATTAATATGCTAGACTACTAAGTAAGAAAAAACATGTAATATAATCAACTATGAAAATTGCAATATTAGGTCATGGTAAGATGGGTAGAGAAGTGGAGAGGCAGGCTACACTTCTTGGTCATGAAGTTGCAGTTATGATAAACACAAAGGAGGAATTACAAAAGGCAGACTTATCTGCTGTTGACTTTGCTGTTGATTTTACAGAACCAGATGTAGTAGTTGATAATATAAATTTTGCAACGCAACAAGATGTAAACATGGTTGTCGGTACAACTGGGTGGTACGATCAACTAGACCGTGTAAAAGAGATCGTAAGAGAGGCTGGCACTGGATTTCTATGGTCTGCGAACTTCTCTGTCGGAGTTAACATATATTGGAAGATCTTAGAGCAATCAGCTAAAATATTGGACGAATTTGATGAATATGATGTTTTTGGACACGAATATCACCATAATAAAAAGAAGGACTCACCATCAGGCACAACAATTAAAACAGCACAGATTATATTAGACAATATTAAAAGAAAAGATATCGCACAGTATGAAAAATTAGATCGAGCACCATTCACAAATGAGCTCCACTTCTCCTCTACCAGAGGAGGTAGCGTGCCTGGAACACATAAAGTATTTTTTGACAGTGATTTTGATACAATTGAGATTACCCATAGTGCTCGTAATAGATCTGGTTGGGCAATAGGAGCAATTAAAACTGGAGAATGGCTGAGTGGTAAGCATGGAGTTTTTAGTATGGATGATTATATTAATGACATTTTTAATTAAAAATTTTAATAAGTTTAAATTTTAAATTATGGATACAAAACATAAAAAACTTTATAGATATAAAGAAGGCAGAGTCTTTGCAGGAGTATTACTTGGCTTTGCAAAATATTTCTCAGTTGATGTTACTCTACTGAGAGTGTTTTTTGTTCTGCTTGTACTCATTACAAATTTTTTCCCTGGAGTTGCGGCATATGTTATCGCGATTTTTCTTATACCAGTTAAAGATGATGATGTCGTAATAATCCACGATGTTAAATAGCAGTATGTACTACAAACACATACAGATTGGATATATGGTTATTGTGCCACTTTTGCTTATTGCCACTTTTGCTTTTTTTACAGAGTCGCATACAGAGAGCGAGACAACTTTTCAGCTCATACTCACACTTATTTTTTTGGTAGTTATTAGCATGTTTGGAAGTCTTACAACGAATGTAGATAAAGAGTTTATAAAAATTTCTTTCGGCATCGGACTTATATATAAGAAATTCTTGATTAGAGAAATACAGTCATGTAAGGCAGTACGCAATCCTTGGTGGTATGGCTTTGGTATACGCCTTACTCCAAACGGTTGGCTCTATAGTGTTTCTGGTTTTGACGCAGTTGAATTACAACTTAAAAATAATAAAAAAGTACGCATTGGCACAGACAAACCAAAAGAATTGATACAGGCAATAAACCGAGCAAAACAGATTTAATATACACTATTTTTTAGTTAGCCACTCCTTTTCTTGGCGAACGAGTAACTCTGATGCGCGCTCAGGATGTGCCATTATTGCTTTTACAGTGTGCTCTGCACGAATTTTATTTTGTGATCCTTTTACAAGTATTACATCGCCTTCCTGTAAAATACTATTTATATATTCACCTGCTTTTGCAGAATTATAATATCCAAATTTGAAAATATTTTCTTTTTTTAACCCAGTTTTTTCTGCAGACTTTGCTAGTGCTTCAGATTCTTCTCCGATAGTTATAAGTATATCTACTACCTTGGAGGCTTGTTTTCCTGCGGTTATGTGTTCTCTTTCACTAAACTCGCCGAGTTCTCGCATATCACCAAGTACTGCAATTTTTCTGCCCTTTACTTTCAGTTTATCAAGGGCTTGTAGTGCAACACTAATTGCTATTGGTGAAGAATTGTATGAGTCGTCTATTATAGTTGTATTCTTTATTCCCTCTATAATCCTCATGCGACCTGGTGGCGCTTCATAATTTATAAAACTTTGTGCGATATTGTATTTATCTAAGGAAATTGCTTCACATACAGCGACTGTTGCAAGTATGAGATATATCCACTGTTCACCAAGTATATCTCGCAAGAAAATTGTTTCTTCGCCATTTTTAACTGATATTTTATATTGCATACCGATTGGAGTCTCATTTGTATATATTATTTTTCCTTCTTTGTTACTGGTTCTAATATCGTTAGTTTCATTAGTCCCGTAAAATATTTTGCGTTGTGAGAATTCTTGCGACACTTCACGCACTTTTTTATCATCACCATTTAAGACTAACACGCCATTTGACTTAAGAGCGCGTGGTATTGATAGTTTTTCTTGTATTACATCCTCAGGAGAATTAAAGTTTTCAACATGTACAGGAGTAGTTGGTAATGCGGTTATTACCACAACATCTGACTTTAGCCATTTTGCAATTGCTTGCATCTCTTTAGGCTTATCCATACCAACCTCTAATATTAACCACTGGGGATAATCTTTTTTGAACAATATAATGATAAATCCATGTATAAAAATAACAAGCCACCTTAGTGGGTTGCTCCAACCGCCGTCGCAACCAAGTACTGTAAGCGGAGTACCAATATCGCCATTTAGACTTTTTTCATTTTTACGTATGTTGAGCGAGTTTTTGAGAGTAGTATATATTGCATCTTTTGTACTTCTCTCTTTTGGCAAATTCAACTCAGTTGAACTGTTCACTTCCTAGATAAGTCAAACAATCTTGCCGTAATGGAGCGATTTTGCCGTCTTCAGTCAAAGAGTTTTCACAGCGACATGCAATACTGAAATGGGGAGAGACGCCCTAGAAAAAGAAGGTGTGCTCAGTTTCTGGGTCTT
>PJEL010004630.1_pt1 | contig 11263 bp, 10 predicted proteins | sample 1853271 | NCBI WGS metagenome assembly PJEL01 (sample SAMN08108733, study PRJNA415343) | Invertebrate metagenome, whole genome shotgun sequencing project. | host: Globobulimina | place: Sweden: Gullmar Fjord | collected 2015-08 | reverse complement strand
ATACTACTACTACTACTACAGTGTTTTCTTGTATACTACCAGTATAGGGTTATTTTATATACTACTACTACTACTACTACTACTACTAACAAGTCGCTTGTGAAGCACCACAGCATGACGTGGCTCCACACGAACATAATAATTCTCAATCCGTTCTACAATAGTAAACCCATGATGTTCATAAAACCGTATAGCATCATCATTACTAACTTGCACATGAAGCTTTGCCAGTCCAACTTCAGGCAGGCACAACTGAACCCTCTCCAGGCATCTCTTCAACAAGTCTGAACCCAACCCCAGGTTCCTATACGGTGACAACACACCCAGAGTAATAATATACAGAATAGGACCATCAGGAGTATTTTCCAATCGACACGAGATACCTCCAACGATTTGTCCAGTTGAATTCAACCGAGCAAGGTGAGATACTCCACCACATGCAACAATATCTTGGTATACCCGTGGAGGGTATCGAATTGGAAATATCACGTGATTAATCTTTTCTAATTCACCTATGTTTGTTTCATCCACATCTTCAAACGTATACCAGGCATGTTGCTTTTGTTTTTCTACTTCTATGTGTTTGTTGTTGTCTTCTACCTGGTGCAGGTGGTGTTGGTCTGGGTCTGTACCAGTAGACGTCGTCTCCATATATACTAGTGGTATATTACGACTGTAGCAGCACTAGAAACAGATGGACAGATGGTAATACACTACTGGTATACAATATTATAAAATATAGTTGTGGTATGACATACGAATATATATAAATAAAGAGATTAATGATGGTAAAGATTCAAATCTGCATCATATGATGCATGCATGCATGCTCCTCTACCTCTGTATTATATGAAACACAAGATTGACTGAAAATACAACCATATAGTAATACTATAGAGAAATGGAATCAGCATCTACTACGAGTAGTAGTAGTAATACCAAGGTATCCACCAGTGGTGGTGGTGGTGGTGGTGGTGGGCCTGTTGTTCTCTTGGTCATTGGGATGGCTGGTTCTGGTAAAACGACACTGATGGGTCGTCTACAGAGATATATTCAAGAACAAGGTTCTTCTGGATATCTTATAAATTTAGATCCAGCTGTTATGAGTATACCATACGAACCTCACGTGGACATTCGAGACACGGTGCGTTTTGTTTTTTTTATTGAGAGAGAGGGGTCTTCTTCTTCTACTGCTGCTCTATCACCTCATCATACAACGAACAAATATATATGCAGGTGAACTATAAGAATGTGATGAAACAGTATAATGTGGGACCGAATGGAGGGATTCTGACGTCGTTGAACTTGTTTGCAACGAGATTTGATCAGGTTATTGGGTTGTGTGAAAAGAAGAGGGATCCACCCCTGGACTATATAGTTGCGGATACTCCGGGGCAGATTGAAATATTTACATGGTCTGCTTCTGGTGCAATTATATCTGAAGCATTCGCATCAGAGTTTCCAACGGTTGTTGCCTATGTTGTGGATACACCCCGGTGCTCCTCTCCCCAGACGTTCATGGCCAACATGCTGCAAGCATGTTCAATCATCTATAAAACACGGCTCCCGCTGGTGCTGATATTTAACAAGACAGACGTATGTCCGGATACGGTTGCATCGGAATGGATGCAGGACTTTGAAGCGTTTGCGGCAGCCTTGGATGCAGACCCCAGTTTCTCTGCATCATTTAGTAGGTCCATGTCTCTTGTGTTGGAAGAGTTTTATGAAAACATTCCCCATGTAGGCGTCTCTGCTGCCACGGGGCAGGGTATGAGTGAACTCTTTACATCTATAGAGAAATGTAGAAAGGAATATGTAGAAGAATACCTGCCATACCTGGAAGAAAGGAAAAAGGCACGTAGATATGCAGAGGAGAGGTCAAAGCAGTCGGAATTGGAAAAATTGCAGCATGATATCAAGCATGCATCTTTATTTTCAGACTGATGGTATGTAGTACATGTAATGTAAGGATACCGTCATATTATATATATATGTATATATATGTATATACTCTAGTAGTGCGTACATCATACTTGAAGAATGAAAACTATCCCATCCAATCCAATCCAATCCAAAACAGCAGCAGCAGCAGCAAAAAGAATCTTCTCTCTCTTGTCTTTCTGTCATCTTGATCATCCAGAATATCCTCTCGTGGTCGGGCTATAAACGGTGTATCCTTCGCACAGAAGTCGTTTTATATACAAAAAACATATTTCTTCGGTGCCAAGTACCAAGAAATACGAGATCACACAATTTGGTCACGAGACATGTCCATGAGCTCTACCTCGTTTGTTCGGGGTCTTACCCTGGACGGTAGGAACAGCCTGTCGTCCAGAAAGCATCATGGAAAGGTTCAATATAAGACTTGTACGTTTTACTGTGATGATTTGAATGACTTTGTTCACAAATACTCGAGGTGTCAATCTGTCCTTGGGATCCCGTTGACGCAAAGAACTGAACGATATATCTACTCTCGCAGATGCCGCTGGAAAGAACAAACCCAGCACTCCACTTGAGATTTTGAAGCAGGAAAATGAGATTTTGAAGGATACGATTGCCGAGGCAGAATCTAGTGTGCAAGAGATGACTGCAGAACTTGAAACTGCTGGGGTCGACCCTGCAACCAGAGCTCCCTTGGTCTCCTCTCAGAAGGAGGCAACGACTCCTGAAGAGTTCTGGAGCCCTTCATTAGAACCTGCCCCAGGGGGTGAGTTTATTGAAGAATATGGATTGCTTTCTCCTGTTCCAGATCACGACGGAACTGCCTGTCTTCAGTGGGATGATTCTCTCTGGAGCCATGCTGATCACTTCCGTTACAGATGGAACATCTTCAAGTCTATCAGACATGCTATTGATGTGAATGAAGGAGGCATGGATTCATTCACCCAGGGATATAAACACTACGGATTGAATAGAGGAGAGCATGAGGGTAAACAGGGTATCTGGTACAGAGAATGGGCACCTGGGGCAAAGGCAGTTGCATTAATTGGAGAGTTCAACGAGTGGGATCCAAAGCCAGAACACTGGGCCATCAAGAATGACTTTGGAGTGTTCCAGTTGTTCTTGCCTGATAACCCTGATGGTACCCAGGCAATCCCACACAAGAGTAAGATCAAGATTAGGCTTGAGACTGCATATGGAGAGTTTGTAGAGCGCATTCCAGCATGGATCAAATGGGCCACTCAAGAGTGGAATGAGATTCAGTTTAATGGTGTTTACTGGAATCCTCCTGAGAAGGGTGCGCCTGGAGTCCTTGAAGATGGAAAGTCGTATACCTTCAAGTATCCAAGACCACCTCGTCCAAGACATTTGAGAATCTACGAATGTCACGTTGGTATGTCCTCAGAGGAGCCAAAAGTTAACAGTTATCTTGAATTTAGAGATGAAGTACTTCCTAGAATCCGCAAGCTGGGGTACAATGCCATTCAGATCATGGCTATTCAGGAGCATGCATATTATGGATCCTTTGGGTACCACGTAACCAACTTTTTTGCAACCTCTTCCCGCTGTGGTACCCCAGATGAGTTGAAATCTATGATTGATGAGGCTCATAGAATGGGTATTACTGTCTTGATGGATATTGTCCACTCTCATGCCAGTAAGAATGTGCAAGATGGTATCAACATGTTTGATGGAACTGATGCCATGTATTTCCATGGAGGAGGTAGAGGATATCACTGGATGTGGGATTCTCGTTGCTTCAACTACGGAAACTGGGAGACTTTGAGATTTTTAATGTCCAATTCTCGGTACTGGGTTGATGAGTTCAAGTTTGATGGATACAGATTTGATGGTGTGACGTCCATGATGTATCACCATCATGGTCTCCAGACAACCTTTACTGGAAACTATGACGAATACTTTGGCATGGCAACTGATTGCGAAGCTGTTGTATACCTCATGTTGATGAATAATATGCTTCATGACTTGTTCCCTGGAATTGTCACGATTGGAGAGGATGTCTCTGGAATGCCTTCATTCTGCCGCCCATGGTATGAGGGAGGAGTTGGTTTCGATTATCGTTTGCAGATGGCCATTGCAGATAAATGGATCGAGGTTCTCTCAAAGTGCGACGATTATTCATGGGACATGGGCAACATTATCCATACATTGACAAACAGGAGGTATGCAGAGGCATGTGTTGGATATGCAGAGAGTCACGATCAAGCCTTGGTTGGAGACAAGACCATTGCCTTTTGGCTCATGGACAAGGACATGTATGATTTCATGGCTGCCCGTGGAGTTGGACCTCAGAGTCCAGTTGTTGATAGAGGCATTGCCCTTCATAAAATGATTAGGCTCTTGACAATGACTCTTGGAGGAGAGAGTTACCTCAATTTCATGGGTAACGAGTTTGGCCACCCAGAGTGGATTGACTTCCCAAGAGATGATACGTATGATACTTCAACAGGAGCCTTTGTCCCAGGAAATGGTGGATCTCTGGACAAGTGCCGCAGAAGATGGGACCTTCCAGACTCTGAAGTTTTGCGCTACAAGGACATGAACAATTTTGATGCTGCGATGCAGCACTTAGACAAGGCATTTGGCTTTGTAGGAGCTCCTCATCAGTGGGTGTCAAGAAAGGATGAGGGTGACAAGGTTGTTGTCGTGGAAAGAGGTGACTTGGTGATGGTCTTCAACTTCCACCCAACACAGTCATACTCTGACTACAAGATTGGATGCTACAAGCCTGGATCATACAAGGTAGTGTTATCATCTGATGAGGAAGTCTTTGGAGGGTGGAACAATGTCAGTTGCCACAATGACACTGAATTTGTTGCCCATGAATCACATGGATATGACAACAGGCCATATGCCTTCCAGGTCTATGCACCAAGTCGAACAGTAGTTGTCTATGCTCCAGCAGAGTTTGTCGACTCCAATGCAGACTCTACACCAACAGGAGTACCAGGACTTGCTGTGAAGGGTAGAGGACCATACTATGCCAATTGATGCAATTGATTTTTTGTTATTGTTTGCTCCGGTTCCAATCCTAGAGAAATTCAATGAATTTTTACAACAAATAGTGTACGTCCAATTCTTATTATTACTGTATGTAATAACGATGGTGTGATTGTCTGAAAAAAGAACACAGAGTGCTTGCGTTTCTCGCACGCGCACGTTTCGAGAGAGAGAGAGAGAGGAATCATGGCTACCCAAGAATACTTGCTCAAGCATATAGAAGCATCATCAACCTATGATGCATTACCTGAAAGATTAAAGATTCTAGTTTCTGAAGAACAATGGAACAAACGGGTGAAAGAGTATTGTATTCACAGAGGGCTACCTTGGGATACCTCTGCAGCAAGGACAGTATGTGTAGAAAGAATATATTACGACGATCTCCTCCAAGAGTTTCGTACATTGAATAGGGTACGTGCTTATCTCGTTGGTGTTGTTGTTGATGATCTGGGTCAATGGTGATACAACTTCTATTGTAGATTTTTCCATATCACCTAGGAGAATACATATGTCGTTTCCTTAGGGTGACTCCATTCAAGTATTACAAAGATATTCTGGCCAGTAATATGAGGGATGATGCTCCATATGATGCGATACCGAATTTCACTGCAGCTGATGTTGTAAAGGTTGTTGGGGTTGGAAGAAACGAGTATATTGACATTATGCAGAGGGCAAAGTCAAAGAAATTGCTGTGGAGGGTTAATAAAGGATTGGTCAAGGATTTTTTACCAGAGTTACCGAAACAACTAAATCCTGCTCCTTGGTGGAGGGTGTGTGTTGTCAACTTGGGGGAGGTAGAATATAGAACAATGAGTCAGGCAGAGGCACATGCCTGCCGACTTGCTGCAAATTATGCAGACGGGGTGCCCTATAAACTGGTGGACCCCAGTGCTGTAGCGTCTTTATATGTTCGAGGCCTTGTGTGGTTTCACGTACCTATTCAATCGTCTGATCATATCTCTATTCCTCCTCTGGAAGGATTTGTCTCGAACAAGACATCAAATCTTTCATCCATGGATGGGATAGATCCTCTGGAAACCCTGTTGTACCATATATTTGTAGCTGCGTCAGAGCGAGTGAGCGTCTCAGAGCTGGCGGATATTCTAAATATATCGATAGATCAATTGAAAATGGGGATATCCATGGCTTGCCGTCTGGGTTTTTGCAATAAACTTGCCGCATCTGATGATGTGAGTTTTGGTCCCAGTTTTTCACCAAGCTCTCCAGCATCAAGCACAGAGTTTTCAGACTCTGACATGATGGCATCGTCCCCCGGTAACCCCATGTCTCCAACATCCATGGAGAAAAAATACAACAGGAGTGTGGCATTCGTAGTAGACTCTGCCGTGACTGGATTCCTTATGATGGGTGCTCTGACTCCAGAAGTAAAAAAACACTCTGTCACATTATTTGAAGGAGGGAGGGTGTATGGTACCAGTGTGATCAATGAATTAGTAGAAGGACTCCAGTCTAGTTTGGAAATATCCAAGGATTTCGAGGGCGAAATGGTTGACCTGGCATCCACCACCATGAGCATTGCTGCCGTCTTGGCATGCCTTCAGTCCCAAGGCCGCCCCATAGAATTATTGCGGAAAGAATCGATGGAATCTCTCCCTGTGTCTCGTGCAGAACGTATCCTTTCGCATTCATACGACATAATAATTTCTGCAACAGGACTTGCAGGGCCGGCGTTGCCAGTATCAGACCCTGGCCCAACACACTTTGGACCCATGCCCATTGCCCTCACCCCATGGATCAATATAGCCATGTATCAATGTTGTGGTATAGGACCAACATCACTGATATTTCCTTGTGGAAGTCGTATCCGGACTCTTGAAGATATGATTGACCAAGATACAACTCATATCATGGTATGGAGATGGAACCCTGTACAGACACAGATTCGTGCACAAGACCCTCTCATCCTCAGATCAACATGTGCCTTGTTCTCACTGAATACCTTGCTCTCCCATACCGCCATCATGATACAACCACTACATTGTCGTCGTACGAGTACTGGTAGTGGTATGAATCCAACAGAAAATGAAAACAAAATCGAACAAGGGCTGGATGTTGATTCTATAGTAGCACATGTGGCACTTCCATTGGATGCACAAGAGCAGGAGGATGGCAGGATGACTGTTGAAGCATTCAACCATCAGGATTCCACTGCACATCACATCTCTCTTGATACACATATTGTACAGACCCTCCAGGAGATGGGTCTGTCACACAGTATAGGATGTCTCACAGTGTTGAATTCAACCACCAACAATGGGACCTGGATTCCCCTGGTAGCCCAGCTTGGCATGCCCTTGTACCCCGTCCCATTGTGTCAGTCAGTATGCGAGACTCTTTCAAGAACCTCTGAATTTCTTTCAAAGGAAGCGTGTGACAAGCAAAGGGAATATCACAAGGTTCTTCAAGGTATTCTCTATGACATTGCACACGAGCATATCGGCTGCAAGACATCAGACTTTGTGCCAACTCACGCACTGCGTGTGGACAATCGTGGCAAGATGCATTCCATTGATATAAAATTACACTAAATTTGCACATAAAATCATCTTTTGTTTTTGAGAGAAAGAAAAATGTAAAAAACAGAAAATTTTCCTCGTCATGAAAATCTTTGTTGCTACAAGTGGATTGCTGTAGCATCACACACAGACGTGGGTGATTCTGAGAGGAGTATTCCATCAAAGTTCATCTGGTTTTTGAAATCAAAATGCATTTGCTGTTCACTGGTGTCATTCATCTTGTGCTTTTTCAGAGGACTGGTTCGTTCCTCTGCCTCTTCCACATCATCCAACAGTTCAGAGAGAATAGTATCAAAGGTGGAGCAGATCATAGAATCAACTGCATCATCAAAGGTATCCTCGTGGGAAAAAAGGTGCATGTCATCATCCTGTGGAGTTGATTTGGGGACAGTCACCTGTCCACCACAGGCAAGTACCGATGGCTGTGTAAACAATCCTCTATACTCTCGTATCAACAGACCACATGTCTGTTGTAAAAGTGCATCATAGTCTCCACCCATCAGGCCGTGTTCCTCTCTTGTCCCCAGCAAGGGCGCGCAGAAGAGGTTGCTCAGGTATACCAGGGAAGATGCTCTATCCTCCTGATTCAGGTACATGTGATGCAACATTTCACACAGAGGGTACATGGCTTCCAGGATGAAGGGTTCCGTTTCCAAGATTGAGGATTTAATCACACCATAGAGTGTCGATTCATCCATACCGTGAGCTTTCGATGCAATCTTCCACACGTGCTCCATAGCCATGATGGGCTCTGGAAGGGATCCCAGCCACAGCATGAGCAGGTTCCCAGCATCCTCGACAGATGCCCTACGAGCTGCATGCCTACCCTTCAAGGGCCTCTTTCCCTCCTCATACGCATGTTTCAGCTGCAAGAGCTTTTTTTTGTTAATAGGTCCCGTGAACAAGTCGTGGTCCTTCAAGGAGCTCTTGGACAGGAAGCGGAGGCAGTCTAGAAGAACAACAGGAGGTGAGCCCTGTCGAGCCAAGTCCTGTAGGAATGTAATGTAATGTAATGTAAGCCAACAAGTAGATGTGTATTGTATTACGTATAGCGTGTATATCACTCTGTCTTCCAAAGTAGATGTATGAAGAAGAAGAAGAATCGCATCCAGATACGATACAACCCCCACCACCCCCAGCAGCAGATATGCACTAGAGACCGGAAGCTGAGTGTGCTAGGTCACCACCTAGGTCACGAACGAACGAAAGAATATTCCCTACTACGCACCTTCAGACTACTCCCAAACGCAGAGGAAGTACAATAAAACTGTTGTTGATGATTCATTTGAAAATGTGTGTACAATGTACGTCGTCAGATAGACATACAATGTCGTCGAACGACGTTGCTCCAATGATTGACTTGGAATCAAGAGACTCTCACGAGAGGTGTTCAACCATGTGATCCAAGGATTCGTATGATACAAACACAAGAGAATGAGATTCTAGAATAGTATGAAAATCCAATGTACTATTTTGTATGTAATTGTAGTTGTTGAATCACAGTCTCAACATCAAGATATCATCCGATTTCATATCCAGCCGTAACAACAACGAATCTTGGAGTGATTCCACCACGGTGGATTGGTTTCATCTATTCTATAGTAGATGACATTTTTTTAGATTTGTTACATGACATATGTACATGCATGTACATGTCGTACGACATGTCGTACACGTGTACACAAGGTATTGCAAATGTTTACATGGGATTGTAGAAACAACCTCAAATTGAATACGTCTGATGTCTCATCATCATCATCAGAAGCAACTTGCCACTTGGTCATTGCCCCATTGTGGCAGTAGGAAGGTTGGGTCTGTAAAACCTGCACCAGTATTAAAATCAGTTGGCAGTGAAGGTATCTTACTGACACACCAGCCTGATAGATCCTGATTGAAGACACTGGCATCTTTGAACATGCCCCTCATATCAGTGACTAATGATGTTTTCCATGAACCAATATCCTCATTGAAGGCACTGGCATATTGGAACATATACTCCATACGAGCAACTTTTGATGTATCCCATGAACCAATACTTTGATTGAAGGCACTGGCACTATCGAACATATACCTCATATTAGTAACTGATGATGTATTCCATGAGCCAATATCCTGATTGAAGGCACTGGCATCATCGAACATAAATGCCATAGTAGTAACTGATGATGTCGTCCATGAACCAATATCCTGATCGAAGGCCTCAGCACCAGCGAACATTCTATTCATATCAGTAACTGATGATGTCGTCCATGAACCAATATCCTGATTGAAGACTTTGGCATCCTTGAACATAGCCTCCATATCAGTAGCTGATGATGTGTTCCAATTACCAAGATCCTGATTGAAGGCTTTGGCACCACGGAACATGCCTGCCATATCAGTAGCTGATGATGTATTCCATGAACCAATATCCTGATTGAAGGCAACGGCATTATAGAACATGCCTGCCATATCAGTAGCTGATGATGTCGTCCATGAACCAATATCCTGATTGAAGGCACTGGCTTTATTAAACATATACTTCAAACTAGTAACTGATGATGTATCCCATGAACCAATATTCTGATTGAAGGCACTGGCTTTCGAGAACATATTATTCATATTAGTAACTGATGATGTATTCCATGAACCAATACTCTGATTGAAGGCACTGGCATCCCTGAACATATCATTCATACTAGTGACTGATGATGTCGTCCAGTTACCAATATTCTGATTGAAGTCCTTGGCTTTATAGAACATAGACTTCATACTAGTCACTGATGATGTATCCCATGAACCAATATCCTGATTGAAATCACTGGCACCAGAGAACATAGAACTCATACTAATCACTGATGATGTATCCCATGAACCAATATCCTTGTTGAAGGCCTCGGCATCAGAGAACATTGACCCCATATAAGTAACTGATGATGTATCCCATGAACCAATATCCTCATTGAACGAAGATTCCTCGTAAAAGAGATTTGCCATACTTGTAATCCCCGACGTACACGTTGTTGGTAGTTTGCTGAAATCCTGATTCTTGATCAAACCCGTCACGCCAGGATAATCTCTCTTGGTGTAGTTTTTGCCATCGACGTTCCCAGTCTCACCGATAGCAGCATTGGGGCACATAATAGTGACGTTATTGCTGGCCAAGTAAAACAATGCTGACGGGCTTGGCGATGGGCTTGGAGAAGGGCTTGGCGATGGGCTTGGAGATGGGCTTGGTGATGGGCTTGGAGAAGGGCTTGGAGATGGGCTTGGAGATGGGCTTGGAGATGGGCTTGGAGATGGGCTTGGAGAGTTGAACACAGAGAGCTGGTTGGACATCTCGGTTGTCTCACTGCCACCTGAGCACGTTCCAATGGCATAGATAGAGTTGTATCCATTCACTTGCAAGTTCAACAAGATGCCCTCGGATGCCAGCCCTGGCGTTGAAGCATCCACGGTTTCTGTCTTGGGTACAGACCCAACAGTATTTCCAGAGTACGTGATGGTGATGGATTGTACTGAACAGCGTTCATTTCCTCCCACATTCTTGACAGTGACTCTGACGGATCCAGATGATGTTGAACTCGGTGCCGCAATAGTAGGTCCTGGAATCAAGGCAGGATTTACTGGCAAGGGTGTTGGCACCACTGGAGATGGAGTTGGCGCTGGAGTTGGGGATGGATCTGTTGGACTGATGTCGTATCGCTTGATAAGCCTCCAAGAGGTATATGCTCTCGGTCCAGCAGAACCCGTAACAGGATACTCAACCAACGTCGTGAGAGCGT
>PJEL010004629.1_pt1 | contig 11264 bp, 11 predicted proteins | sample 1853271 | NCBI WGS metagenome assembly PJEL01 (sample SAMN08108733, study PRJNA415343) | Invertebrate metagenome, whole genome shotgun sequencing project. | host: Globobulimina | place: Sweden: Gullmar Fjord | collected 2015-08 | reverse complement strand
CCAGACTTGACAATATTGACTTGACCTTTTTTTTCAGACTGGATTTAATATTGTGTTTGGCTTTTTTTCCTGCCCAAATTAATTATAATACTGCTCTTTCGTTATCATCCATGTGATATAATTTGTGAGGTTATCTTATTCGTCTAAATATCTTTGCCAGTAGGCAACATCTATCCATTTGTTAAATTTAAACCCGACTTGTTCATAATGCGCTATTTTCTTAAAACCAAATTTTTCATGAAGATAAATACTTGAGTCATTCGGTAGGGCTATCCCTGCTACGACAGCATGATAGTTGCCAACAAGTTTATCGTCCGAAAACAAAGTCTTATACAGATTCGTCCCTATACCATTTCCCGCTTCTTTTGGCTTTAAATAGACTGAAACAGATAGACAAAATTTATATGCGCTTCTTTCCATCCATTTATTTGCATATGCATATCCCAGGATCTGATAATTCTCCTCATATACAAGCCAGACAAAATTATTATTTATAACTAACGAAATTCTTTTTTCCATTTCTTTTTCACTGATTAGTTTCTCTTCAAATGAACAGATTGAATTCTCTATATAATAATTGTAAATCTCACAAATTTGTTTTGCATCATCGACAGTTGCATTTCTTATCATAACTTTACCCTATTATTTGTAACCATTATTAATCGCAGCATTCTTTCTTCGTATTTCATTTGTTAATCATTTTCAAAACATTAGCTTACAATTGATCATAATTCCATAGGAGAGCTGTAGTTATTGGATTATATCCTCCAATATAATTATTTAACAATTTCATTATTGGAATCAATTCCTCCATCACTATTTTAGTGAACAGCGTTTTGCAATTAAAACATTGACTTTGCATGTAAACCATATTAATAGTTTGTATACGGAGGATATGTTACGTGAACAAAAAACTGAGTGAACTTCCTGATTGTACTGTTTTTCTTCTTGGGAAAGCCTACCAGAAAGCCCATGGTGATTTTCAAAAACAACTAAAACCTTTCAGCCTTACAAATATGCAGCATCTGGTGTTGGAGGGACTTTGGTATGAAGAGGGTATCACCGCAGCAGATCTGGGCAAACTGCTAATCCTAGATAAGGCGACCTTGTCAGGTGTACTGGAAAGAATGGTTGAGGGCGGCTGGATCTCTAAAAAACAGGCCCCGGAAGATAAACGTGTCAACCGTTTGTTTCCTTCTACCAAAGCAAATGAAATGAAACCTGAATTGATAGACGTCAGAAAAAAGGCCAATGAAAACCTGTTGGCAGGATTTAACCCAGAAGAGCAGATCTTGCTCAAACGGTTTCTTAAAGATTTGGTCTGGGGATAGGCGTATTTAGAAACAAGTCCTAAGTTGGTATACAAACTATAATTTAGTTAATATAAAAATGAGGTGTAAGACATGCTGTTATTAAATCCAAAAAATTACCAGGACAGAAATTATCCGGACGAACGGTCCAAAGAGATCATGCAGAAAACCATTGAGTGGTTTGAAAACAAAGGTCTCAACACACTGAATGAAGATTATCATAACAGGGAATTTACTTATGATTTTGCAGAGTTTATCAAAGAAGAAAAAATTTTTGAGACCCTTTTTCTACCAAAGGGATATGGGGATAAAGACCAGTATTACAGCACTTACAAGATGTTTGAATTTTCAGAAATATGTGGATTTTATGGTATGGCATACTGGTATATGTACCATGTGTCCACTTTGGGGTTAGACCCGGTATTCTTGGGCGATAACGAAGATTTCAAGCTTAAGGCCGTTGAAAAATTAAAAGATAACCCTCTTTGTGCATTTGGTCTTTCGGAAAAAGATCATGGTGCTGATATCTATTCATCCTCCATGAAACTTTACCCTTGCGATGACGGAACCTATGTGGCAAGAGGAAGCAAATATTATATTGGCAATGGTAATGAAGCTGGAATGATCACCGTTTTTGGAAAAATCGATGGTTCGGAAGAGTATGTTTTTTTTGTTGTTGATTCAAAGCATGAAAAATATGAATGCATTCAGAATGTTATTGATGCCCAAAACTATGTGGCAGAGTTTGCCCTTCATGATTATCCCATTTCAGATGATCTGATTCTTTCAAGGGGACCCAAGGCATGGGATGACATGCTCAATACCATCAATATCTGTAAGTTCAATATCGGCTCGGGTGCCATCGGTATTGTAACCCATTCTTTGTATGAATCCTTGAATCATGCAGCACACCGAAATTTATACGGTAAAAAGGTAACCGAATTCGCCCATGTTAAACGGCTTTTTCTAGATTCTTATTGCCGTCTTTCTGCCATGAAATTGTTTGGTCTCAGAGCAACAGATTACATGAGATGTGCATCAAAAGATGATAAACGGTATCTGCTTTTCAACCCCATCATGAAAATGAAAGTTGCAATCCAGGGCGAGGTGGTCCATGAGATGCTCTGGGACATTATTGCTGCAAAGGGTTTTGAAAAAGACAACTACTTCAACCAGGCAGTGGTTGACTTAAGGGGATTTCCCAAGCTTGAAGGAACCCGCCATGTAAATATGGCTCTCATTGTCAAGCTTATCCCCAATTATATGTTTAATCCAGGTGAGTTCCCTGAAATCCCAAAAATGAACGGCGCTGAAAATGATGATTATCTTTTCAACCAGGGCCGCACAAGAGGGTACGCAAAAATTCAATTCCATGATTTTAGAAAAACATATGCCACAAAGGATTTGCCCAATATTGAAATATTCAAAGAGCAAATCAAGGCTTATGAAGAATTTTTGATGGTTTCAGGTATGGAGCTCAAAGATCAGATGATGAATGCTTTTGATTATCTTCTGTGTGTGGGTGAAATATTTACTCTTGTTGCCTACGGACAGCTCATCATCGAAAGTGCAGCAATTGAAAATATTGATGATGACCTGTTGGATCTAATTTTCGATTTTATGGTCAGAGATTTTTCACAATATGGCCTTGAACTTTATGGAAAAAGTGTGTCCACAAAACCACAACAGGATGCCTGTCTGAAAATGATCAAAAGGCCTGCTGTTGATGATGAAAAATTCGAAAAAGTTTTAAATGACCATGTGTATTCTCTGATTGATACTTATGAAATGGCCCCTTAGATGAGGTCCGGAAACAGGCGAGATACCTTTTAAGATTAATAACTTGTACAAAAAAAGAGTAGAAATAACATACAGGAGAAATCATGGCGGTAGTTGAATGGCGAAAAGAAAATAATGTGGCAGTTGTAGAAATGTGCAACGGAGCTAATAAAATGAACAAAACCTTTGCTGACGATTTGAATCAATGTCTGGATGCAGTCATTGAAGACATTGACATCCAGGCAGTGGTCCTGACGTCAACAGACGAAAAGAATTTTTCACAGGGCATTGATGTGGAATGGATCGGCAATAAACTTCATACCCAGAAAAATGATGACGTTATTTCGTTTATGCATGGAATGAACGACATTTTTAAACGACTCCTCCTTTTTCCCGTTCCCGTGATAGCAGCGATTAACGGGCATGCTTATGGTAACGGGGCCATCATTTCCTGTGCCTGTGATTTCAGGTTCATGAGAAAGGATAGAGGATTTTTCTGTTTCCCGGAAGTCGATGTGTCCATACCTTTTTTACCCGGAATGATCGGATTTGTACGTAAAGCTGTACCTGAACCTTTATTTAACCAAATGCTTTTGTCTGGCCAGAGAATGGCTGCTGCTGATCTTGAAACCGCCAATGTAATCGTAAAGGCATGCGAAAAAGAAACATTGCTGTCCGATGCAATAACCTATGCAGGGTCCTTTGCTAAAAAGAGAGGCATTTTTCAGGAATTAAAAAAACGAATGCATAAAGAATGTGTCCGAATCATTGATGAAGAAGATGCAGACTATATTGATTCTTTAAATCTTTTTGTGGCTGACTAAGGGTCAAGGGTCTTGTAGGTATTTACTTCGTAAACATCCTTCGACCAACGATCGGCTCAAAAATTAGTCAAGTGTTTCCCATTAAAGAAAAGGAAACACGTTGCATGCACATTCTGTATGGAAAATGTCCAGTCCCTTTGGGACTTTTCCATCAGATTATGTGAAGTTATTTTTTAACGATCCCTAAGCATTAGTGTAACCCATAAGTGGATATCATACCCCTTATAATTGCATCATCCTGAATTCAATCGTGGTGCTGTCACAGGCAGCATCACGGTTCCTGAGTAAATCGTTATGGTTTAATTGAATCAATTAACCAAATCAATTTATTTGGTCAACTACATTTATAACCACATGCCCCTTTTTATGCCCTTTTTCAACATATCGATGGGCCTCAACAATTTGGTCTAACGGATAACTTCTATCGATGACAGTTTTGATTTTTCCTTCTTCAACAAGTTCTTTAAGATAGATTAAATCTTTAGTAGCAATCCGCTCTTCCGAATCAAAATTTTTAACTACATTAAGATAGATTCCCTTCTTTTTTAGTGCTTTCCTGCCTTTTGATTTCGGCAGCTTATCTACGGCATCAAAAACCACATCATATATTTCTGATCTTTGGGTAAAGTCCTCTTTGGTGTAATCTATCACTTTATCTGCTCCCAGTGATTTCACCATTGCCAAATTCGTTGTACTGCAAACACCAGTTACTTTTGCACCATAGTATTTGGCGAGCTGAACTGCAAATGTACCCACACTTCCTGATGCACCATAAATAAGCACATGTTGCCCCTGTTTAATTTTGGCCATTCTAAGAAAACCCAAGGCGGTAAGGCCTCCAGTAGCAACTCCTGCCGCCGCTTCCTCAAAAGTCATGTTGACGGGTTTCATAACCACCAATCCTTCTTTTATACGTTTGGCGTCCTCAGGCAGACAAATGTACTCAGCATATGCACCAAAAACAAACCCGGCCGAAGCAAGAACCTGATCATCTTTCTTAAATCGCTTTACTTTTCGGCCGACGGCTTTAACTACACCAGCTAACTCCATCCCAAGAATACTTCTTTTTGGTTTTCTAATACCTAAAAACAACCGAAAAGGAATCATTTGCCAGACAGGCACATCAAAACTTCGAATTCTTACATCCCCGATGTGGCAGGTTGTTGCGTATACCTTTATCAGTACTTCATTATCCTTGGGTGTTGGTTTTTCTACATCTCTGAGCTGAAGAACTTCAGGCAATCCGTATTTGGTACAGATGATTGCTTTCATAAATATTCCTTCGGGTGAAAATAAAAATCAGAGGTGAAATTCAGTATATTTTATATGTTTGAATTAAGTCTTTCCTCCGATGTCCTAATATTTTATTTTAGTTTTCTTGCCTGATACAAATGGATGCTACCAAAACCGCCTATTTCTTCTTCAATAGATTCAAATGGAAACTCTTGAATGATTTTTGAGATATCTTTAATTGTATCACCTCCGGATTCCATGAGTTTTGTTAGTCCATACCCGAACAAATTTCTATCTGAGGGATAATTAAAATCAATAATGATTAGTTTAGCACCTTTTTTCAACACTCGATAAAATTCAGCCATTGCCCGTTTCCCATTTGGGTAGCCAGAAAAAGCCATTGTGTTGATTACAGTATCAAAATGATTCTCAGGAAAAGGAAGATGTTCAACATTTGCCCATTGAAGATTGGCTTCAATGCCTTTCCTGGTTAGGTTATTTTTTGCAATTTCAATCATCTCATTATTGAAATCAATACCATAGGTTTCAAAATTACGGGCATATTGCATCAATAGATAACCGGTCCCAAATGAGGCTTCTAATACACGGTTACCTTTAATGTGTGGAATTGCTGTTTTTATCCACGTTTTCCAGATTGGAAGATATTTTACAGAGATATCATAAAGTCCTGCATATTTCGAATATGCTTTATCAAGCTTTTTTGTGTATTCATTTGGACTATCCGGTTCTTTTGAAAAAATTATTTTTTCTTCAGATACTTTAAATAACATTTTTCCTCTATATTCTTTTATTTATAAGATTTCCCTTCCAGGGAGGACACTTATCCTTGAAAGGTTAGTTTTGATTCCAATAATGCTTGTTCAGGATCCTTTTGGGGCAAATGATATAACCTATTTTTTATATTTTCAAGATGTTATATTGACAAGATTCCAAAATTTCACAACACAATATTCTTATACCCTTGAATACTCGGTTTCGCCCCATTAAATAGGGTTTGATAGCTCCTATTCGCCTCGTATTGACCCTAACTCCTATGAATGGTAAAATCTTTAATTCATTGGCCGACCAGCTTTTTATTTTGCTGATCCACTGTACCGGGAGACCAGTGATTGAGAGGTTTATTCAAAGAATCATTTGTAATTCGAATGGTATTGCAATAAGGATATTGTCATAGTGAATAAAATGCATTCTCATATAGCCATCGGCCTCATAATACTGGGCGGGTCCCTTCTTCTGGGAGGGTTAGTCAGTTTGATCATTGGTTTCACCTATGAACGTTTTATCTGGGTCGCTTTTGATGTAGTTATGCTGGATTCTCTAATCCTTGGGCTTGGCATTTTATTTTGTCTCCATTTTTCGCGATATTTATTTGTCAAAACAGATAATAACACTTTGATCCTGCTGCTTTCGGCAGGAATTATGCTGGGTATAGGAATTTTAACCTTCCTTGGATTTTTTATATCTGCACCCACCTCTTTTATTTATTCCGGCAATCGAACCGTAACTTTTTTATTAATCAATATGCTGTTTTTCCTTTCCATCAATATAATCTCAAGTGGGTTTGTTATTTTTCAAAGAACGGTTCTGGAAAATGAGAAAGCCATGAACGAAGAAAAAATGTTGAAAACTCAAATGGAACTCAAGCTTTTGTCCTCCAAAATTAATCCCCATTTTTTGTTCAATTCACTTAATTTATTAGTATCACTTCTTAAAACACCGGATAAGGCAGAAACAGCATTGATAAATCTCTCTGAAATATTAAGATATCAGCTCGATATCTACGATGCCCAAAACATCACTATCAGTGACGAACTAAAAATTGTGGGGAAATATCTGTCTATTCAGAAAATGCGGTTTGGAAAAAAACTAGCCTTTCACATTGATTGTGAGACCGAAGGCAATATTCCACCTATGATCATTCAACCTCTGGTTGAAAACTGTATTAAACATAATATCGATACAACCGATTTATTAACCATCAATATCCTGGTTAAGAGCAATATCCTGGTTAAGAGCAATATCCTGGTTAAGAGCAATATCCTGGTTAAGAGCAATATCCTGGTTAAGAGCAATATCATAGTTAAGAACAATAATGGAATAATCATCACTGTCATTGATTCCGCTGCAAAACTTAACCCTGAAATGCTGAACAAAGGGGACGGTTTAACCATCACAAAAAAACGAGTTGAACATTACGGTGGATCCTTTTTAATACAAAACGGAGGGATAGAAATATCGTTTCAGCCATGATTAAAACACTTATCGCCGATGATGAACAACATGCCATCCATCGATTGAAGGATCTGCTGTCTGATTACGATGAATTTCAAATTATTGCTGAAGTTAGAGATGGAACAAAAGCATTGGAACAAATTGTTGCACTGAAACCAGATGTAGTATTTCTGGATATAAATATGCCGGGCGTGTCTGTGTTCAATACGATTTCATCACTGCAGGATCCACCTCTGGTCATATTTCAGACTGCCCATTCCAAATATGCGGCCGATGCTTTTGGCATCAATGCATTGGATTATCTTTTAAAACCAATCAGTCGGGAACGATTCCTACAGGCTATCGAAAAAATCAATTCAAAATTATCCTCATCGAAATTAACACCATCGAAATTGAAATCAGATGACCCTGAACCCATGCCAAAACTGTCCGTGGATAAAGACCTTTCTGAAAAAATTTCAATTAAGCTTCATGGAGCAATAAAAATAATTCCCACCAATGAAATCCAAAAAATATGTTTTGAAGATGGACTCAGCTTCATTTACACCCAAGAAGGTCGATTTCTATCCGACCATACATTGAACCATTATGAGGAAAAATTAAAAACCCAAAATTTCTTTAGAAGCAACCGAGCCAACCTGGTAAATCTGGAATACATGACAACTGTCCACAAAGGATTCAATGGAACTTGTCTGATTGAATTAAAGGACAGTTCCCGAATAGAATTATCAAGACGCAAGGCTCAAATTTTAAAAAAAATGCTCGATTTATAAATCAATACGACCGTTCAATCCCCAAAAAATACCATTCATTAGATTTTCAAACCATCCATTTGAATTCACTAGCTTTTTATATTCTGGATGCCTTATCTTAGGTCATGAATTAATAAAAAGTGATTCAATGGCTAAAATACAAAAATTAAATAAACTAATATAAAAGAGGTAAGAAATGAAAAAGAAATTACTATTAATCCTGGGTATCATGCTTTTATTTGCCGTGAATCTCAGCGCAATTGAACTAAACTATGATGACAAAAACGTAGTTGAAACCGCCCTATATGATGAAGATTACATATTTTTCGGCGAAACGCTTGATTTTCAAGGGGAAGCCAGAGACTTATACCTTTTTGGTAATACTATTAATTTTTCCGGTAAATCCAAGATGGCTCTTTTTGCATTTGGACAACACATAAAGATGGTTGGATCATCAGAGAATGGCATAAAATCAATCGGCCAGAACGTTAAAGTAGAAGGAAATATAAAGGGGACTAGTTTTATCGTTGCCGAAGAGGTGATGATTGACCCCAAAGGCCAAATTGACGGTGACACTTTTATTGGCGCTAGAATAATTGACATTAAAGGAAAAATAAAGGGAGATCTTTTTGCAGGTGCTGCAGAAATCTCGATTCAAAATGAAATCCTTGGGGATGTTAATGTGTATGCCGGGGAATTAACCATTCCTGAGAATGGAAAAATTGTAGGAAATCTAATTTATCACTCCGATAAAGAAATTACAGCCAAAGAAGCCTCCAGAGTCAGCGGTGAAATCACTTTTGAAAAGGAAGATGATGATTTTTTTGGTCATAATTTTTCTGAAGAGGATTTCTGCATACCGCTCTGGGTTTCAATGTTGCTTAAGTTAGCTTTTATCATTTTTGGACTTTTAGTCCTTTTGTTTCCTGCCACTGCATTTTTGGAAAAACACTATACCCATAAAGAACTCCTTGCAAATTCACTTTGGGGATTGATTCCTATATTTATTTATCCAACTGCCATTTTGATTTCAATCGTTCTTTTGATTACATTTCCAGTTGCGATATCTCTCATCTTTGGTTTTATACCCCTGGTAATGGTCACAAAGGTTATAGGTATCACCATAATCGGCAGCTTTTTGGTAAACAGCTTAAATCTCAATATCAGCAATCGTTTCTTATTCTTCCTGGCTGGAGCTGTACTATATTCATTGCTTAGCCTGATTCCATATTTTGGATTTATATTGATGATGTTTGTCACCAGTGTCGGTTGCGGTTTAATTCTTTTGTCACTATTCAAAAAGAGTATTGTCTGAATTAACCAATCACCTGATGAATAATTTTGATGAATAGATTTTTTTAGAAAAATAAGCGGTTTACACTTTTGCATCAATCCATTACTAAGACCCTGCCCTTCACAAGGCAGGGTTAAAAGGAAAATAAAATGTTTTACCCAGTATTAATGGTATTTGCACTATTCGCATCGCTCTTTTCAATAATTTTAATTTATGGAAGTGAAATTTTAATGCTATTCACTTTCTCCCGGATTTCAAAGGTAGTTTTGATGATGGTCTTTTGAATTTATTAGGAATTAGAACCATATTTATAAATCAACTACCCCGCACAAGCAACGGGGTATGGGTTTATAGCTTACGCATTTTAAAAAGCAAAACTGCTACCGCTATAAACTTGATTCGGTAGATTTGTTTTAATCGCCGCAAGCTTTGTTGGTAGTTATTTCATAACTATCCTTCAGCCAGGGGCCTTGTGGGTATTCACTTCGTAAATATCCTACGGCCAAGGGCGGCGGGGAATTAAACCCAATCATGATTAATCGAAAAATGGAACCGGTTTTGGTGAAGATTAAAAAACAGAACCGGTCTTCAAAAAGTTCGAAAAAACTAATAAGGAAATATCATGGATATCAAAACTAAAATTTCAACACTATGGATTGTGGTCATGTTTACTATGGTTTATGCAGATATCTTAGGGTTTATCCATCCCGGAGACCTTGCAAAAATAATGGCTGGCGATGTTGGGTTTGAATTGAACCAAGGCATCTTGCTGGTATTTTCCGTGTTATTGGAAATCCCAATTATCATGATTTTTCTATCAAGGATACTTGATCAGAAAATCAATCGGATTGCCAATATAGTGGCACCCATTTTAACAATTATCTTTGTAGTTGGGGGAGGCGATACAACCCTATCCTATATCTTTTTTGCCAGTACTGAAGTTGTTTGCATGATCGCCATTATGGTTATGGCCTGGAAGTGGAAAGAATCAATGGCATAAAATAATAACCACTGGGAAGCCCGACTGCTTTATAAAGTCGGGTTTTCCCATAATTCAGTTTGTTATTGGCTTTGTATTCATAAAGCCATTAAAAATCTATTATTTCCACTTATTCTCTGATTTTAGGGCCCTAAAGGTCCAAAACGCTGCAAGTGCATCAACGCCACCAAATAGTATCAGTGTGGGTGGTGCAAATCCAAATACAACAAACCCGGTAAAAAACACAAATACTGCTGCCCTGCCATAAACGCTTGCACGTAAAAAAGGGATTAATTCATTCTTGGAAGACTGAAAATAGTAAAGGCCCAAAACCAGAACTAAAGCACCAACCACACGAATCCAAACTTCATTGGTTTCTGGAATGCCAAACATACCCAGCAAAACGTTTGGAACTACCACTAAAACAACACCAAGACCAAATAGATAAAATGAAAACAAATAAACACTGCGTGCACTTTTACTCATATACCCTCCTTACTTTTTAGAATAAAACTCAGATAACCGGTTTTATCCGGATCATTCTTTTGTTGGAAGATAGGGTCTATTTAGACATTCCAAAGGCCAGCATCATCTGGTTTCTGTCTTCCAATTGCAGACTTGCCTCAAGCCCTGAAGCATCTATATTAATATTGATAGCCTCTTTGGTCATTCTTAGCCCTAAAGGATTTTTTCCCGACATTGTCTTTGCCAGGGTGAATGCAGTATCAAGCATCTCTTCTTGAGGGACTATTCTACTGGCAAAACCCAAATTCATGGCTTCTTCAGCAGTCAACCAGTTTCCGGTTAAAAGAAATTCATTGGCCCTGCCCGAACCAATGA
>PJEL010004627.1_pt1 | contig 11267 bp, 11 predicted proteins | sample 1853271 | NCBI WGS metagenome assembly PJEL01 (sample SAMN08108733, study PRJNA415343) | Invertebrate metagenome, whole genome shotgun sequencing project. | host: Globobulimina | place: Sweden: Gullmar Fjord | collected 2015-08 | reverse complement strand
TTTGGACTCCGTTAAATCAGCACTGTACTGCCGCATACCAGCGCTAGCTGGTGACGTCAATAAAATCCCTAAAAGTATATATAACGGTTTTTTCATAGCATTTATTATCTAATGTGACTTACAGATCTATATCGGCGCATGATGTGTATTCTTTATAGTTAATTTTGAATAAATTCGATATTTTACAAATCGCTTAAAACTCTTAGTCGAGTTTACTCGCTAATTCTGAGATAATACGGAAATTATAGCTCCAAATACACTATTTATCCCTATGTCAGATGTAAGACAAGACATTCCTAGTACTGAAAACGAAAATAAAAGTACTGATGCTAATAAAAAAACCGCTTTTGCTCAACGATTTAGAGGTTATTTTCCGGTCGTTATTGATGTTGAAACAGCAGGTTTTAATGCAAAAACTGATGCTTTGCTTGAATTGGCGGCATGCACGTTAGCGTTAGACGAAGTAACGGGTTTGTTTTCTATCGATGAAAAAATTTGTTTCAACGTAGAGCCTTTTGAAGGTGCTAACTTAGAGCCAGCCGCTTTAGAGTTTACCGGCATTGATCCAACCAACCCGTTGCGCGGGGCCGTGAGCGAAGAAGAAATGCTCAAAGACATGTTTAAGCTAGTCCGCAAAAAAATGAAAGCGGCGGGCTGTCAACGTGCCGTGATGGTTGCACATAATGCATCATTTGATTTAGGTTTTCTCAATGCTGCAGTAGAACGATGCAATATTAAACGTAGTCCTTTTCACCCTTTTGTGAGTTTTGATACCACACCCTTATCAGGACTCGCTTTTGGTCAGACGGTGTTGGCTAAAGCGTGCGAGGCAGCAAGTATTGAATTTTCAAACGCAGAAGCACATAACGCCCTTTATGACACAGAAAAAACGGCTCTATTATTTTGTACCATAATTAACAAGTGGACAGACTTAGGCGGTTGGCCGCTGTAATACCAATCGGATTAATGTCAACTCCACTAAATAATATCGCCATCGACCGACTTTACACAGATACAAGCACAAAAAAAGCAACCTAATGGTTGCTTTTTTAAATCAACATTTAAAATTAAAGGTTGTCAGCGTTATCCGCTAAGTAAGATGCAACACCGTCTGGAGAAGCAGTCATACCTTTATCACCTTTGTTCCAACCTGCAGGACAAACTTCGCCGTGCTCTTGGTGGAATTGTAATGCATCAACCATACGTAACATTTCATCAACATTACGGCCTAATGGTAAGTCGTTAATGACTTGGTGACGTACATTGCCTTCTTCATCAATTAAGAAAGAACCACGGAAAGCAACACCGGCTTCTGGGTGCTCTACGTCATATGCTTTACAAATCTCGTGTTTAACGTCAGCAACTAGAGTGTATTGTACTTGGCCAATACCACCGTCGTTTACTGGCGTATTACGCCATGCATTGTGAGAGAATTGAGAATCAATTGAAACACCGATAACTTCAACGCCACGGCTCTTGAACTCATCCATACGGTGATCAAAAGCTAAAAGCTCTGAAGGACATACGAATGTAAAGTCTAATGGATAGAAAAACACTACCGCTTTTTTGCCTTTAATCGCTTCTGAAAGCGTAAAGCTATCAACGATTTCGCCATTGCCTAATACGGCTGCTGCTGTAAAGTCCGGAGCTGGACGACCCACTAATACACTCATTTTATTCTCCAATTTATAAAGTGTGAATGACTAACCCGAGCTAGCCATTTATCAAAAATAACAACACTAGTATTGTGCTGAAATATGAAAATTCAATAATATTTACGAATTTTCTTCAGAATTTACTTTTTCCGCGGTTTCTTTAACTAATGGCTGTAATTCACCTTGCTGGAACATTTCCATGATGATGTCACACCCACCAACCAATTCACCATCAACCCATAACTGTGGGAAGGTTGGCCAATCAGCATATTTAGGTAATTCAGCACGAATATCAGGGTTTTGCAGAATATCAACATAAGCAAACTTTTCGCCACAAGACATTAAAGCTTGAGACGCTTGTGAAGAAAACCCACAGCTTGGTAATTTAGGTGAACCCTTCATATACAATAAAATTGGGTTTTCTGCGATTTGCTCTTTAATGCGTTCAATAGTATCCATGACGACCTCTTTGCAAATGCTATAAGCCTAATATGCCTATAATGCATTTTACTTAACTAAAAATAATAACTTATTCCTTGCAAAGTTATGGTAAAACCCCAATTTTTGGGTAAACTATGCAAGGCTTTTTAAAACTTGAGTATTTTACTCGGTTTTTTGTAAAAACAAACCACTTCTTTAAGTTAAATTTAGAATAAGTAAGTTTGTTCAATAATAAATTTTTCTGATCAAAAAATTCCTGGAGACTACAAATGGCTATCGAATTACCAGCATTACCATACGCAATGGACGCACTTGCGCCACATATTTCTCAAGAAACACTAGAGTTTCACTACGGTAAGCATCACAACACTTATGTTGTAAAACTTAACGGTTTAATTGAAGGTACTGACTTCGAAGGTAAATCTTTAGAAGATATCGTTAAAACTTCAGAAGGTGGCGTGTTTAATAACGCAGCACAAATTTGGAACCACACTTTTTACTGGAACAGCTTAAGCCCTAATGGTGGCGGTGCTCCTAGTGGTGCATTAGCTGACGCAATTGACGCTAGCTTCGGTTCATTTGATGAATTCAAAGCTAAATTCAACGACAGCGCAGTAAACAACTTCGGTTCAAGCTGGACTTGGTTAGTTAAGAAAGCTGACGGTTCTTTAGCGATTGTGAACACATCAAATGCTGCGACACCATTAACTGAAAACGGTGTAACACCACTGATGACGGTTGATTTATGGGAACATGCGTACTATATCGATTACCGTAACTTACGCCCTAGCTACCTTGAAGGTTTTTGGGCATTAATTAACTGGGAATTTGCTTCAGCAAACTTCGCATAATATTAGGTGGTGCGTTTATATTTCATCCTAGGAAAATAAACGGACAACAAATAAGAAAGGGCATGATTTCAGTTAGAAACCATGCCCTTTTTATTTATGTTGTGATTATAGGAATTTAATAGTATTAAATTTATTAACTACTTATATGTCGCAACAACTTTGACGCTATCATTTACTAACGATGAATCTATGTAACCTATTGCATTCGCGTTAGACGACACCATTTGTAACACTTCATTTGGATTAGCCGCCTCTGTTGGAGGTTTAGCTTTACCTGTAAAAATTAATTTAGACCAATAAGATTTTAACTGGCTAGAACTTTTCTGTAATGCCTGTTTATTAAAAACATCGTTAACCTCATTGTCGTTCAAGCTAATTACCGTAACGGCATTCCCATCACTGAAACTTTTCTGTTTACCTAAATATATTTTCTTAATATCTTGCTCAGTTACCGCAGCACCATTAGCTTTATTGACAATAACAGCAACGTCAGCGAACGCGGGTTGTACCAAAAATGCACAGGATAAAGCGACACCGACTATATAATTTATTTTACTCATAGTTCTTACCTCTAAAATACGGTTACGATTGCAAGTTTAACAATATCTGCGTCTTGTTGCTCTGCGTATTTAATATCCTGAGAAAATGTTGTGTACTCAAGTTTGAGTGCTGCTGAACTATGAAAATCCCAACGCATACCGGCAGTGACATAATTTGAATCATCGTCTTCACCTTGAGTAATTCCGTCTGTTGTAGCTTTCAAAAAATCTAGACCCGGATCAATACCGGACGGAACACCTTTGGTTAAATTTTGAACATCGCTGTCATCTTTACCATAGGTTAGCGAGAATAAAAGCGAGTCGAATCGCTTACCCGCCATAATGTAATACGAGTCTTCATCTGCCAATGGCACACTATCTATTTCCTGATGAGTGTATTCTGCAAGTAGTAAATAATCCTCATAATCCACTTGAAAACCAAACTCATAGAAGGTCGCACTATCGTCATCAACCTCTACGTTTTTTGCAACATCATTAAATCCCGCTTGTCGCCAACCATCAGCCAATCCTAAAAGACCTGAAACAGGTAGGGTTACGTCAGCCCGAAAATAACCGGCGCGTAGGGTTAACCAATCTTTCACTGTTGTAATAGAGATACCCGCTAGATTCTTGTAATCGGGCCTGACTGTTTCACCAAAAAATTCATCTTCGTTATTGTTGTTACCGTAAACAGCATGAAAAGTCGTATCAAATTCACCAAGCGAGGTGGTATATATTCCGCTAAGCCCATCGACACTATCGATCGGCAGTGAATAGACCCCTTTGGGTGGGGTTATCCAAGTGTACGCATAAGAGACATCAAGATAGTCTGAATACATATAAAAAGGTACGCGCTGTCTACCCGCTAAAAGCCTGAACTCATCATTTACATCATAACTTACATAAGCCCATGCAAACTCAGGATCCCAATCATCTACCCCTCGCGATATTATTTGTGCTGTAACACCTAAACCTTCACCCAAGTCACTTTGCACTTGAAGGGCAAGCAATGACTCTGGAGAAAAATCTAAATCATCATCATAACCAAAATATGTGTCTCCACTAGAGAGCGTTTGGCCCGCGACAACAGAAGCAAAGCCATTAAAGGTTATTTCGGCATAACTATTGAATGCAATAAGTAACGGCGACATTGCAAAAATTTTTAAGTTATTTTTCATATACATATTTCCACTTAGAACAAGAAAAGACAGATCAATAAATAAGGTAAACGAATAAGTTATTTTTCAGTTCATAAAATATTTATTCGCTAAGTAATTAAATACTGAAGCAAAATACTATTTTTAGTTTAGAAGAGGAATTACAGCAATTCAATTTTATAGAGGTAAAATTTCTTTCTCTTATCGCCACTTAAATGGAATTGCGACCAAAAATTTAAAAAGCATTTGCGGTTAATAAGAGATATTATGATTCTTCAGCCAATAGATGCTTGCCATCTGATTCAAAAGAAGAAGTACTAAAGCATTTACATTTTTTAAAGCCGTTTAATGTAACATTGGATAAGAAAATGAAAGCGGTAAAGACATTTGTTTAAGCCATCCCTTAACGCGAAATACCCTTTGACTCGATAGCCAGCTAAGTCAAAAATAAATTAATGTGTACCTGTGATAATAACTATTTACACACACGAATAGCAGTTTAAATACCAAGTACTTAATTCATGCCGCTAGATTACTACCACAATCGACGTTGTAAGTTTTTCGCTTAAGGTTAAATGAGATAATCGTCGCAGGTTATTGGGATTATGCCCAAATTTAAGCGAGGTGTTGTAGCAATGTTATTAGCCGCCACACCCCGCTGGATTAACTTTCCGCGTCCAAATTCAATAAGCCATTTTACTGGCCGCTAACGTTAGCCCCTGAAAAACCATCTAAAAATGCATTGGCAAAGGCAGTCCCATCTGCAATCCCTATTCTTATACAGGTCCCTCGCTTTTCACAGTTTTGTCCGTGAAAGCGTGTCCCCGTTGATTTAATCGGCTTCCTAAAAGCAACAAGTTGTCTATCGAATGTTGTTTCCAATGGTGGCGAAAATACGGTGATAATTTCCATATCACTATCCGGCCAATTAATATCACCATATTTATCTGTGGCAAGTGGTGTCTTATTCATTTCGGCAAATAACTTAGGAAAGGTTTGCTCGGTAATGTCCATTTTTGACGTGATATAAGTGATCGCTTTAGGTATTTGCTCAAACTTATCACGATACGATTGAGCCAAATGCTCATCTGCTTTTGATATGTTTTTTTCTCCATATTTATCATCAACGTAAACCATACCCAGCATGAAGTTTGCCCCCTTAAATTCATTAAAGGCAGCTTTTTCCATATACTCAATACCATCGTCGATATCCTTAAACTGTTCACTAGTTAAGTATATATATCCGGCTTTAAATTGGGCAGCAGCATCTTTATTTCTAGACGCTTTTTTTAAATATTTAAGTGCCAACTTTTCATTCTTATCAACACCGTATCCGTGGTAATACATTTGCCCCAAAGTGGCCATCGCTTGTGGATGTCCACGTTTAGCCGCCTTCTTGTAACTTGAAAAATACTTTTTACATGAGGCGGTATCACATTCTTCCATCTTTTGTGAAAACGCGTTAGACGCAAACAGCAATGAACTAAGCCCGACAGCGATTACTAACTTTACCTTGTTAAACATATACCTTCCTTTTTTAGTTTTGCCACTTATAAATAATAACAATTAAATTAAGCGTAATATAAAAATCCAATCAAGCCAAGACCGTTTGCCACGGAGAGCATGCCGTTTGCCACATAGCGACATTTTTTCAAAAATCACCCATAAAAAAACGGGCTGCAGTTTCCTGTGCCCGTTGATTTCCAAAACATAATAGAAGTACTATTCAGCAAGCTCTTTTAGCACTTCATCTTTAAGCTCTAACCAGAGTTTTCCTGATTCAATACCGTATTTACGAACCGCAAATATTGACTCATCAAATTTACCAGCTTTCGCTAATTCAATTAAGCTATCATAGTATTGGCGAGAGATTTCTCTTCCTTTCGGATGTCTAAAGTATAAACCGCCTAATCTCGAATATAACCCTCTAAAGCCATTTAAGATTAGCAAGTAAATAGAGTTACCCGATGCTACAACAAGCTCTTTATTTAAACGATAGTCAAAGTCAGCAAATTGCTCACCTTCATCTTCAACATCTTTGTATGCTTCTAGTAGTTCAATAGTCTTTTCTGGGTTATTTTTTATTGCACCACGAACATATATTGCGCTGATGTTAGTACGAGCAGACATTAAGTTATCTACTAATTCAGGAATACCGTCTTGATCAAGTTGAGCAAGTGTCTCTAAAATGTTCAAACTTGATGTTTCCCAAAAGTTATTAACTTTGGTGGGTTTTCCATGCTTTATCGTTAGCCATCCATCACGAGCTAAACGCTGCAACACCTCACGTAAAGTAGTTCGGGTAACCCCAATTAACTCTGATAGTTCGCGCTCAGCGGGTAAAATAGAACCTGGAGGAAAGCCACCATTCCAGATTGATTCAACTATATACTGCTCAGCAAACCCTGCTGGACTCTGTGCTTTTATGACCATTAATTTTCATCACTTAAGATTATATATTTCAACTGATTGTACCAGAAGAATAGGTCAGCACAACCAGTTATAAAGTTGTTTTTAGTTTAGCGATATTTATGGTGGTATTGATTATCGTATATCCTTGCTCAAACGACCGCTAACTTAGACCAAGCCAATCGATATATCTACTATTTTTAGTTGCCATTAAAAAAAACTTATCCTTTATTTATACCTAATAAATTATTGTGTTATATTCATTTTCACTTCACTATGATGTAAATGATAGTTAATTAACTGTCACTCATTAAAATAGCAATTATAAAAAGGTAAGTTATGCAGCAATCATTCATGAGCGCTTTTTATAAGAATTTTCTAGGAAATTCCCCTGAATGGTACAAACTTGCGATTATCGCGTTTCTGGTAATCAACCCAATTTTGTTCTTCTATGTTAGTCCATATATTGCCGGTTGGGCATTGGTACTAGAATTTATCTTCACCTTAGCAATGGCACTGAAGTGTTATCCATTGCAACCAGGTGGTTTATTGGCTATTGAAGCCGTCGTTATAGGTATGACGAGCCCGAACCAAGTACTACATGAAATAGTTTTGAATATAGAAGTGATATTACTGCTGATCTTTATGGTCGCTGGTATCTATTTTATGAAAAATCTACTGCTGTTTTTGTTTACCAAAATCATTACCAAAGTAAAATCTAAAACCATAGTTTCTTTATTATTTTGTTTCTCTAGTGCGTTCCTTTCAGCCTTCTTAGATGCTTTAACAGTGATTGCAGTGATAATCAGTGTAGCCATTGGTTTTTATACGGTCTATCACAAAGTCGCCTCTGGCAAAGATACGCATCATGATCATGATCATACAACCGATAATGAGCTTCCTGAATATTCACGAGATGATTTACAAGACTTTAGAGCATACCTGCGAAACTTAATGATGCATGCCGGTGTTGGTACTGCGTTGGGCGGTGTATGTACTATTGTTGGTGAACCACAGAATCTTATTATTGGTCAACAGGCTGGTTGGGAATTTGTTGAGTTTGCGATTCGTATGTCACCGGTCACCATCCCTGTATTTATTGCCGGTATGATTACTTGTGTGCTGTTAGAAAAAGTCAAATGGTTTGGTTATGGTGCAGCACTTCCAGATAATGTTCGCACCATTTTAAATGAATTTGATGAACAAGAATCAAAGAACCGCTCAAAACAAGATAAAGTAAAATTGGTTATGCAAGGCTTAATCGGTATCTGGTTAATTGTTGCTTTAGCACTTCATTTAGCTGCCGTTGGCTTAGTTGGCTTAACGATTATTATCTTAGCCACAACTTTCTCAGGCATTAATGAGGAACATCAAATTGGTCACGCCTTTGAAGAAGCGTTACCGTTTACCGCGCTACTTGCTGTATTTTTTGCGGTGGTCGCTGTGATTATCGATCAGCAGTTATTTACGCCAGTGATTACTTGGGTGTTAACTTTTGAAGGCAGTATGCAATTAGTTGCTTTCTACTTAGCCAATGGTTTCCTATCCATGGTGTCCGATAATGTATTCGTTGGCACGGTATACATTACTGAGGTGAAAAAAGCTTTAATAGCAGGTCAAATTACCCGTGATCAGTTTGATATGTTAGCTGTTGCTATTAACACAGGGACAAATTTACCGAGTGTTGCAACACCGAACGGACAAGCGGCATTCTTATTCTTGTTAACATCAGCATTAGCGCCACTGATTCGTTTGTCATATGGGCGCATGGTGATTATGGCGATACCTTATACGATAGTACTGACCATTGTAGGTTTATTGGCAATTTCTAGTGGACACTTAGAAAAGAAAACTGCTGAGTTTTATGAGTCTGGACTGATCAACCACCACAACCCAGATGAAGCTACAAAGGCGCCCTCTGGGCACTAAATAGTTTTTAACAAAAAAGCGCTCATGTAGCGCTTTTTTTTCGACATAATTAATATACACTAGCCAAAATCAAGCATTATTAGGAGCTTTCGTGAAGTTTATTAGCGACCTACCCGTTTCATCTCGTCCATGGCTATTATTAGCAATAACTGCTCTAGGATTAGAAGCAAGCGCCTTATATTTTCAATACGGTATGGACTTAAAACCATGCATCATGTGTGTTTACCAGCGCCTTGCTATTTGGGCGATATTTTTCGCAGGAATAATAGGTTACTTAGCACCACAACAATTATTTATTCGACTAATTGGATATGCTCTCTGGGGCACTGGTGCTATTTGGGGAGTGTTTTTAGCCCTTGAACATGTCGAAATGCAAAGTTCAGCGATGTCGATGTTTTTTACTTGTGACATTGTCCCTAATTTCCCAACTTGGGCGCCATTGCATGATTGGATACCATTTTTATTTGAAGCTTCAGGAGATTGTGGAGAGATAAGCTGGCAGTTTCTAGACTATAGCATGCCACAGTGGATGATCCTGGTATTTGGACTATACAGCGCAGCGCTAGCCATCATATTACTGACACGAATATTTGTCGCAAAAAACCTTTAAACACGAAAAAACGAGTTATGAAGTGATCTCTATAATTGGAATGTCCAACTATTAGGGCTCACTTCATTATTACTCGCTTCTTAATTCAAATATACAGTTATACAGTTATACAGTTACTAGGTGAGATTAGTCTCACCTTGCTAATTGAACATGTTTCTCATGCTATCAGCAAACGCGACAAATCGTTCTTTAATCGTACGTTTAATTTTAATATCAATACCACTGAATATAGATAGTCCCTCAACGATAATGGTTGGCGCGTTGACATTGTTGCTCGATGGAGCCGTATTATCAACTGAGCCAAATACACAGAACGCTTTAGAAATTACGTTAACATCTTCAGGTATATAAATATTATCGCCGCTGAATAAGCTAAATAGTTTTATGGTAACCCTTGGGTGGGTAAACCTTGCATGAGAAAAATCAATATCAGAGCCACTAAAAATACTAAGTACCCTGATTTCTTTCGCTACATTCCAAGTGCCACTGCGATTTGCTCCACTAAAGACATTAACGATATAGTCGACATCTTCCGTATGACCTGGCTCGAACTGATATGAAAAACCTCGTTTTTTGTTATCCGTATAAGATTCATCAACGTCCATTTCTAGATCATCAGCCAATGCAGCAATTTCAACATTACTTTGGCTTTCCATCGCCGTATCTAAACGCCGCTCAAATGCTTCATAGGAAAGCTTTCCATGACTGTAATTCATGATCAGCTTATCTATAACTTCTTCTCTTACGGTTTCAATTGGTGTCCCACTCCGAGAAGCATATGTTGCAGCAAATCTTCTCAAATCATGCGGCCTTAAAAGAACATTCAATATTTTGCCCGCTTTTCCAACCATGTCTCTGGCTGTTGCATAGCTAATAGGGAAGATTCGTTCATTCTTCATGAGGCCTGTTATTAAAATATATTCCTCAAGCCGATTGCAGAGCCTTTGAGGAATGTAAACAAGCTCTTTATCCTTCCCGCTTTTAGGGTGCCGAAGGGTGATCTTTCTCCCATTAATATCATTAGGAGTTAATTTCAGTACCTCACTTATTCGCATCCCAGCCCGTGACATAAGCTCCAACATGATCCTGTTTCTTGGATTAATGGTTCTGAAAATAATTTCATCTACAGTATCTTTTTCCAAGATATTCCATTGGATAACCTGAGATCGTTTGAACATCTTTTGTAGTATCGGTTTTTCACAGGGATTTTTTAGTGCTAGATCAAAGGCAGTGATGATGAAATTAAAAAAGGCAGATAATGTGGTGAAGCGGTTTCGTTTGGTGTTTTGCTTGTTCCCGGCAGTTATACGAGAAAGAAAAGAGAGGATATCGTCTTGGGATATTGAACCGATGTCTCTTTGCCCAAATTCAGCTTGAAGTTTATAGAGAATGAACTGGTAACAGGTGAGCGTATTTTTTTTGGGAATTTTCCTTGTGGTAATCCAGGCATAATTTGACTGCTTGTGAAACTTTCATGTGACACCTCCCGCGTGTTGGATTAATAAAAACTTAGGTTTCCATATGATAACTATAGACATCATACATCTTGTAGGAAACTGATAGATGGCAAAATCATAGATGTTGGCAAGGCATTATTATTTATAACAGATTTTGTTGATCAGCGTGCAATAATGACCCCTTTAGAAGAAAAACAGCGTCGAAAATTGACCCCCTCT
>PJEL010004626.1_pt1 | contig 11268 bp, 9 predicted proteins | sample 1853271 | NCBI WGS metagenome assembly PJEL01 (sample SAMN08108733, study PRJNA415343) | Invertebrate metagenome, whole genome shotgun sequencing project. | host: Globobulimina | place: Sweden: Gullmar Fjord | collected 2015-08 | reverse complement strand
GAGCGGGTCGTCGCGGCCCGAAAACTCGAGTTCCGCTCGTCGAACTGACGCTCTGCAACATCTTCATGATTAAAAAGCTGAACGATTTCAACCCCATCAACACGTTCAGCAAGGAACGCGTTGACAGAGGCTAGAGCTTCACGAACTGCGAGGAACAAGGCGCGCAGTCTGCGGCGAAACAAGTCGAGGATGATGAGAAGTGTCGGCGCCAAAATGAGCAATACGACCGTCAATCCCGCATCAAGCCAGAACATCGCAACGAGGGTTCCGACAATCATCAAACAATCAAGCAAGAGCGAGATCAATCCCGAAGAAAAGGCCTCACCAAGCGCTTCGACATCAGATGTCGCACGCGTTAACAAGCGGCCCGACGGTTGGGTATCAAGATAACGCTGCGATAGCCTCAGCAGGTGTTGATAAATCGCCGACCGCAACCTCACGATCGAACGCTGCCCACCCCATGCGAGACTGAGCACATAAAGAGCTTCCATCAGGTATCCCACAACAACAACACCGAGGTACGCAAGCGCGAGGCCGCCTAGCCCCTCTGCTACACCAGCAACAATATGTTCGTCGATCGCCCGCTTCAACAAATAGGGTTGAGCGAGACTCAGTGATGCCGCGAGCGGCGTCAGCAGCAAAGCAACGACGAAGGCCCAAGCATCGGGACGCATAAAGCTCCACAAACGCCGGATCATCGAAACATCCCCTTGTTGAACCTTCATGACGCCACTCCAGCTTCGCTTTCGATGTTTTGAGCTTGCCGCTGTGCCAACCAGGTATCTCGATAAATACCCGTTCGGGCGACAAGTTCTTCGTGACGGCCGCTATCAACAAGCTTTCCACGATCCAATACGAGAATCATATCGGTCTTTCGAAAAGCCGATAATCGATGACTCGCAATGAGTACGGTCGGCGCTTCGGCCCGTTCGTTGAGTTGGGCAATTGTATCAACCAGCATCGATTCCGTATGATGGTCAACCGCAGAAAGCACGTCGTCAAGAATCAGTAGATCACCTCCGCGATACAATCCCCTGGCAAGCGCAACCCGCTGCCGCTGTCCGCCGGAGAGCATGATGCCCCGTTCTCCGACGACGGTATCAACGCCGTCTTGCAGCACCTCGATATCGTGATGCAGAGCTGCTTGTTCGATGACGATTCTTACTCTTTCAACATCAGGTTCCCCTTCGAGGGCGATATTTGAAACGATCGTATCGGAGAAGAGGAAAGGACGTTGTGGGACAACCCCGAGGCGGCGTCTCCAGGCGTCGAGATCGAGTTCATTGAGATCAATTCCATCGACGAAGAGGGTGCCGGCTGGCGGATTATACAGCCGGGACAACACTCTTAAGAGAGTACTTTTTCCACTCCCCGTTCGGCCGAAAATACCAATCATCGATCCTGCCGGAATTTCGACATCAAGATTATCGAGCACTCTTCGATCGGGATCATCGGGATACGCGAAAGACAAGGCTTCGAACTTGATCGATGGCCCTTGACCCGGAGCGATGACCACACCATTCTCACCCTCGGGACGATCAACTTCAGCATCGAGCAACTCAAAGATTCGTTCGAGAGCCGCCCGTCCCCGCTGGAAGACTGAGAGCATCCATCCGAGGGAGCGTAGAGGGGGCAAGAAAGCCGTCAACAAGGCGCTGAAAGCGGCCAATTCACCAACCGTCAAGCTGCCCTCGAGCACCATTGGCCCACCAATACCAATGAGCACAACAACAGCCACTCCGCCGGCGAGTACCAGCAGAGGCAAAGCGAGTGCACGTACGAGAGCGAGACGGATAATCGTCTTCAGCCACTCACCGTTTCGCGCCTCAAAGCGGCTCACAAAAGCCTTTTCCGCAACAAAACTCTGAATCGCGGCTGTGCCTTGTAAACTCCCCAAAACGTGTTCGCTGATCTCGCCGAGTTGTTCTTGAGAGCGCCGGCCAAGCACAAAAAGGCTACGAATTCCCCATTGCACCGAAAACATGCCGACAAGAATCGGGAGCAGAACCGTCAACGTCAATCGTGGGGACAACGAGATCATCTTCCAACTTGTCAATACGACAGCGAGACTGACATTGACGATCTGAAGACCGCCGTATCCGATCACTGTACGAACCCAACTGATGTCATTCGCCGCCCGGCTGACAAGATCACCGCGCTTGTGCGACATGTAAAACTCAGGTTGAAGACGTAAGAGTTTGGCGAAAATATCCGCACGCATGTGATATTCAATGTGGCGTCCCGGATTGAAGACCAGGATTCTTGAGAGGCTTCGCACAATAATGACCGCGACACCCATCAGAGAAATAGCAACGACATAACCTGTCAAAGACTCGCCAGATCGCAAAGCATCGATAGCTCCGCCGATTTGACCTGGAATGCTGACAGTAAGGTAGTTGGTCAACCACAAAAAGAACGCACCCGAAAGATACCACCAGCGATACGACCAGGCATAACGCCGTAGCAAGCGTGGCAGGTTATTACCAGCATCGGTCCTTTTGTTACTATCGATCTCGCTGATCATCAATCCCCCATCCCCACCTGCAACAACCACCAGGCCCATCGAATTCTACGCCTTCCACGTTTTTGTGGGGAAAATATCGATAACAGTCGAAAATATCCAATCACTCTATTACCGAACGACCGGTGTTTTCTCATAGCTCCGGAATCTCAGCTATGATGCAGACATATCGAAGGCGGAATCATGGCACAGAAAAAGAGCGACAAGAATGATTCCACGAAGATCTTGAAGGATACCCGCGTTCGGACTTCCGTGCGGACTTCACTTCTTTCAAATGACACCTTGCCACTACACCGTATTTGGAGTGACCATGAAATCGACATTAGGCCCCAATTTCTTAGATCTGCCCGACGAACTGCGAAGCCTTGAAGAAGCTGCTTCAGTCATCGTGCCCGTACCCTACGATCTCACCAGCACCTGGAAGAAAGGCGCTGATCGAGGACCAGCGGCGATCATTGAAGCATCGCACCACATCGAATTCTACGATGTCGCGACGGGAACCGAGCCGTGTAACCACGGTATCGCAACACTCGAACCCCTTTTGTGCGACGAAGCGCCAGAAATCCTCGCCGATCGTCTTGAAGAAATCGTCAGCGCGATTTCTACCAACCAGCAATTGCCAATCGTGCTCGGCGGAGATCATTCAATATCGATCGGCGCCATCCGGGCAATCGCCCGCGCACGCCCGGCAATGTCAACGCTCCAGATCGACGCCCATGCCGATACCAGGGAATCCTATGCAGGCTCGCGATTCAACCACGCCTGCGTCATGGCGCGGGCACGCGAACACTGTGAGATTGTTCAGGTTGGAATCCGTGCTATCGATCGCAATGAAGTCTCCGGACTCGATCCGGAACGGGTAATCTATGGCCACCAGATCAACGGCCCTGGAGCCCAATCTGATTGGATTGACCGTGCGATCGGCCATCTCAACGACGAGGTCTACGTCACGATCGATCTTGATGGTTTCGATCCGGCGTATGTACCAGCCACCGGCACGCCCGAGCCTGGTGGACTCGACTGGTACCAGGTGACGTCACTGCTTGAGCGGGTAGCTCAGGAAAAAAAGATCGTCGGCTTCGACGTCGTCGAACTCTTACCGACCCCCGGCCAGTGGGCGAGTGAATTCCTCGCCGCGAAGCTTATATATCGTTTTCTTGCATATATCTACAAGCCGAGAACGTAGGCAAAAACAAGCGGAGCAACAATCGTTGCATCGGATTCGAAAATGAAACTCGGTGTATCAACGCCAAATTACATCGAAGCGACAAACGACTCCATCTTTTCGAAAGCTTCCCCGATCGAAGCAACCTCCCACAATAATGGCTGATACGAGGTTATCGGATACGCGGTATCTTTGGCGATAGCGGGATCAAACTTATTGATATCGACTGTGCCCGAAAGCGCATGCTCAAGTTCGCCATAACTCGACAACAGACCAGCGCCATATGCACGGAGTTGCCCGTCTCGCCTGAGTACGCCGTATTCGATTGTGAACCAGTACAACGTCGCAAGTTGCTCGATCTGCTGGTCATCCGCCTTCAGCGAACCCTCGCCAATCTTCTGCGATAGATCAGCAAACTCAGGGATAGCCAGCATAGGTGCATGGCCCATCAACTCGTGCACGACGTCTGGTTCGGGCGTATAAAGCGGCTGCGAGTGGTGCCGAATATATTGAGTAGCGCAAAAACGCCTACGCGACAAAGCTTCAAGGAAATCACGCGCAGCAACGAGGCCGCCAACCGGTTGCAGCTGAAATCCAGTTCGTTCTTCGAGAAATGCACTGACGTCGGCTAGTTGAGGAAGACTGTCGGCAGTATAGCCAAGATCCTCAACGACCTGATTGAATTCATGACACGCATGACTTGGAAAGAGCGTCGTCAATCGATCGAATACAGTTTTCCATGTCAACATCTCGACATCGGTGTAGACAATACGCGGTGCTGGCTGGCCGGGTTCATGACCGAGCGCCACACGTGAGATTTCGTTGCGACGTTCCCGGTATTCGGGATCGCTGAATCCGGGATGATCCGCTTCGAGTTCAACAAGGTGTTTGTCCATGAATTCCCTCTTTCTGCCACCGAAATATCGCACACCGCCAAGTCCAAGGCAAGAAACTCGATTGAACGGGAAAAATGTCTCCGGTATCATCCCGGAAAAGGAAAACTGCGGCGACGGGGGGAGTTTGAGGAGGGTAAGACCCACCTCATGAGAAATAGATAAGGTCTCTGAACCGGACTCGCGATGCGATGCCTGTCCAGTCTTCTGCCGCTTCCGATTGGAACACATCTCGCGCGCAATGATTTCGAGGGCCGTGAATAGGACAGGATATCGTCGCGCCGCCTTCCCCAACGTCTGATCTATTCTCCTTGAGTGGGGCCTTGCCCTCAAACTCCCCCGCCGCTGCAGCCCTCCGCTTCTCGACGCGAACAGGTTCCGTTTCGGAAGCTTCTTAGGAGAAGCTCTTGCTATTCCCCGGCTGGTGCTTTGGGATCGGGACGATTGAAGACATTCATCGCGGCTGTTACCCCTTCGGCGATTGCCATCTCTACGGAATCGGCAGCGCGTTCGATAACCCGCTCGACCTTGTCGCACTCATCCCCAGGAAAGGGTGACAACACATACTCGGCGAGATCACCGTCGATATCTTCCCCACGCACACCGACTTTGAGGCGGGGAAAATCACTCCCGGCGTTAGCTACAATATCGCGAAGCCCATTGTGCGTACCTGGACCACCTCTCGGGCGCAGACGCAACCGGCCGAGGGGCAAATCGATGTCGTCAACGATGACGAGCATCTCGTGGGGTGCAATATCGCCGCTACCCTCATTGTCTTCAGGACCAGCTTTCTCAATTTTCATGACGAGGGCTGCAATTTTTCGAAGCCAAGTGTGCCTTCGATCAGATCGCTGAGGCGAATTCAGTAGCAGTTCGCTCACCGCCGCGCCTGAGCGATTCATATACGTCTGCGGTTTGGCAAAAACGATACCATCACAGTCGGCGACGAGACTCAAACTACCCGAACGACAAAGGCCTCCGCGCCGTCGAATGATTTGATCGACAACACGGAAGCCGATATTGTGCCGGGTGTCGGCGTACTCTTCGCCGGGGTTGCCAAGTCCAACCACGAGGCGAATCGACATCGCTTCTGTAGCTACTCGGACTCTTCCTCGTCTTTGCCCTTCTTGATGAGTTCAGGCTCAGCAGACGCGGCAACAACGAGATCTTCCTCTTCTTCTTCTTCTTCTTCAGCAAGGCGCGGCGCCTCGATCTGGAGAATGACGCGAGCCGCGTCTTCGAGGAATTTGCCACTCTCGGGCAATTGGGACTCAAGGTCGGCAACCGTAATATTATCGTTGATATCAAGCTCTGAGATATCGACAGTAAAATTATTAAACAGGTGCCGAGGCATCACTTCAACCTGCAAATCGCGGGTAATGAAGTCGAGGCGGCCACCAAGGCGCACGCCAACGCTGTCGCCCGTAAGTTCCACAGGAACCGTAACGTTCAGCAAATGGCCTTTGGTCACACGGATAAAATCAATGTGTTTGATCTGACCACTGATCGGGTGCACCTGAGTCGCTTTGATCATTGCCTGACGCTCGTCCTTGGTCCCTTTGACTTTGAGCAGAAAGAGCGTGTTCTCGCCGTGTTCTCGCAGCAATTCCCTGACAACAACTTCGTTTACAGAAATCGGGTAAGGGGGCTTGTTGCCTCCGTATACGACCGCGGGGATCAACCCTTCGCGGCGAAGTTTCTTGGCCACCGATGTGCCGCTATCCTCGCGGCGCTCGACTGTGATTACGATATCTCCATTGTCAGTCATTGAACGAATACCCTCCGACGTTTCAATATTTCTAAAAAACTCATTCTCTTTGGTTATACAAACAAGCTGGAAACCGATGCTCCCTCGTGAATCCTGCGGATCGCTTCACCGAGCAATACAGCGAGAGAGAGTTGCTCAATCCGCGGACTTTGTTTCGCCTCATCGCTGAGGGTTAACGTATCGGTCACCATAACTTTTTCGATCTCACTATTGTTGATACGCTCGATCGCCGGCCCCGAGAATACTGCGTGAACAGCCGATGCGTAGACCGAACGAGCGCCTCTTTCTTTTAATGCCTCGGCCGATTTGACCAGCGTTCCGGCAGTATCGATGATGTCATCGACGATCACGCAGTCACAACCTTCGACATTTCCAATAACATTCATGATTTCGGCGCGATTGGCTTCGGGCCGCCGTTTATCCATGATCGCCAAATCGACCTTAAGTCTCTTAGCAAAGGCCCGCGCTCGCTCGACACCACCGGCATCAGGCGAAACGAGCATGAGATTCTCGAGATTCTTATTCTTAATGGCTTCAATGAGCACTGGAGCCGCGTAGAGATGGTCAACGGGAATGTCGAAGAATCCCTGAATCTGGGAAGCGTGTAGATCAATCGTGAGAACACGATGGGCACCTGCTGATGTAATAAGATTCGCAACCAGTTTGGCCGTAATCGGAACTCGTGGCGCATCTTTTCGATCCTGCCGGCCATAACCCATGTATGGGATAACAACGCAGACGCGACTTGGAGAAGCTCGGCGAAAAGCATCGAGCATGATCAGCAATTCCATCAAGGACTCGTTTGCCGGTCTACCGGTCGGTTGCACGATAAATACATCCGCGCCACGCGCGTTGTCCTGGATCTGGCAATTGATCTCGCCGTCAGAAAAATTACCGACCTTGATACGCCCCTGCTTGACCTGCAAATAATCGCAGATCGCATCGGTCAGCGGCTTGTTCGCGCGACCTGAAAATACTAAAAGGGGGTGTTCTCTCAACATCGTGATTGGTTTTCCTTGGCTGGGGCGGCAGGATTCGAACCTGCGAATGCCGGTTCCAAAGACCGGTGGCTTACCGCTTGCCGACGCCCCAAGCGGGCAGAGTATAGCCTAACCTGGAAATTTCTGCCTTATCCTATTTCTATTTTTTCAAAGGACCTGTTTTTGGCAGGTCCTCGAGGCCGCTATGCCGTCCAATAATCCTCGCTGAAGAGCTTGGCAGCAAGCCGATCTAGAGGCGACTGATTCTTGCTCTTACCGTCTCTGCCATCGCCGCCCGGGACCGCGAGGTTGCCGCGAGACTCTTCGTATTCGGCAAGCACCACGTCTTCAATCATCTTGCGCGTACCGGCGTCTAAGGGATGGGCGATATCGCGCATTTGACCACTGCGCACCTTACGCGCCGGCATGGTCACGAAAAGTTGGCCTTCGCGGCCCTCCATGACTCTCAAATCGTTGACAACGAAGCAGTCGTCAAAAACAACGCTCGCAAAGGCCCGGACACGTCCACCCTTCGACGGGCTGATCCGAACTTCAGTGACCTTCATCTCATGACCTCCCCAATTCCAAATCGATCATAACCGGTTCTGGCTCGTCAGGAACCGGAATCTTTCATATTTTTCCTACATGCAATTTTTCTGCTCGCACTTTTCTACTCGTAATGTTGCCTGCGCTCTGTCGAGCGTTATACCAGTGTGTACTCTCCACTGTTCCCCAATCAAGCCGGTTGTTAAAGAAGCGGCCGCACCGCGATCCTGAAACAATGCAAAAACCGCCCCTCCGGATCCAGTCAGCCCCGCTCGCAGCGCGGGCGAAGAAAGAACTCGATCGATCACATCGTTGATTTTGGGCCATCCTGCGCGCACCGTCGATTCAAGGTCGTTTGTCATGGCTTCCCATGGCGGTTGGTCTTTCAAACCCGAAGCAAACGACCACACCCTAGCCTCCGGTTCGGACCAGGTCAAACCCTCCTCGAGCCTCCCGAACACTTCTGGTGTCGAAACATGTACCTCCGGCATTACGATGACCACCGAGAGTTCATCGAGATTGGGAAGAGGGTAGATCTCCTCACCGCGGCCGATTCCAAGACATAATCCGCCAAAAAGAAAGAAAGGCACGTCACTGCCGAGTCGAGCGCCGATTCGTATCAGATCTTTTACCGGGAGATGCAAATCCCACATCTCATTGAGCAAAACCAGGGTTGCGGCGGCATCGGCCGATCCACCACCGAGGCCTCCGCCAACCGGAATACCCTTGCGCAAGAGCAGCCGTGCACCGCAATCGACATCAGCATGAACCGCGAGTGCGCGCGCGGCCCGAATGACAAGATTATTCTCGCCGGCGGTGACCATCCCGGCCGGTATGACGCTCAAATCGAGCACTCCGGACTCGGCGTCTTCACCCTCCAGTTCATCGAAAAGATCAACACTCTGGAAAAGAGTTCTCAGTTCATGAAAACCATCTGGCCTTCTACCCAAGACCTGCAGATGAAGGTTGATCTTGGCTGGAACCTTTATTCTGAAAGTGGTCATCTCGTAGAGCAGAGTGGCAACTGCGGCGCCGTAGGCAAGGTATCAATCTGATCCCACTGTAATGAAACCAATTCGAGTTCAGCCCACCCAGTCTGTACGTGTTCAAATCGAATCTTGCCGGGAACCGTACTCGTATGATCGCTCAAATCCACCGACCACAATACTTCGACCGGGTTCAGCGCATCCTCAACGCGCACAACTCGCCACGGCCCTTCTTCGAGCCAAATCCTCGCCTTCCAATGGTCTCCGCTCACCGTCAACGTACGATTTTCGCCAAATGTTATACGATCGCCTTTGATGCTCGGCAGACGTCCACTGAGTAGACGCAATGCCTGAGACATCGGCAGACTCGCGACGCCAAATACACGATCGAGACTTGCCCCGTCAATCCGGCAACCAGCCTTCATGTCATACACCGTCGCGGTCTCGTAATCGCTCCATCTCGATACCGAAACAAGCGCGCCAAATGGTTCACTAACACTCATCTGACCTCGATGTTCCAAGCCGAGAAGCGAGAGTCGCAACCCGCCGGTTGAAGGAATGCGCAGGCGATACAACGCGGCGATCGACCCGGGAAGATCGCGGCTCAGTTGGTCCACAACCTCGCTATCAATCCTTTCGCCAGATCTTTCGCCAGAATCGTGGACCATCGGCGAACTGGCGCATCCAGCGACAAAGATCAACAATGAAGTTATGGCGAACCGGGGGGCCACGAACACGTGCTATTACCTCTTATTTGAGATTGTATCGATGAGGTTTCGGATTCGCTCGGGATCCTCAGGCCCGAGATCAAGGGCCTGACGAAAGCGAAGAAGTGCTTCTTCGGTATCACCCAAGGCCAAATGAGCCTCACCAAGATGGCTGAGAACCGTCGGGTCCAACGCTCCCACTTCGATCGCGCGAGTGAGCCAGTGAAGGGCGTTCTCGACATCTCCAAGGCGAAAGTACACCCAACCAAGTGAATCAAGATACGCCGAATTCTCGGGTTCTGCTTCAACCGCGCTCAAGATGAGCTTGAGTGCCTCTTCGAGGTTGGCGCCCTCGTCGGCCCACATATATCCAAGATAATTCGCTGCTGCAGAATTATCCGGATCAACTTCGAGTACATTCTGAAACGCCTCGGTAGCGTCATTATATTTGCCCTGACGTTCTAAAGCCCCCGCAAGGGAAAACAGGAGAAACTCGTCCTCCGGAAAGCGTTCGAGGGCCGCACGGGTTTCCCGTTCGACGTCATGCCAACCCTCAGTCACCTGAAGAACCTGGACGGCAATAAGAACGCTCCCGATCGTTGAAGAAGCCAAAATCGGTTTCAGAGTCTCGAGTCCTTTGGGATCACCAAGGCGAATGCGAAACTCACCTTCATAAGCACGCGCCTCATCTAGCAAGGCTCCTGAAAGTTTTGGCTGCAAACGCAACATCGCGGAAACGCCTTCGGAGTATTGTTTGCTCTGACGGAAGGATTCGGCAAAAAAACGCACATAATCTGAACCTGCGAGGGCTGGAGAAGCAATACGCTCCAACCACTCGCGAGCGACCAGCGGGTGGCTCCCCACGAGTTCAACCTGAGCTGACGTCAGGCATACGGCCGTTGCTTGTCCTGATCCAGAATCGTGCTGAACCAATTCCCATGCCCTACCGAGAAGCGTGCGAGCTTCTTCGGTTTGGCCAATTCGAGCTGTTGCCCATGCAGCCGGTAGGAGAAGATCGATATTCTCGGGATCTTTCTTCACAGCCATCTTGAACTTTGGTACCGCCTCCTCGTAGCGGCCAAGATTCGACAACAGAAATGCCTCGAGCCCACGTGCACGCTCGGAAGCAGGTTCAATTCGCAGCACTCGTTCGATGACCTTGAGTCCAGCTGCCGGCCGTCCGCCATCAGCAAGCAGGGCCGCGGCCCGAACCAACTCATCAAGATCGTCATCCTCAAGCCACGAAGCGAGCGCCTCTCCGGCCTCACCAGACTGATCATCCTCAAGCAGGGCACTCACGAGATTCTCCCTGCAACTCTCAGCGGTGACATCAAAATCAATGCACTCCCGGAAAAGATCGGCGGCTTCACCAAACCTGCCGAGATCAACCAACAAACTTGCGTGATACGCAATCAGTTGCGGGCTTCCTCCGTGGGCCATTCGCAATTCGGCCAGTACGGCTTCGGCGTTTTCAACGTGGCCAAGACGTTGCTCGATCTGGACCATCGCCATCATGAGATTCACGTCGTCCGTTCGTTCCTCAAGAGCCTTCTCAAGCACGAGCCGAGCCTTTTCCGGATCACTCTTCCCATGGAGGGCCAGTGTCGAAAGTGCCGCTGCGTACACCCGCAGTCCAAAATAATCGAGATCATCCTGATCATCGAGCAACTCAACCGCACGTTCATACAGACCGGTGTTCAAC